>Ga0209017_10000130_pt1 | contig 73426 bp, 48 predicted proteins | sample YNPBryunderm2012_FD_185812 | JGI IMG/M metagenome (GOLD analysis project Ga0209017, IMG submission 185812) | Anoxygenic and chlorotrophic microbial mat microbial communities from Yellowstone National Park, USA - YNP Bryant MS undermat 2012... ... | reverse complement strand
CTGCCGCATCAAAAGAAGCCGTCGCTCCACCTACCCTGGCTACCGTCCCGCCCGTAGCCGGACGCCTGATCGATCAAGAACCATATGATCGGATCTTCCTCGATGCGGCGAATAATAACGCCATCTTGGAAGTTTTTCCGCTGGATTTCCCGGGCCGACAAGTGCCGCAAAAACCCACCCAGCCGCTTGTAGTGCGTCTGTTGAACCGGCCGGAGACCAAGTACGAAGTGGCCTGGAGTGCGGTGGTCAAGATCGAACTTTTCGAGCAGCGGGTGTTGCAGGAGGCCCAGCAGTTCGTCCAGCAAGGCCGGTTTGAGGAGGCGTATGAATATTTTCAGTATCTTTATGAACACTATCCGAAGATGGCCGGTCTGGAGCCGGCGTATCAGGAAGCCTTATGGCAGGAAGCGGCCCACTGGTATCGGCAGGGGGAATATGATCGGGCCCTGGCAGTACTCCGGACCTTGTGGGAGAGAAACAAAGATCGGCGGAACCTGGACCGGGCCATGGGGATGGCCGTCCAACGCCTGGTGGAACAGTATGTCTCGGCGGAGGATTATGAGTCGGCCCGGACGATGCTTCGGCAATTGGCCGGCTGGTATCCCCAGCATGAGGTGGTGGCCAAATGGGAGGAGCAATTTCGCACGCAAGCGGCCGCCTTGCAGCAACAGGCCAAAATGGCTCTGGAAAAGGGCGCCCTCCGGGAGGCTTCCGAGGCGGCGCGAAAGATGATCCAACTCTGGCCCACTTTGCCGGGCGCTAAAGAGCTATGGCAAGAAGTGCGGGGGAAATATCCTCGACTTATAGTGGGAGTATGTTTACCTAGCCGGTTGGGCGCCGGTACTACGTCGGCGGCGCGAGAATCTTTAGGCCAGAACCCGGAAGCCCCGCAGCCGGATCGCTCCCAGCAACGTCCAGAACCTCCGGCAGGCAGTTTGCCACCCGGAACGGTCGGTTCTACGGCATCGTCCGGCCCGTCAGCCGGTAGCCCAGTTGCTCCTCTGGGATCGGCCGGTAAGAGCAGCTCGTTGCTTCGGCCGGCGGCGGCCCCCCTGGCTCCGCCGTCGGGAGGTGGGACCCAGTTGTTTCGCTCGGCCCCGGCACCCGGCAGTCAGGTTCCGGTTCCTCCGGGAGGTTCCGTCGTTGCTCATTCGGCTAAGAGGACAGATAATTCTATGTTTATCGATTCGGTTTGGTGGGCGGACCGGGCGGATTGGTCGGCCCGCCGCACCGCCCGTTTGCTGGGCCGATGCTGGATGGAACTAGTCGGCGTCGGTTCGGAAGGCGGCCAATATCGCTCCCCGGTTGCCAGTTTCCAAATCGAGGATCTGGGTCGGCGCCTGCTCTTCAAGCTCCGGCCCAATCTGGTGGACCTCCATGGCCAGGAGCTGACCGGTTATCGCCTGGCGGATTTGCTGCTGCAAATGGCAAGTCCCGGCTCTGCGGGGTATCGGCCGGAATGGGCCGATCGGGTGGAATCGGTCCGCGTCCAGGATATTTATACCGTCGAAGTGGTTCTGCGCCGGCCGCATGTTCGGCCCGAAGCCTTCCTGAGTTTCCCGATTGCGAATCTGGCGGGGCCGTATCAGCTCCATGCGGCCAGCGACCGAGAAATTAGCTTCGTCCTCCATCCTCAGTATTTCGCCGCGTCTGCTTTTCAGTTCAAAGAGATTGTTGAAATTCCGTTTTCCAATCCTCGGGAGGCGTTGGCCGCCCTACGGGCAGGGAAGGTGGATCTGCTCGATCGCATCCCTCCGACGGAAGTCCCACGACTGCAAGAGTCCAAGGAGATTGTCGTCGGCCAGTATGCCCTGCCGGTGCTTCATGTGCTAATAGTGAATCCGAATCGGCCGCTTTTGGCCAATGCCCGGTTTCGCCGGGCACTGGAATATGGAATCCCCAGGGAAGAAATCTTGGCCCAGATATGCGGCGGCATCCGGCGCCGAGAAGGTTCCCCTGGGTCGCCTTCCGCCGAGGCGTCGGCAAAGCATCCGACGCGGCCAGAATCCGAATCCGCGGCACCATCGGCCCAACCAAACCAGCCCAACACGCAACCGGCACAGCAGGCCAGCCAACAAAGCCAGACGGAAATGACGTCGGCAGCTACGCCATCGCCGCCCAAACCGAAACCCCAAATCCAACGCCCGATCCGCCTGCCGCCAGGATTTCAGGTCCTCAGTGCTCCGGCGCCGGTAGGGGCTTCGTACAACGATCCGATCGGCTATGCGTATGACCGGAGTCAAAAGGCCCGGTCGTATAATCCCCGGCTTGCGTTGGCCTTGGCCAGGCTCAGTTGGGCGGAGGTCTCCGGAGCAGCCCAGGCCCTACTGGAATCTCCGCTGCCCAGTGCCCCAGACGCTCCTGGAGCTGCCGGGGAGCCGTCGGCAACTTCGGGCGCATCGGCTTCCAAGCCGACTCCGCAGCCCTCCACGGAGACGGGAGGCTCCAAACAGCCAGCCCCGAAGCAACCCGCTAAACCGGAAATTCCTCCTCCGAAACCGGAAACTCCTTCTTCCAAAGAAGTGGCCAAACCTCAGGAAGCACCAAAAACGGAACCCCCTCCGGCGTCTGAAAAAAAGCCGGTGGCCGATCCCTTTGCCGACCAACCGGAACCCTCCCCCCAAACCAACCAAGAAAAACCTCCGTCGGCCCAAGCCCCAGAAAAGCCGGGTTCTGAACCATCGGCCCCGCCGGGAGAAAAACCTTCCCCAGCCGAATCGCCCAAACCACCTGCCGAACCAAAACCCCCTGCCCAACAACCGGCCGATCCCTTCGCCGAAGGGGCCTCGGCGCCACTGCCGGAAGGGTCTTCCACTCTCTTGACACCCAGAGGGCCGATGCCGGCCCCCGTACCTACTGCCTTCCAGACTAAAACCAGCCTACTTCCACTTTTAACGGACAGGGGGCCGGTGCCGGCACCGGTACCTCTCCGCTGCCTGACCGCCAATTTCTCCTGGGTGCTTTTGGAAGGGTCGGCACCGACAGGCGGGGCCGATCCGTTTGCCGACGAACAACCCAAACCCCAACCCGAACCGCCCCCTTCGGAGAAATCCCCACCCGGTCCGGAGAAACCGGCCAGCACCAAGCCCACGGCCAACCCCCCAGAAAAACAGCCGCCCACCCAGGAACCCACAGCAAAAGCCCCATCGCCGTCCTCGGGAGAAAAACCTTCCGCTCCGGCCTGGCCCCTCCGGTCGCCTGAAAAATCCTCTGCCGCTGTCAGGAGCTCCGGGTCGGCAGAAAAATCTTCTGTGGTTGCCGGAAGCTCCAACTCAGAAGAAAAACCTTCTGCCCCGGCGTCGGCCAAAAAACCATTGGGGAAGGTATTGGCGGAGGAAAAGCCGTCTGGCCCGGAAGCGGTGCTGCCCGGTTCGGCGCCCGCGGAAAAACCGGCCCTGGAATATCTTTTGGACATGCCGCCGCTCCGGTTGGTGCATCCGCCGACGGAACCGGCCCGGAGTGCATGTCGGCAGATTCGGCGGATGCTCCGGCGGGTGGGCATTCCGATCGAATTGCACGAGGTGCACCCGGCGGATTTATTCGGTCCGACACCGCCGGAGTTTGACCTTGCCTATGTGGAGTTGGTGATTCAGGAACCGGTAACGGATTTGCCACGCCTGCTAACGGCCTGTGGCCCGGCGGGACCGAGCAGCTCCTTTTTGGCCCTTGCTTTGGCCGACCTCTATCAGGCGCCTGGATGGCCGGAAGTCCGGCAGGCGTTGTATCGGTTGCACCAGATTACCGTTTGGGAAGTGCCGATCGTCCCGTTGTGGCAGACTGTGGAGTACTTTGCGTATCGTCGGTCGGTGCAGGGAATCCGAGAGCGACCGATTCGCCTGTATGAGAATGTGGAGGAGTGGCGGCTGAGCGAGGAAGCGAGTTCGCCCGGCAGCGGCCCGCCGAAAACCCCTCCTGGATCTCAATAAACGAATGTTCTTCTTGGAACAAGGCAGGCAGACGATGGGCAAAATAGGTGGTAGGGTTACGACTACGTTGGGGATGGCTCTGGTCGGACTGTTGGGGGCCGGCCCGCTGGAAGGCGCTCAGACCATCTGGGAGGTCAGTCCGTATCGGGTGCATCTGTTGGTGGCCGTGGAGCCAGCGCCTGCCTGGCCCGATGATCTGGCCGACCGATTAGCCCGGCATCTGGCGGATCAGTCTCAGACGTACATCGGCGCCTTGTGGGAGGTGGAGGCGGAAAAAGCGCCGTCCGCCTTGGCCCGAACGATATTGGCGGATTTGGACCGGTTGCAAGAGGGCGATTTGCCGCCCGGTTGGCAAGAGAAAGATAAACTCCTGTTTCTGGCCGTCCGGGCGGCCGGAGAAACCTATCGGGTCCAGGCTCGGGAGTGGGACGTCCGGCTCCGAGTGTTTGGCCCGGTCGTATCGGAGGTGGGAATGCAACCGGCCAAGTTGGGCCAGACGGCGTTGCACACGCTGATAGGAGCTTTTTGTCCACTGGCCCGCATCGACCACCCCAAACAAGGCCAGGCCCTGCTACGGCCCCGGGGCATGGCGCTGCCCAGACCGGCAGGAGCGCCCCAATGGACCGGCGTCGGTACGGTCTTCCGCCCCGTGCTACGCAAAAGCGACCGAGCAGGAAACCCCATCTCCATCCGGCCGGTCGAGTGGACCTATCTAGTTGTACACCGAGTGGCTGCCCAGGGCTTGGAATGCCGAATCTATTCCGGCCTGTCGGCGCCACTTGCCGAGCGGCGGCGGGGGCGCATCGAAATGCTCGGTTTGGCCCTCTTGCCGACGCAAAAGCCGACTCTACTCCGTCTGGCCGACCGGAACGCCCACGAACAGCCTTTGGTCGGCTATGAAGTATTCGCTTATACACCAGGTCAGCCGGAGCTCTATTGCCTGGGCCGAACCGACCTTCAAGGCCAGGTGCTCGTGCCGCCCAGCCCCCAGAGGCTTTGGATGCTGATTATTGCCAGCGGGGGTACGCCGGTAGCACGGTTGCCGGTGGCCCCGGGCCTGCAGGAAAACCTCCAGGTGCTTTTGCCCAAGGACAGCCCGCGGCTTGCAGCCGAAGGGTTTGTTCGAGGCTTTCAAGAGACGCTGTTGGACCTGGTGGCCCAGCGGGAAATCCTGCTCACTCGGATTCAGCGACGCCTCCAACAGGGGCAAACGGAAGAGGCTGCCGAGTTGCTCCAGCAGTTGGAAGCCCTACGCCAAGAGCGGGACGCTCTGGCTCTCCAACTTGCCCAGCAGGAAAAGGCCCTCCCCAGCGCCGATCCGGCCGTTCGACCGAAAATCGAGGCCCTATGGACGCAGGCCCGTCAATTGTTAGCTCAACATGCCGACGACCGTATCCTCCAGGAGCTTGCCAGCCAATTGCTCCAGGCCAAACAGACGCCCGCTACTCCCGGCCCGCCCCCTGACCCCAAACCCTGATCCCTCGGCCGGTGCCGCCTTGCCCCACCTGGTAAAATACATAACATCGTAGAGGCTGTCCCGAAATTGGCACTCCGGCAGGCCCCGAGCGGTTTCCAAACCCTTTCCGTTTCCCAAAATGCCCGTTGATCAAGGTTTTGGCAGGGTGGGGGCTGCCGGTGGACTGGCCCATCTGCCTAAAAACAGATTTTCGGGACAGCCTCTTAGCCGAATGGAAAGGTGCATGGGTCATGCCCGATGAATCCCTCTCTTGGATGTTATTCCCACGGAAGTGGGAACCCGTTATTTTTCCTGGATTCCTGCTTGCGCGGGAATGACACGGGCCCCCTCACTCGGCGGTGCTGCAGGCACTGCCGTCCTCTCGACATCCACAGGAGAGGCGACTTGGTTCATTCGGCTAAATGTTCCATTTTGGGAAGTCGAGGTACTGGACAGGCTACCGGGACCAGGCTTTCCCGAAGGCGTCTTTGTGGGATAGGAAGTTCACCGATGAACTTTTGGTTTGCAAAGGTTTTGGCAGCGGCGGGGCTGGGATTTTTGCTGCTGGCTATTTTGAAAGGAGATGATATGCCCAGACGTGGCAATCGAGAAACGCCAGAGTTGGGCCAGTGGGCAGCAAGGGAAGGACGTTCAGACGGGCCGGCCCCTTCCTATAGCCCCCACAATCCTAGGGTTTTGCTCAGCGGGCAGCCGGCGGAAGGACGTCCACTCGGACCGGCCACTTCCCCTAGCCCACCCAGGCCCAGGGTTCTGGTCAGCCTAGACCAAAGCGAAGGACGTCCGGAACCGACGGCCCCTTCCGACAAGGTGGAAAAATTTCCACTCCAGGATTCGGGGCTTTCCGCGGCGTCCGGCCCCTCTTCCCAAAGCCGGCCGAGGCCTGGGCAAGAGCCGGAGCGGTTCGAGATGGCCACCCTGGGCGGTGGCTGCTTCTGGTGCCTGGAAGCCATCTTTCGGCAACTTCGCGGCGTTCGGAAGGTAATCAGCGGCTACAGCGGCGGACATGTAAAAAACCCTACTTATAAACAAGTTTGTACAGGAACAACCGGCCATGCGGAGGTCGTTCAAATCCTTTTCGACCCCCGGCAGATTTCCTATGAAGAGCTGTTGGAGGTCTTTTTTGCCGTGCACGACCCAACGACGCCCAACCGCCAGGGACCGGACATCGGTCCCCAATACCGCTCGATCATCCTCTACCACAACCCCCAGCAGCGGGCCACAGCCCTCCGGATCATCGACCAGTTGAATCGCAGCGGCCAGTTCGCCGCCCCCATCGTAACCGAAGTGGTTCCCTTCCAGGCCTTCTACCCGGCCGAAGACTATCATCAGGATTACTTCCGCCAAAACCCCACCCAGCCCTATTGTCAGGCCGTCATCGCCCCAAAAGTGGCCAAATTCCAAAAACTCTTCCGCAGCAAACTCCAGCAGAATAGTTCCGAACCGGATAAACTCCGGGAGAATCGCTCGGAACCTGCCCAACCCTAGAAAAACGGGCCTTACGGAACCCACTCCGGGAGCATGGTTCGGACAGTTCGCCTACCGCCTCCGCCCAATCGCCCCCGGAACCGAATAGTCCGTCCTTCGGGGGCGCAAAGAGCAAACGCTGCGCTGGGATTACGTTCCGGGATATCCGACTGGCCCTCCCCGGGGAGGCTTCTGTGGTTGGGCCATTGTGATTGGGGCATTGTAGCTGGGCAATGGAAGGCGTTTGGCCGGGATTACTCACCGGCAGGCCAGGTCCGTTCTACAAAGGTAGTATCCACCTGGCCGGACACAAAGGCCGGGTGGGCCAGTATTTCCAGGTGCAACGGCACCGTCGTGGGCAGACCCTGGATGCGCAGCTCTTGCAACGCCCGGCGCATACAGGCGATGGCTTCCTGGCGGGTGGGCTGATGGACGATCAGTTTGCCGATCATCGAATCATAATGCGGCGGCACCGAATAGCCGGCATGGGCATGGCTGTCGAAGCGCACGCCAAAGCCGCCCGGCACGATCAGTTGTTCGATCTTGCCGGGACTGGGCCGGAAATTCCGTTTGGGGTCTTCGGCGTTGATGCGGCATTCGATAGCTGCGCCCCGGCTCTGGATATCTTCCTGACGGAACGGCAGCGGCTCGCCGGCGGCAATACGAATCTGCGCCTTAATCAAATCGATGCCAGTTATCATTTCGGTGACCGGATGTTCAACTTGGATGCGAGCGTTCACTTCGATGAAATAGAAGTTCTGGTCTTTATCCACTAGGAATTCGACAGTACCGGCGTTGGTGTAGCCGGCGGCTTTGGCAAGCCGAACCGCCGCCTCGCAAATCGCCCGCCGTACCTCGGGCCGAAGCACCGGCGAAGGACTCTCTTCGATCAGCTTCTGATGCCGGCGTTGAATGGTGCAATCCCGTTCCCATAGATGGACAACATTCCCGTAGTGATCGCCCAGGATTTGCACCTCCACATGGCGGGGGTGTTCGATGTACTTTTCGATATATAAATCCCCGGAGCCGAACGCCGCCTCCGCTTCTGCCTGCGCCTGCTGGAAGGCGGATTTGAGGGCCAGATCGTTCAGGGCCAGTCGCATGCCGCGTCCGCCGCCCCCGGCAGCCGCCTTGATCAATACTGGAAACCCGATCTGGTGGGCAATCCGCACCGCCTCGGCCTCATTCCGAACCAATCCTTCGCTGCCCGGCACCACCGGCACACCAACCTTTTTGGCCACCTGGCGGGCGGAATTTTTGTCTCCTAACAGCATCATCGACTCGGTCGAAGGCCCGATAAACTCAATATTGCAACTGCGGCAGACATCAGCAAAATGGGCGTTCTCGGCCAGAAAACCATACCCCGGATGGATCGCCTGCACATTGCCAATCTCCGCAGCGCTGATGATCCGGTCGATCCGCAGGTAGCTGTCCGACGGTTTGGCCGGGCCGATGCAATAGGTTTCATCCGCCAGTTGGAGATATGCCGCACCGCGGTCGGCCTCGCTATAGACGGCGACCGTTTCGATGCCCATTTCGCGACAAGCTCGCAAGATGCGCAGTGCAATTTCGCCTCGGTTGGCTACCAAGATACGTTGAAACATATGTCTATTTTTATATGTTTATGTTTACGTGATCGGTTCCACCTTAAAGAGGGGTTGCCCGTACTCGACCGGTGCCCCGTTTTCTACCAGCACGGCCACAATCCTGCCGGAGACTTCGGCCGGAATATCGTTAAAGACTTTCATCGCCTCGACGATACAGACAATGGTGTCCGGGCCGACGATATCGCCCGGCTGGACGTAGGGATCGGCGTCCGGACTGGGAGCAGCGTAGAAAGTGCCCACCATAGGACTTTTGATATAGAGATATTCCGGTTCCGGGGGTTTGGGTGCGCTTGGCGGCGCTGGGGCGGACGGAGCCGACGGCGCCGGAACCGGCCCCGCTGAGATGGCCGGCAGTCCAGCACCCGCCGACACGCCCGCCGTGGGCGCAGAGCGCCGAATCCGGATCCGCATCTGGCCCCGCCGCAGCTCGATCTCCTGCACCTCGTGCTTTTCCATCAACCGCAACAAGCGGTGAATCCGCCTCAAATCCAAGACATCTTCCGGAACTTCCGACCCGGACATAAAACAACTCCCTATCCGACGCTTGGTGGATCAACTCCCGAGCGGCCTTATATAAACATTTTTATTCTAAAAGCATCTCCTCCAACGTCTTGGGCAAACTGCTGAGCAGTTCGTAGCCGCTCCGGGTAACCAGCACCATGTCCTCAATCCGCACCCCGCCAAAGCCGGGCAAATATATCCCCGGCTCCACCGTAACCACCATCCCCGGCCGAAGCAAACACCCCGCCCAGTTCCGCCCCGCAGGACCTAACCGAGGCCCTTCATGCACGGCCAGGCCAACGCCATGGCCCAAACTATGGCCAAATCGCTTGCCCCAACCGGCCTGGGCAATCACCTGCCGGGCCAGGCGGTCCACCTCCTGCGCCGCTACCCCAGGCCGAATCGCCTCGATCGCCTTCTGTTGGGCCTTCAAAACCACCTGATACAACCGGCGCAATTTGGCGGAGATTCTACCCAGAAGTATCGTGCGGGTCAAGTCGCTTTGATACAGCCCCTCGTTGGCCCCCCAATCCACAAGCAGCATCCGGCCGGAAGTAATCGGGATCGGCATGGGCCGGGCATGAGGCAACGCCGCTCTGGCCCCCGAAGCCACAATCGGCGGAAAACTGCTCCCCCAAGCACCAAAGGACCGCAGATACATCTCCAACTCATGGGCCAGCTCCAACTCCGTCTTTTCCCATCGGAGAGTAGCCCATAAAGCCCCGAAGGCCCGCTCGGCCTGCCAGACAGCCTGCCGAATCCGGTCCACTTCCTCCGGGTCCTTGATCTGGCGCAATTGTTCCACCAGCCCGCTTGTTTTGACCAGTTCTACCCCCGACACCCGGGCCGAAAGCCGATCAAAAAATCCCACCGAGACATTGTCCGCTTCGATGGCCAGTCGGCCCACCTTGGCGGAGCGAACCACCCGCCACACCGCATCTACCATGCTGGTGCCCACCGGCCGAACAACCGCCTCCAGGTCGGGGCATTCCTCTTGGGTCTGCTGCGTAAAGCGGGCGTCGGTCAAGAGCAACTGATTTTCTGTCCATATAAACAAAAAGCTATCCTCTCCGGTAAAACCGGTCAGATAACGCACATTCAGGCGATCGGTCACCAAAAGGCCTTCGAGGTTCTGCCGACGCAAAAGCCGACGCAGCCGCTCCCGCCGCTTTGAATAATCCATTGGACAATTCCTTTGGAAAATCCCTCCGAATGATCTCTCAGAGGCTGTCCCGAAATAGGGAGCCGGCGGGGGCCCCATCCTTTGCGGACCGGTCTGCTTTGTCAAACGGTCGTTTTATAAGGGGTTTTGCCAGTTTGGGGCCTGCTGGTTGGTGGTCACAGCCGGCTAAAAACGGATTTTCGGGCCAGCCTCTCAAAGGCCCCTCTAGATCATTCCCCCCAAGGGAGAAATTTTCTGACACCCCCTTGTTGGGAGGATTTTGTTTTGGGTGTGAATTTCCCTAAATTTCTCAAATCATCTATTTTCCCTAATTTATCAAATTTATCGCCAATCCGCCCCCAAACTCGGCTATTAGTACCACCTTTACCCGGCACACAGCCCCTATTTATGCTTTCTATGCCGCTCGAGGCGGGCCAGAAACTCCATTTTTAGCCGAATGGATAGCCATCCGGCAATCCCCAAGTCCCCGAAAACCCGCAAAACGGCACTTTGGTAAAATAAAAGGCCTTGGAATCAAGTAGATCACCCAACCTGGCGAGTGATTTCAGAACAGCCACTCAGGGGGGATAGGCAGAGGAAGCCAATATCGCTATAAACGGTACAAAGTCTCGGTGGGTTGGACTAATTTTTTTTCTTTTCTGAGGAGAACCCGAATGGCTTCCACAGCGCAGAACCGCGTCAAGGGGTGGATTTTGGGGATGGGCTTGGCCGTGGTGGGGATTTCCTGTGCCGGGTGCGGCGAATCGCCCCAGGCCGCCTATCAGACCATCGTCCAGTACGGCCAACAGGGCCAGTACGACAAAATCTGGGATCGGATCGACAAAAAATCCCAAGGCAAACTGGAAACCGCCTTGGAAATGCTGGCTAAAATGGCCGCCTTCGGCGCCGCCCTGGGCGGCAAAAAACAGGAAGCCGAAGAACTGGGCCGCCTGAAAGGCAAAGACCTGTTCGTCCGCCTGTGCGAAAAGACGCCCAAACTCCTGGAACATTTCGCCGCCCAGGAGATTAAATCCGTCAAAAAGGAAGGGGACCGGGCGCAGTTGACCGTGGTCGTTACGAGCGACGGAAAAACCCAGGAACGTCAAGTCACCATGGTCCGTGAAGACGGCCTCTGGAAACTCTCCATCGACTGGGAAATGCCCCAACCGAAGCCATAACTGGAATACTTTAGCCGAATGGGGGAAGTCCGTTTCCCCCAGGCGGCAGATGTTGTCCTCCGCAGGAGGCCGGGGAAAGGGCTATGTCCTTCCTGCCCCGTGTGGGATTCCCGCGAAAGCAGGAGAATCCAGAGGGTGTCACTGCCGCGAAAGCGGCAGTCCAGAAAGTAAAACACCATATCGCCGGCTTCCCCCTTGCGCAGGAAGAAGCCTGGACTGCTGCTTGCGCAGGCAGTAATATATAGTCCCCTGCATTCGGCTAAAGTGGTACGGGGGGAGCCGTTCCCGCCAAATAAGAGACCTTGGGCTTCTGGATGGATTCTGGCCATCCAAGGGCCTCACCTGAAAGCTTCCCTTCCAACCATGACCCTCCGAACATCGCCTGGTTCTGTCCGATTCCCTTTCTGTGCTCAAGGAGACCTCCCCATGCGCACGAGTTGGACGATTTGTTTATGGCTTGTGGGGATATTGTTAGGGCAACAGACGGTCTGGGGCGCAGAGAAGGAGGTCGGGCCTGCCGGAAGCGTGGCCGGCGCCGCTGCTCAAAAGGCGGTTGCTCCAAAGAAAGAGCCTTCGGCGTCGGTGGGTCGGACGGCACGCCTCCCGGCCAGAGCCGCTGAAAAATTGGACCGGGGCCTTGTGGTTCGTCCGGCTGGCCAAGGAAAGCTGTATCTCAGTTGGCGATTGCTGGAAACCGATCCGCCGGGGGTAGGTTTCCATGTGTATCGGCGGGGCGGTTCTGCGGCGCCGGTTCGGCTGACAAAGGAGCCGATCACCAAAACCACCGATTTCCTCACCGACGCGGCCGGCGTGCCGGGCGCCGAAGGCCAATGCGTTTATTTTGTCCGGCCTGTGCACGGCGGCCAAGAAGGGGCGGCCTGCCCGGAGATGCCCGCTCCAGATCCGAAGGATCAAAAACCGTTTTTGATCATCCCTCTGCAGGGCAACTACACCTTCCAAAAGGTGGGCATCGGCGATCTGGACGGCGACGGCCGACTGGACTATGTCATCAAGCAGCCCGCCAACAACATCGATCCCGCTGAAGCCTACTGGAAGCCCAGCCCCGACACCTACAAACTGGAAGCCTACCGCCACGACGGCCAGTTCCTGTGGCGGTATGATCTTGGCTGGGCCATTGAGCGGGGCATCTGGTATTCTCCCTATGTGGTTTATGATCTGGACGGTGATGGCCGGGCCGAAGTGGCCGCCAAAACCGGCCAGGGCGACCCCAGGGACCCCGACGGGCGAGTCCGAAAAGGCCCAGAATATCTGACCATTCTGGATGGTCGGACCGGAAAGCCGCTGGCCCAGACCGATTGGCCCACCCGGGAGGGCTTCGGCGAAGACCTGCGAGGGTATATCCTGGCCTCCCGCAATCAACTGGGAGTAGCCTATCTGGACGGTCGTCGGCCCAGTCTGATCGTGGCTCGCGGCACCTACAGCCTGATGAAAGCGGTTGCCTACGACTTCCGGGACGGCAAACTCCAGCGGCGCTGGCAGTGGGACAACACCGGACTTCCCCGCTCCTGGCAAGGCCAAGGCGCCCATTGGATGCACTGCGCCGACATCGACGCCGACGGACGGGACGAAGTCCTGCTCGGTTCCTGCGTTCTGGACGACGACGGCAAGCCTTTGTGGACCACTGGCCTGGGCCATCCGGATCATTTCTATCTGGGCGACATCGACCCGCTTCGACCGGGCTTGGAAATCTACTACGGCATCGAAACCCGGCAAAGAAAGCGGAACGGCATGTGCCTGGTCGAAGCGGCCACCGGAAAAATCCTTTGGGGCCACCAAGGCCCGACCCGTCATGTGCACAGCTGCGGCATGTGCAGCGACATCGACCCTCGTTGGCCTGGCAGCGAATGCTATAGCGCCGATACGGATGAAAAGAAAAGGTTTGCCTGGGCCCGGCTTCGCTCCGCTCAAGGAAAGGTGATCAGCGAAGAAAATCTAGGCGGCTTCGGCGCCCGCACCGTCTGGTGGGACGCTGATCCCCAGCGGGAACTCCTGCTCGGCAGCCGGATGGTCAAATACCCCCACCTGAAAACCCCCATCGGACAGATCGAGGGTTCCTTGGTGGCCGTGGTGGATCTAGTGGGCGATTGGCGGGAAGAAATCATCACCAGCGTGCCCGGCCAGATACGAATCTACATCAGTACCATCCCGGCCCAGGATCGACGGCTCTGCCTCTTGCGGGACCCGATCTATCGGATCGACGTGGCGCATGCGGCGATGGGTTATTACCAAGTGCCCATGCTCAGCTACGACCTGGCCAGCACCCCGGCCCCCTAAATAATTCAAGGCCTTGGGATCATGGGGTCGGCTTGTGGGCGGACGGCAGGGCGTCTGCGGAAATGCGTTCAAATATCACCTACCAGGGTTCGGCCTCAGAAGTGGAAAAGTGGAGTTTTTCAAAGCCGATCACCCGGCCTGAGCTGTCTTTCATCAATACGATTTCCTCTCCGGTTTCTTCGCACACATGCTCCTGCTGGGGTCCGCAAACCAGACAGTCAGCGTCTGCCCCACCGGGTCGAAATATACCTTCACCTGGGCCATATCCGCACCCCCTCTTTGACAACGTCCGTCCGAGAGGCAGTGATCAAAAAGCCTTCTTCTTGGAGTCGTTTAACTACCGCACCAATCCATCGCTTCCCGTGTTCTGGCTTATAGAACAAATACACGGCTGGGTCCCGTCGGCTTTGCCGAACTTCGGCCGGATGCCTTAACGTATCCTGTACATCTGACTCCCGGCCTGCTATCACCGGATGCTTGATAGTTACAATAAACCGCCAATAGGCGCACGTCGTACGTACTCGGAACCCTAACGGCGTCTGAACTTCAAAGAGTATGTCTCTGTGCTGAAGTTCTTCAGACATAGATTTTATTTTACTTCCCTCGGCGTGGGCAAGGAAGTGCCGGGATATTCCGTCGCCCAAGCGGCTTCAGGTGCCCCGGTCGGGGCCGACGCCGGGTTGATAGACGGCCGGTTCATCCCGGCCGTCGCCGTTCCAATCGCCGGCAATCGGAATGCCTTGGGGCGTGCGCAGGTGTTGGTCGGCGGCAGTAAGTTGCCGGTCGCCGTCGCTATCGAGAATCCACAAGCCGTCCCGATACACGGCCAGGTCGTCGATGCCGTCGCCATTCCAATCGCCGACAACGGCGATGTCGCCCGGCTGGCCGAACAGGAAGGTCTGGTCTTCGGGGTCGATCCGGCCGTTGCCGTTGGTGTCCAGGGTCCATCGGCCGTCGCGGAACAGGCCGATCGTGGCCACGCCGTCGCCGTTCCAATCGCCGACAACGGGTTGATCCTTGCTGCCGCCGTAGAGGAACACATGATCAATGAGATCGGTCCGCACTTTGCCCCGCATGGTGCGTTGGAGTTGGCGGAGTCCGTCGGTGGCTTCTTCAGGGGAAGGGGGCATGTTTTTCGGCTTGTTGCCGGGCTGATTTTGAGCGTCGGGCAGACCCGGTTCCACAGCGGCGGCCAAGGGGTCTTTGGGCCAGGCCCGGCCGACAATGCCAATGTCCGTCTTGCCGTCGCCATCCCAATCGCCGGTCATTGGCCGGTCGCCCTCGGCGCCCAACTGGACCCAAAGGTCGCCCTGGTCCCATTGGCCGTTGCCGTTGAGGTCCAGATACCAGCGCCCACCGACGTAGAAGCCCAGCTCGGTTTTGCCGTCGCCGTTCCAATCGCCCACGACAGGCAGGCTGCCCTCTTGGCCGAAGTAAGCTTCCCGGATACTGCCGGTAGCCGGATCCACAAAGAGCCATCGGCCCTGATCGGTTCGGCCGTCCGCCGGGTTCCAATCGTCCGTGCTGACCAAGCGGAATGGCGGAGCAGAGGCGTCGGTCAGACCAGCGCCTTCGTGATTCTGCCGGGGGATGCCGCCGTTGATCACGCTCAAGTGCCAGGCCAGGGTGGGCGCCCCGGCCAATCCGCCGCCTTCTTCTAGCACGGCGGAACCGGTCAGTGCGGTCGCCGGCATCACAAAGGGCTGCCCGGCCAGCGGCAACAGAGCGTCGTTACGGGCCATCGGTGGTCCTGGCGGCGGCATGAACGGCCCTTCATGAGGTGGTTCCAATGGAATGATCGGTGGGTTCACCGGCGGCGGGGGCGGGGGCGGAGGAGGAGGCGGAGGCTCCGGCAACCACTCCACCGCTACCTCGCTAAACCAGTAGTTGCTCCCGTTGGCCCCAGGTGCTACGGAAATCGCCGAAATGGTATCGGAGTGGCTATCGGCCAGCCCGCCCAAACTACCCGGCGTGTCGATGCCATCCACATAACCGGCCGGCTGCACCTGTCGGAGCGTGTAGCTGCCCGGCGGGAGCATCGTAAACTCGAAGAAGCCGTGGGCGTCGGTGGTGGTCTGGGCCGCCAGCACGCCATCTCGCCAAAGCTCCACGGTTACCCCGGCCAGTGGCGTATCATCCGAGGTAAACTGCCCGTCCCGGACCGATTCGATGGGCGGCACTGGCTGGCCGTGCTCCAGAACCAAGGTCGGCCCATCCTGGAACACATAGCCCGAAAGCCGACCGGGCAGGATTTCGCCGAAGTTGTATTCCACAGCCTGGGTGCCGGAGACCAGTTGGATGTCGGTAACGGTATCGGGCGGGATCAGTTGGCCGCCGGCGGAGCCGACCTGGTCTTGACCGTCCAGATAGCCAGCAGGCTGGATTTCCCGCACCGTATAGAAGCCCGGTGGAAGATGTTCAAATTGATACTGGCCGGCTGTATTGGTCTCCGTCGTTTGCACGAGGTTCCCCTGGGCGTCCAGCAATTCGACCCGCACACCAGCCAGCAGCGGTTCACCCGGCGTGTAGGCGCCGTCCAGGTTCATGTCGACATACACCCGGCCAGAGAGGCTGTTGGGGATAATTTCCGTAAAGTTGTAATCCACTGCCTCGGTGCCGGAACCGAGCAGAATCCCGGTAATGGTATCGGGCGCTTGGAGGGTTCCACCTGCAGAGCCTGGGTAATCTGGTCCATCGAAATACCCGTCTGGTTGAATCTCCCGGACGCTGTACAGGCCCGGCAACAGACCGGTGAAACAATACTGACCGGCGCTGTTGGTTGTGGTGGTTTGCAGGAGGTTTCCGTCGGCGTCGAGCAGTTGGACGGTAACGCCGGCCAGCAGGGGTTCACCTGGCTGCCAAGCGGCGTCGAGGTTTTGATCCGCAAAAACGCGGCCGCAAATGCTGGCCGGTCGGACTTCGCCGAAGTTGTTGTCCTGGCTCTGGTCGCCGCCGAGGAGTTGGATTTCGGTAAGGACATTGGGCGATTCGGCCAGACCGCGGGTTTCGCTGCCCACCCGGCCCGGCTGCGCGCCGACGCTCAAGTAGCCGTCCGGTTGGGTCTGGACAATGCGATAAATGCCCGGATCGAGTGAGACTTCCGCCGTGGCTTCAAACTGGTAATAGCCTAGGGCGTCGGTGGTGGCCCGCAGGCCGGTATCCACATACGTGTCGCCTTCTTTTCGCCAGAGGGCAAGCTCCACGCCGGCAAGGCCCAGTTCGCCGGAGTCGATCCTGTTGTTCATATTGGCGTCTTCGAAGACCCGGCCTGCCAGGCTGATCGGCAGCGGCGTCTGCCGCAACGAGACGAACGCCCCGGCGGTCAGGTCCGCCGACGCATCCGGTTTGCCCGGCAGGAGGCTATCCACTGGCAAATCAAGGCCGGAACCCGTCAAAAGCGTCCCATACGCATCCACAAATCGGCTGCTTGCCGTGGCCGGGTAATAATGCGGCGCGGTGAAGGTGGCTGTCAGCAAACTGCCGGCAAACTCGGCGCCCTCGGCCTTGGAATTGTCGGGCGTGCCGACCTGGGCATCCCCGGCCTCATCCACATCGATCACAAAGACCAACCGGTCGCCCGGATCAAACCCGACAAAGCTCAGTCTTAGGACAGTGCCGCCGTCTTCCACCTGGACAGAAACAGCGTCGATGCCGTGGTTTTCGAGGATTTCAAAGCCTTTCCAGCCGTACTCACCCCGGCCACCCGCCGCCGTGTCAAAAAAACAATCGCCCGGCGACAGGCCCTGGCCGTCTTTGTCGGTCTGGATGACCAATTCGGTAAGCTGGGTGCCCGGTTGGCCGCCCGACCAGGTCAGCTCAAACCGGTTGCCGGTGAAATCGTCCTGGGTCGCATATTCGCCATAGACCATGCCCAGATGGATCGGCAGCACGCTAAAGGCCAACAGCCGACGCGGCTCCAATGCCTCGATCTGGCAGATGTGCTCGGTGGACCGATGGTCTGCGTCCTGCCGTTTTGACCGGCGGCCTCTCGCCGAATTCTGCTTGGATCGCACAAGCCGCCAAAATCCTTTTCGCCATCCGCTCACGGTGATACTCCTTACTGTTGGAAACAGCCCTGGAGGGACCTACCTGTCAGGTCCGTTTCGGAGGGACCTGATCTCCTGCACAACCAAGTTAATGGGTAGTGGGTTCTGGAGGCAAAAACTCTCGGCCCTCCCGAGGGGGGTTCGGCATGGAATGCATTCCCATCGGGTTGTGGTGAAGGGGGATCGGGTCGGCCCTGGTCAACGGGGCGGTCTGGGAGGCAGCTTGGGTAAGCGGGCCTGCCGGCGGCGGTCCCAATTGCCAAAAACGCACTGTGGTATCAAATCCGCCGGAAATGAGCCTCTGGGTCCCGCTCTCCCAGGCCAAGGCGGCGACGGTGCCGGTATGCCCGGCGAGGTCCCGCAGCAGTTGGCCATCGGAAAGCCGCACCAGGCGGATGCGGTTATCTGTGGCGCCGACGGCCAGGCGATCCGGCCCGCAAAAGGCCAGTGCATACACGGCCCCTGGTAGTTTGGCGATCTGCCGAGCTTTTCCGCCTGGAGCGGCAGAGCAGGCTACAATCTGGCCGTCCTCCCCGCCGGAAACCAGCAACCTCCCATCCGGCCCGTACACCAAGCAGCGCACCCGCCGCCGATGCGCCGAGATATCCTGCTGCCGAACTCCGCTGGCCGTCTCCCAGAGCCGGATCAGCCCCTGTCGGCATCCGGCGGCCAATTGTCGGCCATCAGGGGAAAAACTTAAGGCCCGAATATCCTGCCCCGGCCCTGGGAAGCTCGCCAGTTGTCGGCCGGTTTGAGCGTCCAGCAGCCAGACTCTGTCGGAAAACCCGGCGACGGCTAACCGGCTTCCATCCCCGCTCCATGCCAACGCATAGACGGCAGCGGGCAGTTCCGCCTTCCAAACCGGCTCTGCCTGGCCCACGCGAAACAGGATCACAGTCCGATCATCGCCGGCGCTGGCTAGAAGCTGACCGTCCGGGCTAAACGCCACGGTGCGTACCCATCCCCGATGGCCTTCCAGACGCTGCTGGAGCCGACCGTCAGGCAACTCCCACAGGCGGACCAAATGGTCATCCCCGCCGGTGGCAAAAAGCCGCCCTGCACGATCCAATGCCACCGCCGTGATCACCGGTGCCTGCGCCGGCGGTACATCGACAGGTAAATCCAGAGGATGCGGTGCCACCAGCTCCTGCAGGCCAGGCTCAGGGGCTGCTTTGGGGGCCTGGTTCAAGGGACTTTGGGGTACAGGAACAAAGGCCCCCCCGAACCCAGGCAGTAGCAAGGGGCTAGCGCCCTTGGGGCCTCCACTTGGCAGGGGGGTGTAAGGGCCCACCTCCTGGCCGGCCGCTGCCACCCCCAGCCCCACCGTCAGCCCGCACACGATCCCCCACAGAAGTTCGTTGAGCCAAAGGCCGATCCGGGACTTTTCCATGTTATTGCTGACCACGTTTTGACACCTCCGGTTTGGATTCTGCAAAACCTCCCGGCAGGGGTTTCCGGCAAAAGGGAACATAGACTCTGAATCTGCTTCCGGCCATGGGTATCTCTCGGGGTATCCCCATGGGAATCCCAGAAGTTGCCCCGGTATTTCCACATCGGGGTGCCCAGCAGCCCAGTGATCTCTCCATGGGAATCCCCCAGAAGTCCCTCCGGGAGAATTCGCCTAGGAAGTGCAGGGGCAAAGGGCCGTAGGTCCCCAACGCCGCTTTCAACCGCCACCTTCTCCGGCCGGATTCCCTATGGCCGAGGGCTAAACCCAATGCACTCTGCTGGCCGTATTTCCGTGGACCTTTCCACGCCCTCCACTCTGTGGAGATACCCTCAGCCTTCCCCAGCCGGTCCTTACAGATATGATCGGTCTGCGGGGGACAAGAAGTGGGTTAAGTTTTTGGAAAACAGGAAGTTGAGAAACTTTACCGATTAGATAGGCTATTTCCCTCAGAAAAAGTTTTCCGGTACCTTGGTAGCCGAACGAAAGGCCCCGATGTGTCATTCCCGCGTAAGCAGGAATCCAGGTACCTTGTGCCCCTAAATCTCTCTTACCCGGCCTATGCCACCCGGGGAGAGGTGGATTGGTCCACTCGGCTAATTTGGCTGTATCCACCCGGCCAGTCCTCTACCATGTGTAGGGGCAAAGAATTGGCCCGAATACCATAGATTGGGGTAGTGAGTCCCGGTGGATACAGCCAAGCTAAAATGTTACGTTTTCCGAAGCCTGGTGATCCTGGCAGGAGCAGGTTGGGGCTTCTTTGGCGGGTTTGCGTGGACTTGCTGGCCCGTGTTTGTTCGGTGCGGGCTTTATGGTACAATTTTTGCCAATCCCCGCGGTAAACTCCCGGAGAAGCTCTCCCAAATCGGTGGCCAGAAGGGGTGGAACAGACCGCTTCGCTAACCTGCCGCCTTCCCAAAGGGTCGTTGTACGGGTTTTTTCAAGGGGATGGGGCTGCCTGGTTTTCCTCCCCCGGCTAAAAAAGTTTTGGGACAGCCTTTGTGGAGAGAACATTTCCTCCGGCGGCTGGTTGTCAGAGGAGTTTCTCGGCTGAGGAAACCATGGCATAAAGGCTTTCGAATCGCAGATCGGAATAATGGATAAACTGGGTCATTTGTGGAAAACTTATCTGGATAGCATTGCCGAGCTGACCCAGCGCGGAGACGCTCGGGAGGAGAGCTATTATTCGGCGCTGGAGACCTTGGTGGCCGGGTTTGCCCAGGCTCAGGACCGCACCGTGCAGATCACCGTCCTGCCCAAGCCCACCGAAGCCGGCAATCCCGACTTCCGCATCTGGGACGGTTCGCATCAGGTGATCGGTTATATCGAAGCCAAAGCGCCCGGCACCAATCTGGACCAGATCGAAAACTCCGAGCAACTGCAGCGTTATCGGGAGACTTTTCCCAACCTGATCCTGACCGATTTTTATGAGTTTCGTTTGTATCGGGACGGCCTGTTGGTGAAAAGTGCTCTGCTGGCCCGGCCCTGGATTGCCCAAACCCTTCACCTAAAGCCGCCAGCCGAGCAAGTGGAGGCCTTGCAGCGGCTGCTAGAAAGCTTTTTGGATTTTCGCTTACCGCCTGCCATGACGGCCGAGGCCCTTTCCCGGCAGTTGGCTCGTCGGACCCGGTTTCTGCGGGACGAAGTGGTCCGGCCCGAACTGGCCCAAAAGCAAAAAGATATCTACGGTTTCTACGAGGCGTTTGAACATTATTTGATTGCCGGGCTGAGCGAAGAGCAGTTTGCCGATCTGTACGCCCAAACCCTCGTCTATGGCCTGTTTGCCGCCCGCACCAGGGCGAAGAACACGTTCCATCGCCGGATGGCCCACGACCTGATCCCCTCGACCATCGGCATCCTGCGGGACATCTTCCAGTTCATCTCGTTGGGCAAGCCGTCCAAACAGATGGAGGTGATCGTCGATGATATTGCGGCCGTGCTCAACACCGCCCATGTCCAGGCCATCCTGGAGCAGTACTACCGCCAAGGCAAAGGCGACGATCCCATCCTGCATTTCTACGAGACCTTTCTGGCCGAGTATGATCCGGAAACCCGAGAGCGGCGAGGCGTCTATTACACCCCGCTTCCGGTGGTCCGTTACATGGTCCGGGCGGTGCACGAGTTGCTCCAGAGTCGGTTTGACCTAGCCGACGGACTGGCCGACTGCCAGGTTACCCTGCTGGACCCGGCCGCTGGCACGCTGACCTTTCTGGCCGAAGCCATTCGGCTTGCGATGCAGACCTACACGGCCAAGTACGGCGAAGGGGGCAAGGCCCGCTTCCTCCGCACGCACATCCTGCCCCATTTCTACGCCTTTGAACTGCTCATGGCCCCTTACGCCATCGGGCACATGAAAATCGGCTTTCTCCTAGAAGCCATGGGCACGCCGCTCGAAAACGGCGAACGGTTCCAATTCTATCTGACCAACACCCTGGAAATGGCCGACCTGGAGCAGATTACGATTCCGGGCCTTCGCTCCCTGGCCGAGGAAAGCCATCAGGCCGCCAAAATCAAAAAAGAAGAGCCGATCCTGGTCATCCTCGGCAACCCGCCGTATTCGGGCATTTCGGCCAACACCAACCCATGGACCGAATCGCTCCTGAAAACCGACCAAAACGGCGCCCAAAGCTACTACAGCGTGGACGGCCAGCCGTTGGGCGAGAAAAACCCCAAATGGCTCCAAGACGATTACGTCAAGTTCCTTCGGTTTGCCCAGTGGAAAATCCACCGGGCCGGCCGCGGCATCGTGGCCATGATCACCAACCACAGCTACCTGGAAAATCCTACCTTCCGGGGCATGCGTCAGAGTTTGCTCAACACGTTTGACGAGATTTACTTGCTGGACCTGCACGGCAATAGCCTCAAACGGGAAAAGGCGCCCGACGGCGGACCGGACGAAAACGTGTTCGACATCCGGCAGGGCGTGGCCATCGGCATCTTCGTCAAGCACGGCAAAGCCAAACACCGCCGAGTCTATCACGCGGACCTGTACGGCCGACAGGAGGAAAAATACGCCTGGCTGGATAGCCGCACACTGAAAACGGCCCGCTACCGGACCATCCGCCCCCAATCGCCTTTCTACTTCTTCATCCCCAGGCCGAAAGAAAACCGACATTACCAATCCTGGCCCCAAATTACAGAACTCTTCCCGCTCCACGGTGTAGGGATGACCACGGCAAGAGATGAGTTTGTCATTGACTTCAATGCGGATGTTTTGCTTAACCGAATTCGCTCTTTCAAACATTCCGATTTGGATGACAAGGGGTTGCACCAATGGTTTCGTATCCGCGTCAAAAAAGGATGGTGCATTCGGAAAGCGTGGGAACAACTTCAAGAGATAGATGACGCCCAAATGGGCACATATATTCATCCCGTGCTGTATCGCCCCTTTGATGTCCGCTATATTTTCTATCACGACGCCGTGGTCTGGCGAACAGTCAAGAGAATTATGCACCACATGCTGGCCGGGAAAAATCTTGCACTGATAACTCCTAAACAACATAAAAGCGATTTTGGCGCCCTGATTACCAATGTCATTGGCGGTCATAAAACGGTAGCCGCCTTTGACATCAATTATTACTTTCCGCTTTACCTTTATGAGGATGGCACGAAGCGGGAGTTCCGACCGCAGCGTAAGCCGAACTTGGCGGATTGGCTTTTGCCGAAGTTGCGGGCCGCCTATGGTTTTCGGCCTTCGCCGGAGCAGGTGTTGGCCTACCTCTATGCCATCCTTTACAGCCCCACCTACCGAAAGAAATATGCAGAGCAGCTTCGCACCGATTTCCCCCGGGTGCCGTGGACCGCGGAGGGGAAGCTCTTTCGCCAGATGGCCAAGCTAGGTCAACGGCTCATCGGGCTGCACCTGCTGGATAGCCCCGAACTGGACCCGCCTGTGGCCAAATACCAAGGCCAAGGCAACGACCTCATCCAACAGGTCCAATACGACGAAACAACGCAGCGCCTCTTTATCAACCCGGACAACTACTTCGAGCCGATCAGCCCACCCATCTGGACCTATCAGATCGGCGGGTATCAAGTGCTGGCCAAGTACCTGAAAGACCGCAAAGGCCGACGCCTGGACGATCCGGTCCGGTATCTTCGGATTGCCACGGCCATTGCCCGCACGCTGGAGCTCCAAGGCCAGATCGACGCCCTCTATCCGGAGGTAGAAAGCAACGTCCTGCCCCTAGAACAGAACCGAAACAACCCAGGCCAGCATGGAACCGGGTCCAATAACCCCCACCCGGGGCCGGAAAACCCATTGCTTTTCTGTTCCCCCGAAGAGGACCTATCGGAAGAAGGCCTTTAATCTCCATTGAGCATCCTTCCATGGTTTGGCTGTTTTCGGGCCGCAGCGGACCTGACAAGCAGGTGCCTCCAATAGCGTGTTCGAATTGTGCCTCCCATGAAACCGTTAGGGGCAGTCCCGAAGTTCCGTTTTCGCCGGAGGCACCCCCAACGGGTGCCTCCAAACTGCCAAACCCCCCATAAAATGGGCACTTTGGCAAATCGGAAGGGGCCACCAACGGGGACCGCCGCCGGGCTGCCCATTTCGGGGAGCCTCTTACGATTCTCCATTTTCCTTGGCCAGGGCTTTCATATGGCTGGATTCTTCTTGGGTGCGGCTGTAGAACGGGGGTAGAAAATTGTAAAAAGAGGAGGACACGCCTACATGTTGGTAACTTCATCTTTGGCGCCGGTGAGCAAGCGGTCCATGGCGTCGGCCAATTCCTTTTGGTGTTGGGTGTTTTCGGCATAAATCCGGCAAATGCGGGAGGAAATGGGCAGAAGCTGAATCAAATCCCGCTCCTCCAGCCGCTGCACCTCCCGACGGGCAGGATCATAAAGAAAGTTCTGATGCGCCGTGGGGGCATGGGCGTCCACCCGATGCGGAAGCCGAGGCGCATCCACCCGAAAATCCAACTCTCTTAGAGCCGGTGGCAGGAGCTGCCGGATTTTCTTTTGTAGGATTTCGGGATCGGCAAACACACTGGCCGACTCCGACTCTCCGGGAAGAAAACTGACCGTCCGTTCCACATTCATCTTCCACCGAATCTGCCGACGCAAAAGTCGATCCCAGCGTCGGCCCAACTGCTGTTTGACCGGATCGGAACTGCTCGACCATCGGGCCACTTCGGTAAAAAGCGACCAATCGGTCAGTTGCCGATACGCCTCCAAATGCTGCCTGGGATCGCCCGGGATAAGAAACGGTTTACTCTCGGCGAAAACCTCTTGGAGTTCCAGGTCGATGGCCCGAACGGTGCGATGATAATAAACGGCCAGGAAAAGCTCCGTCCGAACTCGCATGAAAGCCACCAAAGCCGATAGCCCCCGTTCATGGATTGTCAGCCCCTGTTCGGAAAAGAAACTGTAATGCAAAATCCGCTCCAGATCGAAAGCGCGAAAGCTATACCCGGACATGTAGGCATCCCGAAGTACAAAATCCATGTTATCCACGGTATAAATTCCGCAAAAAAGGGCCCGCAGCATCTGCAACCAGCGGGGCAAGTTTTCCTCCCGGCGCTGCGGCCGCACAATCAGGACGGCAATTTGTTCCGGGTCCAACGTTTCGCCCGGTTCCAGTTGGCCGAACGGACTGCGCCGAATCCTGCGCAACAGCGACGCCAATTCCCGCCGGATGATTTCGGCACCCAGAGTTTCATGCGTCAGACCGAAGTCGGCCAAATAATAGGTGTCGAAAAAATGTCCGAATGGGCCGTGGCCCACGTCATGCAGCAAGGCCGCCATCCGAAGCAGAGATTCCACATACGCTCGGCTGGGAACGTCCGGACATTGCTGACGGAGGCTAGGATACAGCTTCTCGATGGCCCGACTGGCCAAATGCATGGAACCGACCACATGCTGAAATCGGCTATGCTCGGCCGATGGAAACACCCACCAGGCCGTCTGAAGCTGATGGATCTGCCGAAGTCGTTGCACCCAGGGATGATCCAGTATCTGTTGCTCGGAGACTTCGCCAGGTGGCAATCCCGCCGAGGAAATAAACGGGATATACCCATGGATCGGATCATGGATCAGACTGGCAGGTTCAAAATGGTTCATGGTGGTCTGTGCCTTGGAAACTTAGGATTTCAAGAGCGATGTGAATGTGTCGGGAGGTGGTTACAATCTTCCTGTTTTTATTAAACTCCGTATATTGTGAGAATTACTCAAATTATTTGCATTGTGTATTTTGTGTATTCAATCCATTTTGTTGTGCTCCGCTCCAAACGCATCCCACCTTTGGGGCCGTCCGACCGGCTACCGATTCCTTACCCCGCCGCCCAGTTCATCATCTTCCCAGAATACCTCTGGACTTTTTCCAGCGGATTTGAGACACTTCTCCACTCTTTTAGAGGCTATTCAGGGATTCCATTTTTTACCGGGCTGACACCAACGGCCGGCCCCCAAGCCTCACCAAGCCCTAATAAAAACGGCATTTTGGTTACTTAGAACGGTTTGGAAAGGATTCGGGGCCGACGTGGGACTGCCCATTTCGGGACAGCCAAGAGTCCACGTCGAGGCCTTTCTTGAATTTTAGCAGGTGGGGCCCCCAAGGGCGAACCGTTCGGTAGTGGCGAATCGGTAGTGGCGAAATTGTTGGGCATGATGTTGCAAGGAGGCTGAAACAATGATCCGGACAATTGCTGTAGCCATGATGGTTGGGTTGGGGTTGGTGTTTTTGACCCAAATGGCTTGGGCCGACGGAGGCCTATTGGGCCTGCCGAATCCGCTGGGGAAATCCTCCACCAGTACCAAGTCGAACTCTTCCGGCAGTCTCTGGGGATCCAAAAAGCCCACCCTGCTGGACCAAATTACCGATGGCACCCAGAAGGCAGCCACCGCCACCTGGGACTTTGTAACCCTCAAATGGCTCTGGGGTCAACAGACCAACAACACCACCTCCCAACCCCCCAAACTCTATGAGCGAAGAAAGTCTTCCTCCAGCTCCAAAACTACCAGCAGCAATTCCACTTGGTGGAATTCCCTTTGGGGCAAAAAAGAATCTTCCCAGCCGAAAACCCTCAGCGAATGGCTCTCGCAAAAACGGCCTGAACCGTAAAAAGAGATAAGAATTTGGTAACATTTTAGCCGAATGGAGGGGTAGATGTGTCATCCCTCCTTACGCAGGAACAAGCCCGGACTGCTGCTTGCGCAGGAATCACCCAACCGATCCCTCCATTGGGCTAAGAGCCTAATGCCAAAATCAGGCGGGTGCAAGCTGGGGTTGGATTTATCTGGCCCTCTAAAACCTACCTCCATTGGAGGATCGGACAGGGGGACCGGCATTTTGGGATAGGCTCTAACATATTTCCTGGGAAAGTATCCGGGTGGGGAAGCCGCATGGGAGTTTCTCTATGAGGGATTATGTTTCGGAAGTGGGCCGATCTCTGGCACGCCGAATCCAACGGGTTGGTTGGCTGGTAGTGGTGTGCCTGTGGGTGGTGGCATTGTGGATCGGCGGGGGGTGTGTCACTATGCAGGCCAGTTCGTGGGGCAAATCGGGCGGGGGGTTTGTTCGGCTATTTGGCGATGCCGGTCCTCAAAAACCTTTTGGGCCGGAAACGGTTTCCCAGTGGATGGCCCAACCCCGGCCGCAGCCCTAGGGAAAGGTTAGCCTTCTGATTTTCTTCGCACACTCTTTTGGGCCGGTCAATAGGCAGCCCGGACCTCTGCTGAAAAGGCTCTTTTCCGATGCCGGCAAGGAACGTTTCGGAAGAAAACCACGTCGGGCCGATTGGGTGGAGGACTTTTCTCGTTAGAGGGGTTGGGCGGCGGTGGGGGACCGGCCTTTTGCGAAGCTACTGGAGAAGGGGGAAAAAGACGTTGGCGGTGGCCGGTTTGCTGGTGCTATTCGGGTGTGCCGCTTGGAAAGAGCCTTGGAGTTTATCTGGAAAAAAATTAGCCGACTTATGCCGCCCGTTTCATGCCCAAAAAGAAGCCGAGTCTTTCCGCTCCAAAGTCCAAAAAGACCCCTTCCCCGACGCCTCCGTGTTAAACAAGGCCTTGGCGACAACGCCCTCCGGCCAATAGGCCGGGTTCCCTTTTTGGAACAATTGAGCCGAACGAAGCGGCGGCAATCTTTGCTAGAACCTCCATTAAGTCTCCCTGCCGCGAAAGCGGCAGTCCAGACAGGAGAAGAAGTACTTATTGCCTGGATTCCCCCTTCCGTAGGAACGAGATACAAGGGGGCCCTCGGACCTGCCAAGCACGCTCCTCCATTCGGCTAAAATGTTACGCAACTTCTTAAATATCAGCAAGTTACGCCAAAGGGCCGGGCAGTGTGGGGAAAGGGGAGTCTAGGAGGGTAGTCGGCTATAGTGCACGGTCCAGGATTGCAGTTTTTGTCGATCCGGTTGGCGGCCGATGCCGGGCTGGTCGGAAAGCACAGCCAAAAGGTGCCCTTCCGGTGAGCGCTCTAGACGGATCGGCTCAGCCAGGTCGTCGGCCAGAAGGTCTTCCGGCGGGAAGAAATCGGCTGGGTAGGTGAAGTTGGGTTTGGTTCCTAGGGCCAGACCGATGGCGGCACCGATGGCCGTCTGCGGCATGGCCCCCAGCCGACACCCCACATGGGCCTCCGCACAGGCATCGTGGATTTGCAGGGCGGGGGTCAGGCCGCCCACTCGGCCCGGTTCTAGGTTGATGTATCGGCCGCTTTTCAGTTCCAAGGCGATTTCGGCTTCTTCGGGGCAGGTGATGCTTTCGGCCAGGCAGATGGGTGTACGGATGGTATCTTGAATCATGGCATGGCCCACTAGATCATAAGGCGGCAACGGCTGCTCGATCATGGCCAACATGAAGTCGTCCAGTCGGCAGAGCATTTCCATATGGCTGAGCCGAAGGTCCCCCTCCACATCAATGTGAATCTGTTCGGTGGGGAATTCTTGGCGGACCATATGGACCATGGAGACTTCCCAACCGGGCCGGAATTTGAGTTCCACCCTGCTATACCCTGCCTCAAAGGCTCGGCGGATCGCCTCCAGAAGCAATTCGATATCGGGCATTTTGTCGAAGCTAATGCCTAGAGGAAGCCGATCGGTCTGTCCCCCCAAGACCTGATGTAAAGGTTTTCCCTGTAAACGTGCTTCCAAGTCCCACCAGGCGCAATCGACGGCGGCCTTGGCGTATCGGTTGCCCTGCAATCGGACCAGATGCTCCTGCAGCTCCGCACCCCGGTCAAAAGATTGCCCCACCAGGGCCGGGGTGATCCAATCGGCCAAGCACCGATAGACACTACCGGCCCAGTCCGGCCCCCATACAGGCGCATTGCCCGGGCTAGCCTCCCCCCAACCGACTACTCCCTGGCTTTCCAGTGCAACCAGTACCGTCTCAAGCCGTTCCCACTGGCCCAGCGGGGTAACCATCGGCCGAACTAACGGGAGGGCCACATGAAAAATCTCGATTCCATCGATCCGCATCGGAGGCTCCTTATCCCTATGGTTGCAATACTCGGATTGCCCTGCCCCGCAAATACCGTAACCGTTTAGCCGAAGGAAAAAACACTCGGAGGAACCTGACAAGCAGCTTCTCCCAGGGGGTGTTCATTCGGCTAAATGGTTACTAACCTTCGATAATCCAAAGAGTTATGAAAAATGGCAAAAGCCGAACTATTCCACTTAGCAAATCCAAGGGACACAAACGGGGCTAAAAACTAGGGAATTGAGTATCTCTACAATTTGCGAAGATCAATAACGGATGCTCCGAAGGCCGTTAGTCGGAGAGGCTGACGGCTCGTAGGGCCGGATGGACCGTAGAGGCAGCGGAAACCTGGGCTTCGGCAATTTCGATGGCTTTCAACAGACCGCGGGCTTTGTTCAGCGTCTCATGCCATTCCCGGGTGGGGTCGCTGTCGGCCACAATGCCCGCCCCTGCTTGCACGTAGGCCATGTCGTCCTGGATGACGATGGTCCGCAGAGCAATACAAGTGTCCATGTTCCCATTGAAATCCACATAGCCTACGGCCCCGGCATACGGGCCGCGGCGGTGCGGCTCCAACTCGTCGATAATCTCCATCGCTCGCACCTTCGGTGCACCGGTAACCGTCCCGGCCGGCAGGCACGCCCGTAGCGCATCAAACGCCGTTTTTCCTGGTGCCAAGGTTCCAGTAACATTCGAAGTCAGATGCATCACATGGCTATACCGTTCAATGGTCATCACATCCGTCAGACGCACCGAGCGATACTGACAGACCCGGCCAATATCGTTTCGGCCAAGATCGACCAACATGACATGTTCGGCCCGTTCTTTGGGGTCGGCCAAGAGTTCCTCGGCCAATCGGCGGTCTTCCTCTTCGGAGGCGCCGCGGGGCCTGGTCCCGGCCAATGGACGAACCGTTACCTGCCGATCCCACACCCGCACCATGACCTCCGGCGAACTGCCCACCAGGGTAACACTGGGGGTTCGCAAATAGAACATAAACGGGCTGGGATTGACGACCCGAAGCGCCCGATAAATCTGGAACGGATGTGCCCGAATCCGGGTGGCCAGTCGCTGACTGAGCACCACCTGGAAAATATCGCCTGCATAGATGTACTCCACACACCGGCGCACCGCCGCTTCAAACGCCTCCTGGGTGAAATTGGAACTACAGGGCAAATGAACCAGGCCACTTACGTCGATATCCACCGGCTCCAACGGACAAGGCCGATGGGCCAAAAGATCCACCAGCTCATCCACCCGCCGCTGCGCTTCCTCATAAGCATATCGAAGGGCTGGTTCGGAACGGTTGGGCGCTTTGTCCAGCCGGGCCATCACCACCACCGTGATCGTCTTCGTGATATTGTCAAAGACGACCATCTGATCATAGAAGGCAAAGGCCATATCCGGCACCTGCCGATCGTCGGGCGGTGGATGGGGAAGCCGTTCAAACCAGCGCACTGCATCGTAACCCGCATAGCCGACCGCCCCACTGCAAAACGGGGGCAGGCCCGGTACCCGTGCCTCCCGAAAACTCTCCACCCGGCGTCGCAGCTCCTCCAACGGGTCCTCACATTCAAACTGGCGGGTTACCAGGATCGGCTGCCCCGACGCCGACACCCCACTGTGCTGATGCACGGTTACCCGATGCCCATAGACCTCAATCTCCATGAACGGGTGGGTTGCCAGGAAGTTATACCGACCTACTTTCTCGCCGCCGATGACACTTTCAAATAGACAGGAGCAGCGGCCCCCATCCAGTTTGTGAAAGGCCGACACCGGGGTAAGCGAATCGCTTACCAGACGCCGATAGACGGGCACTAAATCGGCGTCCTGGGCTAAGCTGCGGAACGTATCGAAATCTGGATAATATTTTTTACCCACCATCAATATCCCCATCAAAAGGGGACATAAACTAAATAACAAGAGGGGGTTTGAGAAACCTTTATTCCCTCAGACTCCCGAAACCTCAGTCTATCAACGGGTTTTTCCTCGAGCAAGCGGGAATGCCGGTGGCTTCCCCAACATCCCCCACCCACCCACCGTCTTGAACTTAGGGGAGCAAAGCTGGAGAACTGGGAAGCATCCTGCTGCAGAGGGGGTTCGTTCCCACCTATAAAGGAACGTCGGGCCTAAGTCCCGAGATTTGGGGATTCAATCCGCGCCTTCGCTGAGTCCCACCCACAGGTGCCGAAGCGAGGTCCGCTATATAATCAGATCCTCATCCAGGCCAAAGGTTAGCATAGCCAACCCCAGAAGGGGCTATTTCGATCCTTTTGGGTGGCTCTATCCCCCCAATAAATGGTAAAATGGCAAACCAAAACGTTTCTACCCAGGAAACTCTGGGGCATCTGCCCTCCTAAAGAGGCTGTCCCAAATTGGCAGCCGGGCGGCGGCCCCAAACCATTGCCAAAACCTTCAGGTTGACCAAAGTGTCCGTTGATGAGTTTGCCAGTTCAGGGACCGCCGATGGGGGTATGCGCCTAAAAACGGACTTCCCAAGCGGCTCTCCCGGAATGGGCATCCAGGCGGCACTCCCGATTCCTTTGCCAGCCGTTCTGCTTTGTCAAACCCCTTTTTATGAGGATGTTTGCCTGTTCGGGGGCTGCCGGGAGTAACATCCGACTCAAAAAGGAAGTTCGGGAGAGCCTCTCAGGCTGGTTCCGAGGAGGGTGAGGTTTTGCTGGGGCGCTGTCCTTGACAGCAGGTTGGCTCCTGTTAGAATCGCAAGAGGGAAAGCGTTTGAAGGGCAAGCGATCGGGGTCCCACTTAATCTAGGAGTTGCAGTCATGATGCGATGTCAACGTTGTGACAAACCGGCTACGTTTCATATTACGGAGCTCACCGGCGGCAAACCGGTGGAATTGCATCTGTGCGAAGATCATGCGCGGGAATATTTAATGCAGGCGGGCAATGAGCCTGCTTCGGCCGGGAGCATGGCGGCCGTGTTAGCTCAGCAGATGGCCAAGCAGCTTGCCTTAAGCCAGACGGCCGAAGAATTAGCCGAACTGGATCAGCAACTTTGCCCCTATTGCGGGATTAGCTTTTATGACTTTCGGAGCCAAGGTCGGTTGGGCTGTCCCTATGACTATGTTGTGTTTGAAAAAGAGCTCCAACCGCTATTGCTCAACATCCACGGCGAGACCCAACATAAGGGCAAACGCCCCACCCATTCCGCCGAACTAAGCCGAAAACATACCGAACTGATTCGCTACCGTCGGCAGTTGCAAGAGGCGATTCAGGAAGAGAATTACGAATTGGCATCTCGTTTGCGGGATAAAATCCGTGAAATCGAAGAATCCTCCTCCGAATGAATCGGTCCTGGATCTGGCACGGGAACTAGAGCAGCTTAGCCGCAGCCGCGGGGAATGGCTCAAAGGTTCCGGGCCAGAGTCCGATATTGTCATCAGTACACGGATTCGATTGGCTCGGAATCTGGCTTCGTATCCTTTTCGAAGCCGGGCGACCGAGGTCGACCGCCAACGCATCCAGCAGACCCTCAAAGAGGCAATCTTCCGTCATGCCCACCCTACCCAAGTGATCTATGTGGACTTGGAGCAACTGGATCTGTTGGATCGGCAACTGCTGGTGGAACGCCAACTGATCAGCCGAGAATTGGCCGAGGGTCAAGGTCCCCGCAGTGCGGTGCTGGATCGCGCGGAACGATTCAGTCTGATGATCAACGAGGAAGACCATCTGCGAATTATGGCGATGGCCAGCGGGCTGAATCTGGACGAGGTCTGGCAGATGGTCAATCAGTGGGACGATCGGATTGAAGAGCACGTGGTCTATGCGTTCGACGAAAAGCTGGGCTATTTGACGGCCTGTCCGACCAATGTTGGTACCGGGATCCGGGTCAGTGTGATGTTGCATTTGCCGGCGTTGGCGCTTACTCGGCAAATTGAGAAGATCTTTCGGAGTTTGCAGAAGTTGGATTTGGCGGTTCGGGGGCTTTATGGAGAAGGCTCCCAGGCCATGGGGGATTTCTATCAAATCAGCAATCAGGTAACCCTGGGGTTAAGTGAACAAGAAATTATGAAAAAAGTGGCCGATATCATTCCAGCCATTATCGACTATGAACGCAAAGCTCGGGACCTGCTCATGCGGGAGAATCTCCGGAATCTGCATGATCGAATCAGCCGGGCCTTCGGAATTCTCCGCACCGCCCAGACGATCAGCTCTGAAGAGACGATGCATCTTTTGTCCAGCGTACGGATGGGGATTCATCTAGGACTGATCAAGGAAATCGGCATCCCGGAACTGAACGATCTGTTTTTGCAGACCCAACCGGCGCATCTGCAGAAATTGGCCGGCACCGAGTTAGACCAGACGGATCGCGATATCGAACGGGCCCGGTTTCTGCGTCGCCATCTGAACAAGGAGGACGGCTCCCAAACGGCGAAGGGAGGTTCTACCAGCGGATAGCAGAGAGTCTGCGGAGGAGCTATCCCCGCATGGGGATTGTATGTGCCCCCTAACGGTTTTCTCGCCTTCCCAGGTGGGGAGGGTGTTCGTTTTTTCAGAGAAAGGAATTTTCCATGGCCCAGGCCAGTCATTGGGAATGTCCCGCGGGGAGCGGGAAGAAGATCAAATTCTGTTGCCCCGACCTGGTAGGCGAGTGGGAAAAGATCATCCGTCTATGGGAGGGGGAGCAAGATCATGCCTGCGTGGAGTTCATCCACCAGTTGGAGCGTCGGGGTGTGGATCGGCCCTGTCTGTGGGCGGTGAAAATCGAGACGCTTTACCGACTGAAAAAAATCCCGGAAGCGGAACAGGCGGTAGAACAATTCTTCCAAAAGCATCCGAACCATCCAGCGGCGCTGATGGAGAAGGCCTACGTGTTGGCCCGTCAGGGGCAGGGCGAGGAGGCGTACCGGTGGTTGCTGCGTGGAATGAACTTATGTTCTGGTCTGTATCCTATTGGCGCCCCGCGGGTCCTCTTCCTGGTGGCCCTCCAATTGCTGAGCGAGCGCCATCTTGTCCCCAGCCTGGCCCTGCTGCGTTTTGGCGCGAGGATGCCTTGCAGCGTGCAAGAGGATTTCCAGGAGGCGGCGCGTGCCCTGGATGGAAATAGGAGCTTTCCTTTGCTGCTTCGGGAGGCGTTTCGGTGGCGGGAGCACCTGGTGGCTCATACTGCTGCCGCCGCCCCCTTGGCCCAAATCCGCCAGCAAATGGAGATGGGCCGATGGCTGGATGCGAGGGAACGGCTTGAGCAACTCCTTCCGACCTATCCGGAGCTGCCGGGCCTGTGGTGGCATTTGGCCTTGATACGGAGTTGGACGCTCGACGATGCCGGTGCCAGGGAAGCCCTCCGGAAATATGCCCGGTTGGACGTCCCGGCGGAAGAGGCGATTTTAGCGGAGGCCCTGGCGCTGGCGCTTTCGGCAGACCCTTTAGAGGATCAAATTCCCAGTTATAAACTTATCTATACTCCTCAAGATGAGGGGGACTTGCAGGCGGCCCTTTCCCTTTGCAAGCAGCTCGTGCCGATCTCCAGGCCGCTGGGGCGAGTGGAGGAGGAGGATGGCCAGCTGCCGCCACGGGCCTATTATCTGGTGTTCGATCGGACGCTCGCTGGCGACCAGGAGCCATCGGCGGAGTCCCAAGAATTCGGCCTGTTGGGTTGGGCCGCCTTGTATGGTCGCCAAACCGACCGGGAAGCGCGGTTGGTCATCCATAATGTGTATGAATATTCCCGTCCCCAAGTAGAAGCCCTCTTCCAGCAGTTTGTGGGCCAAGGTTTGCTCCCGGAAGTCGTCGTCGAACAGACCGGGCAGGTCTCGGCAACCGCCACCTATTTCCTGGCGGACATTGCCCCGCCACGGTCCAAAGGCCAAAAGCCGGACCGCAATCAAGAAGAAGAACTTTTGATTACTAAGTTCTTGCGGCGTTGGCTGGATTCGCCGTTGGGGATTTTTCAGGGGCGAACGCCTCGGCAAGCGGCCCAAGATGCCCAATCCCATACGCTCTTGGAGGCGGTGCTGCTATGGGTGGAGGATTTGGCCTTTCAACAGCAGTATCCGTGGGACCGGGCACGTGTCCGCCATGCGCTGGGCCTGCCTCCCTCGGAGCCGATCGATCCCCAGACCGTCCCGCTCCGTGAGGTTCCTTTGTACCGATGGATCGATGTGGATCTGGACAAAGCATCTGATGAACAAATATATAGTGGTTATTTGTATGCCACTCGTTTCCGGTGGCTTCCGGCGGCCGAGCGGTTTGCCAACGCCTTTTTGCAGCGGCCTAATCTGGCAAGTCACCCCATGTGGTTGTCGGCCTGCTATGGGGCCGCAATCGCGGCGATGCCTTCGGAGAAAGCAGGTCCGCTGATCGAACAAGGCCGACAACGCAGCGTGCAAAGCGGTAAGTCCTGTGCCCCCTGGGATTTGCTGGCCCTCCAGTATCATCTGGAACGAGAGGAACCCGAACAGATCAACTCCCTGCTTCAACATCTTCTCCATCACCATCAGTATGAGCCGGAGGTTCTGGAGAATCTGATCAACATCCTGGATGCCTTCGGCATTTTGCCTGACGAACCGGCTGGGCAGCCTGCCGCGGAAGAGGCCCCCGGCGGATTGTGGACACCTGATCAGGAGGAAAAACCCTCCGGAGAGAAAAAACTCTGGATGCCCGGCATGTCCTGATCCGTCCTGTGCCGGCTACCGCCTTTTCGCAACCGATCTCCTGGATCGTGGAAACGTTTCGTCGGCATTTTCGCCCGCGGGAGCCGATTGCTCCGAACTGCCCTTTTTGCCGGGGATGCCCGAAGCCTCCGGTTCCGGCCCGACGAACCCCGATTGCAACACGTCCGTCCGGATGCGGTTCTTACCGGTTTCACCCCACTGGCCGATTGGCTCTGCAACCCCCTCGTGCTCCGTCCCGTTTGGAGGTGGGAGGTTGTCTCGAAGAGGGTAGCCGAGCGGCGGCTCCAAACCGTTTCCACACCCTTCCGGTTTCCCAAGATGTCCGTTGGATTAGGGGTTTGGGCCGTCCGGAGGCCGCCGGTTGGAGCTCCATCCGGCTAAAAACGGATTCCGGGCAGCTCTGGTTGGAAAGGGGAATCATTTCGGGGCGGGGGTACATCCGGCTAAGAGCCTATCCCAAAATGTCGGTCCCCTTGTCCGATCCTCCCATGGAGGTAGGTTTCAGGGGCTAGATAAATCCAACCCAGCTTGCACTCGCCTGATTTTGGAATAGGCACTAAAAGCGGATTGCAGACAGTCTCTTAATAGGAGCCGGTGGCGATCGGTTGGCTGTCGGCCGATAGATTCAGGAGGTCCCAGACGCCCAGGTTGGTTTGGGAGGTGCCGGTTTGGATATAGTTGCTGATGAAGTGGACGCTTCCGTCGGCCATGGCCACATGAACACCCCCCGGATGCATACTGCGTGCGGTTTGCTGGTAATTGGGTCGGCTTCCTTCGGCACAAGGCATCCCCATTTGTGCCAGACGCTGGCCACCGGTGGCCACATCGCCGCCCACGGCGATCCGGGTATCGCTACAGCCGTTGGTATCGTCGGCGTTCAGATAAGGGGCGTTGGGTCCGTTGGCGTCGCCGATATATCCATGCGCCCACAGGGCACTGGGGCACCCGCCGCTCATGGCCCAGACGCCGCGGGGATCGATCGGCACCACACCGGCCCGGATTTCGCCGACCAGAATAGTCTGACTGGTGCCGTCCCGGATTTCCTCGATGGATACGGAGGTGTTGGCCCCCATCACGCCGCGAATAAGTGGATGTTTCCAGCCGGGCGATGCATCCGTGGCCGCACTCTCCAACCCGTTATACCCGGTATGCGCATTGACGGTCATCTTTCCCAAGGCGGCATTGGCCGCGTAATTGCCTCGTGCCCAGTTCGGCCCTTGATTATATCGGGTTCCATCATAAGGCGTTCGGTTATAAGCGTCTGATGGACATAACATCACCGAAAGCATCGTACTGCGCGGCCGCTCATTGACCGGATCGGGAATAGGCCGGCTTAAATCGAATGCATCCCGGAGGGCCTGTTGCTCTAGGAAAGGCAGGATCAAAATGACCCAATTTTCCCGCAAATTGGGGTTATTCAGGCGTTGCACATCCGCGGCATCGCCCGGCCGCCACACCGAACTGGGCGGAAAGATCTTATAGGCTGTATGGTAGTTGTGCAGGGCCAGGGCAATCTGTTTGAGGTTGTTTTGGCATTGTGCGCGGCGGGCCGCCTCCCGAGCTGCCTGCACCGCCGGTAGGAGCAGAGCGATCAAAATTCCGATGATCGTAATCACCACCAACAATTCTACCAACGTAAAACCATCGATCGGGCTTCGCAAAACCAAGGGACACCGACGTGGCCCAAAGGCAGGCAATTGCGTGTCTCGATGATTTGCGACACACCATAGGGGCGGACGGCAGGGATTATCCCGGGCTCTGCGAAACGCTGGTATCTGTCGGGCATGGTGGAGCCTTTTTCTGCTGGTGCCGGGGAACGTTCCGGGCAACGAATCGATATGGCTCTGCCGAATTCTCGTGGAACACTTCCGCTTCATCGTCGCACCTCCCCATCATCTGCCGGACTCTTTCGGGCTACCCATCCATAAGAACAAATGAATAGGTGTTTTCTCGGGAAATGCGAGACCCTGGGTGTTGCAGGTGGTTCTCCCTTTTGCCCGGTACCACCGGGAAGTGGTTTTCCATCTGCTTATTGTCCGAGCGCAGCCCGAACGGTTGTCTGAATGCCCCGGAAGGTGTCCTCGCCGTAGCCGATGTCCAACCACAGGACTTTCCCCTGGCCATCCAGTACATAGGTTCGGGGCAGCAGAGGGATCTCCGGTTTAGGGCTTTGTTGAGCAATCTGGGCGAAATACTGGCCGGTGGGATCCACCAACACGGGGAGCGTCGAGGCCGCGGGCGGGAGAGCCTTCTGCGCCGCCTCAGCCTCCTCGCCCACATTAATCCCCACCGCGCGAAGGCCTTTTTCCTGATAGGTAGGAAGCAAATCTTTGGCCAAGTCTTGAAGTTCTTCCAGTCCGGAAAGAGTCTGGGAGTTCCAAAAGACCAGCACGGTGACCTTCTGCCCCCAGAGGCTGCGCAGGGCGACAGGCTCACCTTGGAGGTTGCGCAGTTGGCCGTCCGGCATGCTCTGGTCCACCCACACCCGGAAGGTGCTCCGGCGGGTTTCATCCATCAGGACTTTCGGGATGGTGGGCGGGGGGGCTGGCCGAGAAGTTGCCTCAGGCACACCGGCCTTTTCCGTCGTTTCCGCAGGCTTCTCGGAAAGTCCCGTTTCGGCACCAGGTTGCCTTTCTGGAGTGCCGGAGAGACTTGGTTTGGCACTGGCTTCCGGCCGGTCCGAGTGCTCTGACCGGCCACAACCCTCGGCAAAAAGCCCCATGGCTACCACCAACGCCCCGACTACTTTCACCATCCGTTCCATAAGCTTCCTCCTTTCGCTTCCAGCCAGACCGGTAAACCCGGAGACCCCCCGATCTTTCCATGGGATCGCACTGGGGAGGTATCGGATCGGGTCGGGATATTTCTCCGTTTTTAGCCGGGTGTAGCCCACCAATCGGCATCCCTAAGAGGCTATCCCGACGAAATTCCCTTTCTAGCCGAAGGTAACCACCAACGGGCGGCCCCCAGACTGCCAAAACCCCGTATAAAACCTAGGAGTTTGGTAAATCGGAAGGGTTGAGAACCGGTTTGGGGGCGTCCGGATGCCCATTTCGGGAGAGCCTCTAAGAGGCTATCCAAAAATTCCAATTTTAGCTGGGTGTAACCAACCGCCCAGGGTCCTCACCGTCCCAAAACCCTCCTCAAACGGCATTTTGATAAAATAGACCGGTTTGGAAAGGCAGACCGCCCCCTGAATCCGTACCATGTTAGCCGAAGGGCGCAATTCGCCTCTCTGCTGCTGGGAGAGGCCAGGTGAGATACTGTGTTTGGAGTCAAGGGGTTTTTTAGAGGGCCCCTTTCGTGTCATTCCCACGAAATTAGGAATCCAGCCATATTGTCTGGATTCCTGCTTACGCAGGAATGAGACGTTAGCGGTCCTTCGTTCGGCTAAAAATTACCAATTCCCTCCTTTTTAGCCCGGTTTGTGTCCCTTGTTTTTTTGGAAGATAAATAATTTCGGGACAGCCTTTCAGGCAGACCGATTTGCAGGACTTCCTTTCGGTGCAAGTCCATTGTATCGAAAATCCCGGTTGCTGCAACTAAGGATCGGCGGCCCTGGAAGTCGATCTTCGGCACCTATCTGGACTGTATCCACCAGGAACTATGACCACAATCTGCGGTGTTCGATCCGATTTTTAGCACCTCCATCTGGTAAGGGCCCGGACGGGTAGATACAGTCACACTATTGAGCTTCGCAAATCGTAGAGATACGGAATTCCCTGCCTTTTGGCCACGTCGGTGTCCCTTGGTTTTGCGAAGACCAATAGAAGGGGCGGCTATGGGAGAATCATGGGCCGGCGCTATCAGGGGATGATGGGCCGTTGCATCAGACAGGCCCAGGCCGGGTATCCTTCGGGCCGATAGATGGTATGCAGTCGGCATGGGCGAATCTGGACGCATTGGAACAGTCGGCCCAATTCAAACCGGATGGTCTGTTCCGCCACCTGAGGGAAACCGTCCTGGATCGATGGATCCGTGGCCCCGGCCAAGGTCAGATAGTAGGACCCCGGCTGGGTAATCCGCCAAAGCAGATCCAAAAATTTATCCAGATCGGCAAGCCGGGCGTAGTGGTAGAACCCGTTATCATACACCAGTTCGTAAGGCCCACAATGCCGACCGAAGCTATAGATGTCGTCCAGCACGAAGCGGATCAGGGCGCCGGCCCGTTGGGCTCGATTCCTGGCCCGTTCCAGAGCAATCGGGCTGTTGTCCACGGCAGTAACTTCAAAACCCCGTTTGGCCAGCAACACGGCATCCGCTCCCGTCCCGCAGCCAATCTCTAGGACCCGACACGGTTTCAGCAGCCCCTCGTCCAATATCCGGATCAGTTCTTTGGCCGGCCCGGGGGGTTCCCAAGGGGGAGTACCCATTCGGTAGAGCGCATCCCAATCGGGCAGCAGCGATTTTCGGTTCCGCATCGTCCGTCGCACAGGCGGATCGGAAAATGCTCGACTCATAAAATTTTTCCCTCAGGAAAAACCAGGTGTTATCTGTTTAGGCGGTTGTTTAACACCCACCCCTTCCTTCTTCCAACCTCTTGACTTTAAGAAGCGACAAGTGGAATGGTTGGAGCCATCCCGAACAGCACTTCTTGCAACCTGAGGAGAAAAAATCTGGTGAAACTCCCGCTTTTTCTGGGCCACAAAAAGGAAACGCCCATAGGTCCCAGGAAACAGGCGTTCCCCCTTCTAGGTCTCCTCATGGTTGGGCAGACTGCGGCTTTCAGACCGTTACCTCGAAAGTTCCCAGGGATTGCTCCGGGACCGGAAATCGCCCCGTAAGAATCTCACGAGAAGCCCTCAAAATGTCCCCCCTAGAAGTGCCCTACTTCTTCCTTCTAGGGAAATCGTATTGGTCCAGGAGCGATCCCTCCACCCCTTGAGCCCGCTTGCCCTTGCTGGCACCGAACGATCTCCTCGCAGATATCTTTTATCGTAAAACCAACAAAATGGCTAAGTCAACAGGGAACCAGAATGATTTTGGTAAAGGGGTCTATTTCCTCCACACGGAAGCCTTTTCCAGCACGCCCGGTTAGTTCGCCTGGAGCCGGTCCCCAAGGGTACCCCCTGGACTACCACGAAGTTCCAGGTGGACTCCATCCCCGCTTTCTCATTGGCCAATGAATCGCCACTCCAAAATATACCCGGATGTGACAGGCATCTATAGGTAGCAATCCTGCGCCGCGCAGCGGTTCCGGGCAAAGTATCGATCTTCGCAAAACCAAAAGACACACCAGGGGGCTGAAAACCAGCGATTTTGTCTCTCCCTAAGATTTGCGTAACACTTTAGCCGAATGAAGCAAACTGCCTCTCCCATGGCGGGAGAGGGCGGCCTGGCCTTTAGGCCAGGCCGGGTGAAGGGGATTTCTGCGGCCCAAGATGGCTGGATTCCTGCTTACACAGGAATGACACATCACCTCCTTCAATCGGCTAAAATGTTACAGATTTGCGAAGGTCAATAGAAGATCCCTTGGCGTGATGACCCCTCTTGGCCTTCTCCCATCGGGGCTTAGAGGCCGGAGCGCATCTCCATGTTTGTGTCATGGCTCTTCCGGGCATCGGACAGACCTCACCCTTCCAAAACCTCAAGCCAATGGCCTTAGACTCATGCGAAACGTTTGGGAGCCGATCCTCGATTCCCCTCCGAGAGCCGATCTTCGCCAACCCGCCGAAAAAACTTCTCCTGCTGTTGAGACACACCATCGGGGACGAGACGTTGACGTTTCCGCAACTGAAGGCTAGTTTGCACCGGACGGTAGAAGCAGGTTTCTTTTCCGGCGCCGTGCCGATGCCCTCTCCGATAGGCGGCTCTGCCAAGCCAGATCGCACCGCCGCTCCGAAAAAGACGCCCCCCACAAAGCCGGCCATTAGCAAAAGCACCTATGATGAACCGTACCACCTTCAAGGCAAACCCCAGCAGCTCGTAAACCTCTACCGCCAATTGGATACGTTCTGCCTATCATTACATCCAGATATTCAGCGAAATTATTCGAAACTTTACATTGGATACAAATATATCCATACATTCTGTTGTCTTCGGATTCAATCACATAGTCTCAAGGCCTGGCTTCATCTGAAATATGAAGAGATTGCGAATCCCCCCTCTTTTGCACGAGATGTAAGTAGAATTGGGCACTGGGGAACTGGCGATACGGAATTAATCATCCGCAGTGAATCGGAGATTCCGGAGGCGCAGCGTTTGATCCGATTGGCCTTTGAGAAGGCCCAAAGGAATGGATAGAGGCTTTCGAAATCTTCCTTTTTAGCTGGGTTTTTCGGAATTTCCTGGGCAACTCCAGTTGACCAGCCCAAGAAGGTGGTCATTCCGGATACCGGACCCGGCCGGTAATATACATATCCGGGCCGATGCGTTCTATTTGCGGCGAGTCCAGCCAGGCGGCTTCGCTGGGCTGTTGGATGCCCAGTCCGGCTAGGGGGACCACGGCTTCTGTGCCGCCGAAGAGTTTGGGGGCGATGAAGACGTGCACTTCGTCGATGGCCTGCAGATCGAACAAAGCACCTAGCAAACGGCCCCCGCCTTCGACCAGCAGATTGGTCATGCGTCGTCGGCCCAATTCGTCCAGGAGGGCGGTCAGGCGTTGCTGCGCCTCTGGTTCGGCCAGCACCAGCACCTCACAGCCGGCCGAGGCCAGGCGGCGTCGATCCGTTTCCCCGGCCTCTGGGCCAACAGCCACCAAGACCGGCCATTGTCGGGCCGTCTGCACCAACTGCGTTTCCGAGGGGAGGCTGGCTCGGCTATCCAGGACAATCCGGACCGCTGTTCGGGGACCCGGGGGCCGGGCCGTCAGCAGCGGATCGTCCACCGCCGCAGTGCGGCTTCCCACCAGGATGGCGTCCACCCGGCCCCGAAGCTGATGGACCAGGGCTCGAGATTCCGGGGAGCTGATCCATCGGCTTTGGCCGGTCCGGGTGGCTAGTTTGCCGTCCAGCGTCATCGCCCATTTGGCTATCACCCAAGGCCGACCGGTTTGCACCAGTTTCAGATAGGGGGCGTTCAAGCGGCGGGCTTCCGCCTCCAGAAGCCCACAGTCCACCTCCAGACCTGCATGGGCCAATTGGCGAAGCCCCTGACCGGCCACCTGGGGAAAGGGGTCCTCCATGGCGGCCACCACCCGGCGGATACCGGCTGCCAGAATCGCCTGGGTGCAGGGCGGCTGTTTGCCCCAGTGGCAGCAGGGTTCCAGGGTCACATACAAGGTGGCGCCCTGGGCACGCTGGCCTGCCTGCCGAAGGGCTTCCACCTCGGCATGTTCGCCGCCGAATCGCCGATGCCAGCCCTCGCCCACCACCTCCGGGCCATGGGCGATGACACAACCGACCATGGGGTTCGGCTCCACCCAGCCCTGTCCCAGTCGGGCCAATTCCAAAGCCCGTTGCATATGCCGACGATCCCACGGCGCTTGGTCCATACAGCAACCAAGACTCCTTCTGGACTCGCAACATTTTCGCCGAATGAAGATGCCCATGGATGCCCCTGGAGAGACGTGCTTGGGAGTTCCCACACGATGGGTGGTATCTGCGTTGGCTCGCTCCTAGGGGGCATGACCAGCGTGCCCCTCCAGTCGGCTAACATGTTACCAAAGAGGCTTTTATTCTTCTGGTTTGACCTCTTGGGCTTTGCCGGTCATCGGCACAAAGGCCACGGAAGCGACGCTGCGCTGCCGGAGGGTGCCGTCGGGCTGTTTTTCGATGACCAGCAGTTCCTGGTTCCACCAATGTCGGCCCACGGGGATGACCAATCGGCCTCCGGGGGCCAGTTGATCCACCAGAGGCTGGGGCACATGATCGGGGGCGGCGGCCACAATGATTAGATCAAACGGCGCCTTTTCCGGCCAGCCTTGATAGCCGTCGCCCGTTCGGACAGTAACATTTTTGTATCCTAACTCTTGGAGGCGTTTTTTGGCTTCCTGGGCCAGCGGATCCAGAATTTCGATGCTATAAACTTCTTTACATAGCTCGGCCAAGATGGCTGCCTGATACCCGGAACCGGTGCCAATATCCAGGGCTTTGCTTTCCGCCGTGGGCCGGGCCAGTTCGGTCATCAAGGCCACGATATACGGCTGGGAGATGGTTTGTCCGTGGCCGATCGGCAGCGGCCGATCCTCATACGCATAAGGGACCTGATCCGTGGGGACAAACCGGTGGCGTGGGACCCGGGCCATCGCCTCCAGTACTCGGCGATCCTGGATGCCCCGGGTGCGCAGATCCCGGTCGATCATCCGCTGGCGGGCCTGCGTCTGCGCCGGGGTTTCGTCCGGCAGCACCGGCACCTGCAAAACCCCCGAAGAACTACCGGCATCCGGAGCAGAACTCCCGACATCCGACGAGGAACCTCTGGGCACTGCGGCCGAGGTGAACGGATCGGTCGGCTCCTGGTCGGCTCCCAAATGCTTCGGATCGCTTACCGGAGGGCCTTCCCGGTTGCCCGAACATCCTACCAACATCCAGCCCAGTCCTCCCAGGAAGACTCCGATCAGCACTCCCCAAGCGACTTCCGGAGCCATTGCCAGACGCCTCTTCGCCAAAAAAGGTACCATGGAACTGCCCCCCTGAGGTGGGATCGGCCAAGGACACTCGACCACCACATCCTATTTCTTCTTCTTCATTTTATGGCGGTAAGCCCTCAGGGGGCAGGAGGTGGGCTGCCAAGGGCCTCGAACCTGTTTGCCCTTCTGTTGGACAAGGTCATGCCAAGGCCTCAGGGGGCCAAGGGTTCCTGCCACCTTTTCCGTAACAGGGCAGCGGAATGAAGCTCGACTGGAGGGACCACCTTGTCAGGTCTGAGCCTTGGAGAGGTATCTGCCTTGGATTGCCGCTGGGCGGATACCACAAGGGTACCCCTCCACTCCGCTCACATGTTACCCTTTTTCAATAGATCGGCGTTTCCCAGACCCGAAGTCCAAACCGGCTCAAATAGATGGGAATATTCTGCGTGTAGGGGAGTTCTTTTTTGATGGTAGCCAGCATTTGGCGTTGGATGGCCGAATCCGGGCCGCCCAGGATGGTTACCGAGCCGCCGTCCCCGCCAGCCCCGTTGACCTTCCAGCCCAGGGCGCCGAACCGCTGAGCAATGTCGATGACCGCCTGGTGCCGGGGGCTGATCAGACTGGGATGCAACCGACGCTGTGCCTCGGTGTTTTCGATCATGGCCTGGCCCAGGGCCTCAAAATCCCCGGCATAGAGGGCGTTTTTGGCCTTCACCGGGGTTTGGCGTAAGGGAGCCAGTTTTTCGGCCTCCGGCCCGGCCGACTCCAACTCCCGAATCACCATCTCGTGCACTTTGGAGGAACTATGGGACTGGCCCAGAAAGATGAGGGTCAACCGCCGTTCCAGCTCCCACCAGATGCTATTGGGCAGCACAATGGGGCTGACAATGGCATGGGGATAGTCGAGGATTTCGATGTAGCAGATGCCGCCGTAGGCGCTGGCCAATTGGTCCTGCACGCCGCATTGCTGGTGGAGGAGTTCGGTTTCGATGCGGTGGGCGGCGGCAGCGACTTCATGCGGCGTCATTCGGCCCGGTGTGAGCCAATCTAAAGCCCCGATCAGCGCCACACTGACCGCCGCACTGGTACCGGTCGAAGCGCCCACCGGCGCTTCGCTGAACAAGGTAATTTCCAGGGCCAGGTCCTTCGGCACGCCCATATACTGAATGGCCGCCTCCAAAAGCGGATGCCGATCATACGCCCCACCAATCGCCTCCAGCGTATATCGTTCGCCGTAGTTTTCTGCATAGATGGAGACCGGCGGCCGGTTGCCCCGCCGATACACATGAATCTGCACCTCCACGTAGGGATACACGGCGATATTGAGCACCCGGCCGTACTTGGCAAACCAGGTATCCGTCCAACCGCCAAAATCCGCTATCCGAATCGGCGCCACGCTGGAAATGATCCGGAGAGGTTTTTCACCGGTTTGGGCCATCTGGGAAACTCCTTTCCGCTGGTGAACTTGTTTCGGTAATAGATCCGCTTCCAAAGCGCAAACAGGTCTTCGGCCGGGGCCGGGGATTTTCATTTTTTCGGCTGTTTCGATTCGGCCGACCGATGGCTAGTGGGCTTAGCTGTCTGCTTTGGCCGTTCGATAACTTTTTGGCTGTTTTTCGGATTTGTCGGGGCGCTAACGGCTTGGTTTTCCTGCCGGATGGGGCCGTTCGAGGAAGCGGTGGTCTGGTTGACCGTATCTCCGGGGACCGATTACCACAATCTGCGGCGTTCTAGCAGCCACTCCAACTCGTAGGGGCCTGGCCGGGTGGATACAGTCAAAATTAGCAGGCCAATTTTCGCAGGAGCCAGGCCATGTTCTTGACCAGGTTGTCCAGGGTGCGGAGGCCTTCGGCGTCTTTTTCTACTTCGCCTTTTTCCCGACCGAAGGCGATGTTCCAGTAGGTGGAACCGGGCACGATCATTTCGGCGATCAGGAAGAAGTAGTTGATGTGGGCAAAGGTGAAATTGTGACCGGCTCGGCGGCCGACCACCACGGCCGCCCCCACTTTGCGGCGTAACAGGTCCGGATGTTTGCGGGCCACATAGCCCACCCGATGCAATAGCGCCATCACCTGCGGCGTAGCTCCGCTAAAATAGACCGGCGAACCCACCAAAATTCCCTGCGCCGCCGCCACTCGCTCCAAAACCCCCTCAAAGTTCGGATCGTCCTGAAAACACTTCGGCACATCCGAAGTCAAACATCGGGCGCAGGCGATGCAGGGTTTGACGGGCCGCTCGGCCAGGGACAAAAAATCCGTCTCAAAACCCTCTGCCTCCAACATTCCCAAAGCCCGCCGGAGAAGCCGTTCTGTATTGCCCTCCGGCCGGGGACTGCCACAAATGCCTAAAACCCGAATCCGCTTTTCCTCCATCGGTCTTTCTCCTGAAGTTTTACCTGTAGGTTGAGTTCTCTGGAACAATTTAGCCGAATGAAGCAAATCGCCTCTCCCTGACCGTCAAGAGTCCGGCCCCGGTGTCATTCCCGCGAAAGCGGGAATCCAGTACGCCTCTCCCTTGGTGGGAGAGGCCGGCCAGGCGTGAGCCTGGCCGGGGGAGGGGGAATTCGGCCGCACAAAACAGCCTGTGGATTCCTGCTTACGCAGGAAGGACACATCGCACTCCATTCGGTTAAAATGGTACAGTTCTCTTATACCCTTGGGCAACCGGGTATTGCGCTGATTAAAAAACAGTTTCCCACGGGTTGCAAGGGGGATCGGCGGTTGGGGTGGGAATGATTTCCGGCAGATGGAGCTGGAGCCAGCAGGGAGGCAGCGGCGCACGAATAATCATCGTATCTTTGGTCTTCGGATGCCGAAACACCAAGGTCCGAGCGTGCAGGGCGATGGGTTGTTCCCGGATGTCGGATGCCGCCGGTCCGAACGGTTGCCGGGCGCCGTATTGCACATCGCCCAGCACCGGATGTCCCCGGCTTGCCGACTGGATGCGAATCTGATGGTATCGGCCCGTATCGAGCCGAATCTCCAACCAAGTGCCCCACTCCAAATAGGCCAATACCCGATAATGCAACACCGCATAGAGGGCTTCGGGGTGTTCCATGGGGACGATTTCCGCCCTGGGCTGGTCGGGCACTTTGCGGAGAAAATCTTTCCAGGTTCCTTCGGCGGGTTCGACTCGGCCTTCCACACAGGCCCAATAGAGTTTTTTGATCCAACGTTTTTCGAACTGCGCGCTGAGTCGTTGGGCGGCTCGCCGGGTCAAAGCAAACAGAATGGCCCCGGAAACCGGCCGATCCAACCGATGCGGCACGCCTAAATACACGGTTTCCCCTTCGGGCCGGCCGGTTCGGAGATACGCCCGGACCCGCACCTCCAGGCTGTCGATCCCCGGCGGCGCCTGCGTTAGGATGCCCGGCGGCTTATTGACCACCAGACAATGCTCGTCCTGGTAAAGAATCTCCAACCCCGGCCCGTCCATCGGCAACCTATCCGTGGGATTCTGGCTCCGAACAGCTACAGTTTCTTTCGGCGGTCTTGACCGGGACGGAACATGTCCGTCTGGCGCAGTTGCAATGCTTCAGCCACCTGGAGGCAATAATCCAGTTTGCCCATGTTGGGGTATCGGCCGTTGGTGCCGAAGGCAAACCGCACGCCACACTCTTTGGCAATCTTCAAAAAGAAGAGTTTTGGCAGTCGGTAGGAGGCGCTGATTTCCATGGCCACGCCGTACTGGGCGGCCGTCTGAGCCACCCGGCGTACCCGCTCCGGCGTCCAAAGCTGCTCATACCGATTGGCCAGCGGCGGCGGCAACCAAGAGGTATTGCCCAATAGATCGATCGGCTGCTCGGAAATCAACCGGACATGCCACTCGACGAACCGGTCCATAAACCGTTCCGGATCACTCAGATCGACCCGCTCGGGGGCCTGTTTTTCCCAGAGTTTGACACGCCGGCCGTCTTTGCCCGGAAAGGTCATCGCATCCATCAGCGCATAATCCAGCCGGGCCAACATCTCCGAAGAAAAGCAACTGGACCAATCAATCCACTCGGCCTGGACGGCGCGATAGACCCCTTTGCCTTCCAACATGGACAAATATTCTCTAAGCTCTTGGTCGTTGGAAAGCACTTTGGGATATTGGTTTTCTTTGGTGCCGGCGTGTTCGACGATGCCGAACCGCACACCCAACTTTTGCGATAGGGCGGCCACCTGCTCGATCGTGCTCCCGTCCAGATGGACATGGCAGTCGATCAGGGGGAAATCGGGCCGGTAGGGCTTGGTGGGGGTGTCTTCGGCTGGCGAAGCCGACCATGCAGACCGGCCGGCCGCCCCACAACCTCCTGCCGCCGCTCCCAAAAGGAAAAAGGCCCTTCGGGAGAATGCCCGGCGGGCACAACGCCCCAGTTTGTTGTCCCGCCCTGTTTTGTTGTCCCCCGCCACGCTGCCGCTGTTGTGGTGCGCCATAGGGAAACCTCCTCCGCTGAATGCCCCCATAGGAACCCAGTATATCAAAAAGGCCGATCCCTTGCAGGAAGGGACCGGCCTGTACATCCTCAGAGATAGACAGACCGCCCAAGGCAAAGCTCGGGTTGGCGAAGGGCCTTGGAATCCGTGGTTACAAGCTCCAGCCTTCTCGGTAGGGCGGGTTGACCCAGGCATTGGCCTCTTCGCAGTTGGTAAATCGCATGGCCTGGGCGTCCCACTGGAGCTTCACACCGGCAAAGCGAATAGCGATGACGCCGAGCATGGCAATTTCCGTTAGCGGGCCGCCGTAGGAGAAATCGCTGCCGGCCTTTCGGCCTTCTCGGATTGCGGTGATCCAATCCCAGTGATGGCCGGGAATGCGGGGCAGCTTCTTTTCCGGCTGTTTATATTCCCGCATTTTCTTTTCCGGCACAATGCGAACCCCGCCCGCTCCGTGGGAGCCGTACATGATCGTCCCTTGATCGCCAATGACAAACGCTCCGGTGGTTACCGGTTTGCGGTCCGGCTCCAAATCGGGCACCCGTGGAATGGGTTCGGTCCCACTGTACCAATACATGGTGATCGGTCCCCGGTTGCCTTTGGCCGGGAATTCGTAGGTGATCACTTCGCCTTTGGGGAAGGCGTCGCCTTGGGTTTTCGGATCGTAGTCTTTGACTTGGGCCATGACGGTGCTGGGCGCTCCGAGGTCCAAGGCCCAGAAGACCGGATCGACCACATGGCAGACCCAATCGCCCACCGTGCCGTTGCCGAACGGCGTCCAACCTCGCCAGGCCCCGGGCAGATAGGCCGGGTGATAGGGCCGGTATTTGGCCGGGCCAAGCCACAGGTCCCAATCCAGCTCCGGCGGCACCGGAGGGGTTTCCTTTTTGACCCGTTCCAAATTGTCCAGGCGGAGTTGACCGCTGCACAGCCGGCATGGATCGTATGCACTTTGCCGATCGCCCCGTCCCAAATCCATTCGCAAAACGTGCGGATCGAGTCGAACGAATGGCCCTGGTTGCCCAGTTGGGTAACCACGTTTTTCTCTTGGGCCGCTTTGACCAGCTCACGGCATTCATACACGGAATGGGCCAGGGGTTTTTCGCAGTAAACATGTTTACCCCGTTTGATGGCGGCCATGGCGGCCACGGCGTGGACATGGTCCGGGGTGGCCACCACCACCGCATCGATCTGCCGATCCATTTCGTCCAGCATTTTGCGGAAGTCCCGGTATTGCTTGGCCTGGGGAAACTGCCGGAAGGTGCCGCCGGCCCGCCGCGAATCCACATCGCAGAGGGCCACGATGTTGGTTCCCAGACCGGCCACGGCATTGATGTCGCCATGGCCCATGCCGCCCACGCCGATGCCGGCCACGTTGATCTTTTCGCTGGGCGGAGTCTGGCCGCTTCGGGCCACCGCATGACGAGGAACTACCGTACACAACCATGCCGATACCCCTGTGGCGGCCAAAAAACGCCGTCGTGTCCACCCACCAGTGCTACGCATAACCGTTTCCTCCTTCAAAAAAGAAACCTGGTAAAACGAAACGTTTATTCAAGGAGCCATCCTCCGGCAAGCCGTCTGCCTAGTTCGACTGTATCCCCCGGCTAGGTTCCTACCATTTGTAGGGCTAAACATCGGCTCAAACACTACAGATTGGGGTAATTGATCCCGGTGGATACAGTCAAGCTAGGAAGATGTACCTGGAACCTCAAACGGTGGGAATTTCGGGGGTAATTTCCGGCGGGGAAAGTACCGACAATCCATTTTATCTTGCCACGTTCGCCCACGCACCTCAAACCACCCCAAAAAACTTCTCATGTAACCCTTTGGCCGAATGGTAACATTTTAGCCGAATGAAGCAAACCGCCTCTCCCCTGGCCCTTGGGAGACCGCTGAAGTGAAGCGGAAGCCGGATGAAGGGAGTCATTCCCGCGAAAGCGGGAATCCAGAAACACATAGAAGTCCATGTTCCCTGGGTTGCCGCCTCCGGGGCAATAACGCTGGATTCCTGCTTCCGCAGGAATGACACGTTAGCGGCCCTTCATTCGGTTAAGATACTCCAAATTCTCAAACCTTCATGGCCAAGACCCTTACCCTCCAGAGCGGGCAAAGCGTTGGGAGGAGACTGAAGCTTCCGGGGAGGCTCCTCCTTGTCAGCCGGGGCGGAGAACGGAATACTGGAAAGGGTTTGGCTTTCGTCTTTTTCCCAACAGAGAGCAGTTCTATGAAGATCATTCGATATCTGGATCCGACCGGAGAGGTAAGATATGCGGCTTTGCAGGGGGATGGAGCGGCCGTGGAAATAGAAGGGGACGTGGTTGGGCAGTACACGGTAACGGCCAGACCGGCCCAGGTAGCGAAGCTATTGGCTCCCGTCGTGCCGCCGGCCATCTACTGCATTGGTCTGAACTATCGTCAACATGCCGCAGAAAGCAAGTTGCCCATTCCGGAGTTTCCCGTGGTGTTTATGAAGGCGCCGACGGCGGTGCAGAATCCGGAAGATCCCATCTGGCTGCCCCGCCATCTGCGAAGCGACCAGGTGGATTACGAGGCGGAGTTGGCAGTAGTGATTGGCAAGAAGGGGAAAAACATCCCTCGGGAAGAAGCCCTTCAGTATGTACTAGGTTACACCTGTGCCAATGACGTCAGTGCCAGGGATTGGCAGGGCCGATGGGGCGGCACCCAATGGTGCCGGGGTAAAACCTTCGACACCTTCTGCCCGCTCGGTCCCTGCTTGGTCAGCCCGGAGGAGATTCCGGACCCGAACAACCTGACGCTGCGCCTGGAGATCAACGGCGAAGTCCTTCAGGATTGGCACACCGGGGATATGATTTTCGATGTGGCCCGGTTGATCGAATTCCTCAGTGGCAGCACCACCCTACTGCCCGGCACGGTGATTTTAACGGGGACTCCCCATGGGGTGGGCTTTGCCCGGCAGCCGCCCCGTTGGCTTCGGCCCGGAGACCGCTGCAGCATCACCATCCCCCAGATCGGGACCCTCACCAATCCAGTAGAAGAAGAACCGCTGTCCTAATCGCCACGGGGAACACGTTAGCCCAATGAAGCGAATCGCCTCTCCCCTGCCCGGCCAGAGGCCGGCCAGGCCGAGGGTCAAGCAGGTCACATTTTCGCCGAATGCAGAGGCGTGCTTGCCAGGCCCACCCAAGGGCGATCCAAGGCAGATTCCCCCAACGGATCGGACCTCCGATGTAGGTCCCTCCGATGGCGTGTTCATTCGGCTAAAATGTTACTCAGGCCGGATGAGGAGAGCCTTTAGCGTCCTTCCCATGAAAGTGGGAATCCAGAAAAAAATAGAACCTTTATGGGAGATACGCTGCCTCTTTTTGATGGGGCCAACGGTTCCGAGCAAAAAGGAACGGGTGATGGCGGACTCGAAAATTGTGCGGTTTTCGGTTTCTCTGGAAGAAGACCTGTTTGAGGAGTTTGACCGGTATTGTCGGGAGGAGCAATTTGCCACCCGCAGCGAAGCGGTCCGGCAGATGATCCGAGACAAATTGACCGCGCAGGCCTGGACGAAAGAAACGGCCGAAGTGGCCGGCACATTGACCTTAGTTTATGATCACCACCGTAGCCAGGTTCGGGATCGGCTCCTGGAATTGCAACATGAATATCATCAGTGGGTGTTGTCGGCCATCCATGCGCATTTAACCAAGGATTTATGCTTAGAGGTGATTTTGTTGCGGGGGCCGGCAGGCCAGCTTCGGCAATTGGCCTCCCAATTGCGCGGCCTCAAAGGCATTCATAAAGGGGAATTGGTCATGGCCGCCGCCCCAGAAACAAGCCACCCCTGAGGTCCCCCCTAAACGAATTCAACCGGACTGAGCCAAGGGAACCCCGAAAATCGGAGATTTCCGTCCCGACGGGGCGGCATAAGCGACTCGAAAGGCAGCCGGCCTCTTCGCACGTTCCCCGCAAACTGCAGGCGAAAGGGCGGTACCACCCAGAGGGTTCGTGGGCATCTGCTGCGGCAGGCAAGATAGCCTCGGAGAGGCTGTCCCGCAATTGTCTTCCGGAGGCCATCGGCCGATCCCTTCCCTCCATCCCCAGTTACCAAAAGTCCCGTTTTTGTGCGGTTTCTGGGAAGGTTGCAGGTAGAAGGACGACCTTTTCTCCCGGCTAAAACGGAATTTCGGGACAGCCTCTGAGGCCTAAGGTCATGCCAACGGCAAAGGCTCCTGACAGCGAGTAACGAAATCGTGCAACTGGATAATCAATTCCGCCTCCGGATGGACCTGTCTAGAGCCGACCTCTCCAAGCCAACGACAAGTCGCATACCCCCGCTGCCGCTCTTCATATTGACGCAACCATTCCTGATACCTCCGGAGGAAAGCCGGCTCCTGGATGGGGTATCGAATGGTATTGGCATAATGTCCACATCGCCACGGCTTGGGCGTCAAACGGGCCCGAAAACATTCCTGGAGTTTGCACAACCGGATAAAAAGCGGATCGGCGCCCAAAGCCTCTAGAATCTCGTGCGTTTGGGAACTGGCCGGATCCAATAGGGGATGGGTAACCAGCCCTCGGAGGCCCGCACAGGTGCGATACAGCCGGATGTTCCAGTCCGGATGAGCGGCGGCAAAGTCTTCGACAACGGCCCGCGTCTTTTGCTCGTGTTCGGAATCCGAAGATTTCTTCTCCGATGGGTTTGCCGCGCCCAGCAGCCAGCCCAAGATGCCCTTCGGAGGTTCCTGTTCTGCCAGTTCCTCCGGAAAGTCGATATCCACAAACATCACCCGCTGGGTGTTGAGGACCACCGATCCGTATTGATTCCGAGTAACCGCACCCAACAGACGCCCATCGGAATCCAAGATGGTCTGAAGCAGCTCTTCCCGGAGAGGAGTGGCACCATAGGGATACCGTTCGGGTGTTTGACCTAAGCAAATCCCTTGGCGGATGCGTTCTGCGGCGGCCGCCGCGGCTTGCTCTGCATCGGCTTGGCTGGAATCCGACCATCGCCAGCAGGAAAACCACAGGTTTTTGCCTTCGGGCGATGTCTGGCTGCCAGATACGTTCGCCCAGAATTTGGGAATTTTCACCCGGAGGACCTTTCTAGGGCCGTAACCTCAGCAAAGAAAGACCCTGGTTTGGAGAGGAATCCGGACAACATAGTCCTACCGTTCCCCCCACCTATGATCCTCCAGTTCAGGCCCCTGGTGTCTCTGTTTCCGACGGAGCGGGGGGGGTTTGGACCATCTGTTTGAGGCCCTTCAGGGCACGGACCCGTACTTTGTGGGTTGCTGGCCGAGCAGGGATGTCCCGCAATTCCCCCGGTCGGAAGGGATTAGGAACTCCTGTTTTGGCGGGGCGAGCTGGGATCAGTTTCCTCTCGATCTTTACCAATCCCGGCAGGGCAAATACCCCCGGCCCATTCGGTCCTAAGGCCTGTTGAATCTCTTCTTCCAGCGCCTTGATCAGTTGGCCCACCACTTTTTTGTCCGCTCCGGTCTTTTCGGCCAGTCGGCGAATGAGCTCGGTTTTGGTAAGCGGCTTCGGCCCACTTTGTGCACACATGGCTTTACCCTCCCATCACCAAAAAAAGAAGAAAAAAAGATGTTTCCTTTCCGGAACCTCCGAAAGGATGGACTAATCCGGGTATGGGTACCCCCCATTTTGCGGAAATCTTCAACTCCCCTTGGCAAAAACCTCTTTTCCCAGGGCCTACCCTTTTTAAGAGCCTATTTTGACTGTATCTACCCGGCCGGGCTCCTGCCAGATGGAGGAGCATCGGATCGACCATCCCAGATGCTGGTTATAGGTGCCAGTGGACACAGTCGAGCTATCCCAAAAATCAGGGTTGGTGAAAGCCCAGTTGGAGTTCTCCTGCGCGAACAAACCGGCCTTCCTTTGGGAACCCGGTTGGGTGGCCTGGGATAGGTACTCAGCCCCAGCCAAGTCCCTCCACCTGACCGGAAAGTATCGGGGAAGGAGCCTTTTTCCCTGGATTTCCCTAGCTTGACTGTAATCCCCCCGGAACGATGACCACAATCTGTAGTATTCGATCCGATTCTTAGCCCCTCCAACTGGTAGGGGCCGGACCGGGGAGATACACTCAAACTAGGGACTTCTTCGGCCCCCCATTTGGTGCTGTGGTCCGGTCTCAAGGTGTGATTAGAAAACTTTTTCCGAAAAAAGCAATCCCTCGGAGAAAGATTTTTCATTTTTATCCCCATTTAATGTGGATTTGGAGTACCCCATTATAGGTGCAGGAATATCTTTCCTAGCGTCTGAAACCCCACTTAAATGGCATATAGTAACCCTCTCAAGAAGGAGCTAGAATCCCTTAAAAAACCCGGGGCAAGCTTCCGGGGGAACAACCTGCTGGTCTCCTCCAAACCGAAGGATTCGGTCATGCGGGGATAAGCACTCCTCTTTTTCGGCCGGATGTCGGCCTGTCCACTACCCACCTAGCAGCCTTGCTACCAACCCGGAGGAAAGCTTGCTTCTTCCGGCCAGTTTTCGACCTTTTCCGCTTTTTCTGGGGTTTAATATTAAAGAAGAGCAGGGAAAACCGGGCCCTGAGAGGCTGTCCCGAAATTCCGTTTCAGCCGGGAGAAAAGGTCCTCCTTCTACCTGCAACCTTCCGAAAAACCGCACAAAAAGGGCACTTTTGGTAACTTGGGATGGAGTGGAAGGATCGGCCAATGGCCTCCGGAACAGAATTTCGGGACAGCCTCTTAGCCGGCCCAAGAGCCGCGGGCAGCGAGGCTGCCCGTTTGTTTCTCAAGGCTTCTCCCTTGCCTAGAAAGGGCTGTTTTGGTGGGGTTTTTCGAGGGTTTGGGGCTACCTATTGGTCGTTTATCTCCGCCCTGAACATGGGTTTGGGGTTAGACTCTTCGGGGTTTTCCTGGAAAGGCAATAAGCCGTCTCCTTCGGGCCGAATGGCCCGGGGAGTACCTAAATCAGAGGGTTTTGTTCTGGGGAACTGAGAAGAGCCTATTCGAAAACCTGATTTTGCTCCTTTTTCGGTCAACCAACCGGGTTTTCGGATGGTCGGATAGGCTGGAAAGGCTGTGCCGGAAATCCGGGATGGCCCATCAGACCAGCGGCCCCCCAAACTGGCCAAAACCCCAATAAAACGGCAGCGGGATAAAGGCAGAAGGGTGGGTAAAGGAATCTGGGCCGCCCGGATCCCAATTTCGGGACAGGCTCCGGGAATGCTTTTTCCCGGTAGGGGTGGTTTTTGGAAGGTATGATTTGGTAGGAAGTTAGGACATTTTTTGAGGTTAAAGAGGCGAGCAGATGGAGCGGCGGATATCGGTAGGATGGGCCCTGAGAGGCCTTTTTTTTGCAGGGATTGCCTTGGGTGGCTTCTGGGAGGCCTGGGCGGCCTGTGGGTCGGCGGTCAGCTTTTGCAGTGCGTTGGCCCCGGCCGCGGTCGAACAACGAGCTGCTCCGGCCATGCCAATTCCTGGGCCAGCTGGGCAACAAAAGGAAGAAGAAGCTGGGCAAAAGGAAAAGGAAGAGAAGGAAAACAAGAAAGAGAAGGAAAACAAGGAAGACGAAGACAAGAAGAAAGAAGAAGAGAAGGAAAATAAGGAAAACCAGGAGTCGGACGGGGGGGTGGATGTTTTTGTGCCGCCGCCCCGGGAGGTGATGAAGAATCTTTATGCCGCCCAACGGCTTTTGGAGCAGGGGCGGTTGAGCGAAGCGGTCGGGTTTTTGCAGGCCCTGTTGACGCATCCGGAAGACTATTTCTTCCAGCCGGATCCTGCCCGGCCCACCCGACGGAGTCTGAAAAGCGAAGCCCAGCATCTTTTGGGCCAGTTACCCGAAGAAGCCCGGCAGATGTATGAGCTTCGGTATGGGCCGCAAGCTCGCCAATTGCTTCGGCAAGCGGTGGCGGAAGGGGATCCGGAAAAACTGAGTGAAATTTCTCGCACTTTTTACCACACCGAGGCTGGCTACGAAGCCACTTTGCTGTTAGGGTTGCACCATCTGCGCAGTGGCCGGGTATTGGCAGCGGCCCTGGTGTTAGATCGGCTTCGGCAGGCCTGTGCTCATCCGGAGCGATGGGAACCAACCTTATCGCTGGCTTTAGCTACCGCCTGGTATCGGGCGAAAATGCCCGAGCAAGCTCAGGCCGTGCTTGTCCGGTTGAAAGCTGCTCAGGGCGGCAAACCGCGCCAACTGGCAGGTGGGAGCATTGCTTGGTTTAACCGGGACCAGGAAGCATTGAGCTGGCTGAGCCAGTGGGCAGGCCGGCTACCGCCGGGTCCTGGCAGCGATCCACAGAGTGAGTATCTGATGGTGCGGAATAACCCGGCCCGGAATGCGGCCGGTTCGGGCAGCCGTCCGCTGCTGAATCTCCGCTGGCGGGTCCCGAGCGTCGATCACCCCATGCTAGAGCAATGGATTCAGCGGCTCCAGCAAGATTGGCACGATCAAGGGGTTCCCTGCATGAGCCTGGGGATTCCCTTGGCCGTCGGCAATACGGTCCTGATGCGGACGTTGGAAAACCTGGTGGCCGTCGATCTGCAGACCGGCAAACGCCTCTGGGAATCGCCGATCGGCACTCCGGTGGATACCATTTTGGCCGGGCAGGATCGGCAAATCGACCTCGGCCAGGCCACAGCGTTGCAGCTGCGCATGGCGCAGCGGCTTTGGCTGGATGCCACCTATAGCCGGATGAGCAGCGATGGCAAGTTGGTCTTTTGCGTGGAAGCGGATTGGGCCTGGGAACGTCCGCTTTCGCCCGGGATGCCGCCGATTTTGATTATCCGACAGCGGATGAAGGAAGGGCGAAGCACTTTGCCGGGCAATCGGCTGGTGGCTTATGACATTCGGACCGGCAAACTGCAATGGGAAGTGGGCGGACCGGAAGATCAGGAATACACGTTGCCGCTGGCTGGCACCGCTTTTTTGGGGCCACCGCTGCCGCTGATGGGCCAGTTGTATGTGCTGGGGGAAACACGGAATGAGATTCGGCTTTGGGTGTTGGAGGCGCAGACGGGTCGGCTGATCTGGTCGCAGCAGTTGGGCGTGGGAGGCCCGATGTTCGATCTGGAAGGCCAGCCGGTTACTGGCCGATTCCTGGGCCTTTCGCCTTCCTATGCCGAGGGCATCTTGGTTTGCCCGACAGGCCGGGGGGCCTTGGTGGCCTTGGACCTGGCCAACCGCACCTTCTTGTGGGCGTATGCCTACTTGCCGCAAATGGAGGCCAGCCAACGGCGCATGCTCCTGGTGCAGCGGATGATGCCCTTTGCGGGCCAGATGGCGCCGGTCCCGACGGACGGCTGGAGAGAGACCACCTGCATATTGGCCGATGGCCGGGCCATCTTTACTACCCCCGAAAGCCCGGAGATTTATTGCCTGGATCTGGCCGACGGAAAAGAACTCTGGAAGCAATCCTGTCCGGATGGTTTGTATGTGGCCTGCGTGCATGAGGGGAAGGTGGTGTGGGTGGGCCGACGCCGTCTGGGGGCCTTTCGGTTGGCCGACGGCCAGGCGCCGTGGCCTGCCGAAAACCTCGCCAAGGCTGCTCCGGAGATGCCCTCTGTTGGGGCATCGTCGGACTCCCTGGAGGCCGGCCGTCTAGGTGCCAAGATTGTTGGTCCTGACGCTGTTGGCGCTAGAGTTGTGGGTCCGAGGGAGGTTAGGCCTGGAGCGGGTGGGCCTAAGGCGGATGTTCCGGGAGATGCTGCTCCAAAGGCAGTTGGCCCAAGAGCTGGTGCCCCTGGGGTGGTTACTGTTGCTCCTGGAGGTGGTGCGCCTAGGGTTATTGGTCCTGGCCCTGGCGGCCCGGGGGGTGTTGGCCCTGGAGGTGGTGCTCCTGGAGATGTTGGGCAGGTTGACCGCTCCGGAGATGCCATGGGTGGGGGTTCGGCAAGTGCTGGGCGGTTTGCCGTGGATCTTCCGGACGGGGCGGTACCCAGTGGCCTGGGCTTTTTAAGCGGAGATAAATACTATTTGCCATTAAGCACCGGCGAAGTGGCTACCGTAGATCTGACGAAAGGAGAAATCATCCATCGGACCCGGTCCCGGAGCGATGGTGTGCCGGGCAATCTGATTTGTGTGCGGGACAAGGTGCTCAGCCAAGGGCCGGGCGGTGTAGAACTGTATGAGCAATTGGAACCGCTGCGAGCCAGGACGGAAGCCCAGTTGGCCAAGAAGCCGGAGGATTCGGAAGCCCTGGCCCTTTGGGGCGAAATCCTGCTGGACGAAGGCCGACGTGCCGAAGCCATCGAAGCCTTCCGGCGGAGTTTGGCCTGGCGGGACGATCCCCGGACCCGGCAATTCTTCCGAGAAACCCTGTTCGAAGCGCTCCAGGAGGACTTCGCCACCTATCAGCAGCATCTAGGGGAACTGGAAAAAGTTTTAGAATCCTCCGAAGATCGCACCCGCTATGATCGCCTCCGGGCCGAGGGATTCCTGCAGATCAAGGACTATGGTTCTGCCTGGCAAACGGCGCTGCAACTGGCCGAGCGGAAGGACCCACTGGATCGATTGGAACCGATGAGCCGTTTCCATACGGTCCGAGGGGATCGTTGGGTAGCCGGTCATTTGGAACGGCTGCAAGCCCAAGCGCCGGCAGAACTCCGCCAGCAGATGGACCGGCAAATCCAGGAACAATTGAACAGGGCACTCGCAGGACCGGATCCGGTGGGCCAGTTGACCGCCTTTTTGAATCTGTACGGAGGCCATCCGTTGGCCGACCAGGCCCGCCAGGAACTTTTAAGCCGACTGATTTCCGGCGGCCGGTGGCTGGAAGCGGAAATGCTGCTTCGGCAGCAGGCCCAATCGGGCCAACCGGAAACGCAGCGGGCAGCCATCGCCCGGTTGGCCGAACTGCTGCGTCGGGCAGGCCGACCGGCAGAAGCCGCCGTCTATTATCAGCAATTGGCCCGCCAATGGCCGGATGCCGTGTGCCTGGATGGCAAAACCGGCAGCCAGATCGTGCAGTCCCTGCCGCCCGATGACCCGGTGCGACTGGCCCTCCGGCCGAGCCGTTGGCCCCAAGGCCGGGTTCAGGTCCAGAAATCTCCCGCCTCCGGCAGCAGTGCCTCCCCATCGGGCGCTCCGTGGGCTGCATTTCCCTCGTATGGCCGATTCTTCTTCTCTCCAGAAAATCTCACCGATCCTATCTACCCGGACATCCAGATCGCCTTCGATCAAAACCGGCGGATGCTTTTCGGCTACGACCGGTTTGGCCGGGACTTATGGAAACCTTTCCCCCTGGCGTTCGGCAGCCCCAATCAGTTTTTTGGGTTTAACCAAGCCTGGTGGCGGGCGGATTTGCAGGGGCACCTGCTGGTGCTTTCCACCGGGGTTCATCTGGCAGCCTATGATCTGCTGGGGATTTCCGGTAGCGAGGGCCCCCGGCAGCTCTGGTCGCTTAGCCTGACGGAACCGAGCCGACTAAACGTGGACGAAGATGGGCTTGTCATGGCCGTCTTTCCGGGCGGGCTATGGCGACAGATGCCCGCACGTCCTGGCACGAGCACGATTGCTTTGGTGTCGGATCGGCTGGTATGTTTCCAGCAACTTCGCCATTTGACGGCGGTGGATACGCTGACCGGCAAACCACTCTGGCAACGAAGCGACCTGCCGGTAGGCTGTGCGCTTTTGGGGGATCGGGATCGCCTCCTCGTGTTGCCTCCGGATAAAACGGAACTGCTTGTCCTCCAGACCTCGGATGGCAAACTGGTGGGCAAACGGCCCTTGCCGAAGTTACTGCCTGAGCAAACCAGCCCGGCTGCTGTTCAGACGCCGCCCCAGCTCTTCCCGGCTGGCCTCGTGCCGATGATACAACGGGCAGATTGGCTTCCCGCAGGCACTACGAATTCTTTCCTCCGAGAGTATTGCCTGCTAACGATGGGGACTCGGATTTTGCTGTGGTATTCGCACATAGAAAAGCAGAAGAGGCCGGCTCAGCCAGCAGGAGAGCAAGTGGTTTTGGTGGCCACGGATCAGGTGCTTCGGCTGTACGATCTGTGGCAGCAGAAAGACCTGTGGGGGCCGATGCGATTCCCCCAGGGTACCCGCGCTACGCTGTTCGAGAAAGAAACGGTCGGGCTTTTGGAGCCAGACGGGCAGTTGACCTTGGTGCGGATTGCCGACGGCCAGGTCCTGCTCAAAGACAAGTTGGACCTCCAAGAGTTTGCCCAAGGTTTGCAAGGTTTCTATCTGATGCGGTTGGGCGAGGTGTACTTGGTGGTTCCGTGGGGGATTCCGCAGGGATTCCAGCAGATGCCTCAGCAACAGATTCCGGGGATGCAATGCGTCCAGGTGCCGTTCGGCAAAGTATATGCATACAACTGGGAAGGCAAACGGCTCTGGCCCAAACCGTTGGAACTTCGGCACCAGAATCTGCTTTTCAGTCAGCCGGCCGGGTTGCCGGTGGTGATCTTTGCCACCCAACTGTTCGAGCGGCGGGGTCAAGGCGGTACCTTCCAGGTCCACCTCTTGGCCATCGACAAACAAACCGGCCGAAAGGTCCTGGAAGAAAAATTTCCCTATACAACCAATATTTTCCAGATTACCGGCGATCCGGAAAAACACACCGTCGATATCCTCCTGCAACGGGATAAGATCACCCTGACCTTTACCGACGAGCCTTGGCCGGCTGAGCAGCCAGGTGCCCAGGAGGCAACTTCCGGGAAAGAAAAAACGGCGGCCAAAAAACCGCCTACCCTCCGGGAAGGCCTCTGGCGAAGCATCCGAAAAACGTTTCTGCCAGGAAAACAGCCCGATTCTTTGGAGGACTCAGACGATGAACCGGCGGGACCAATCCCAGTCATCCCGCCTCCAATGCTCCCCCTTCCTGTCCCGGTGCCGGATACCCGATAAACCCTGGCCAGCGAGGCAGTCGGTAGAGATTGTTCCGCTTTCCAACGGGAGAAAATAGTTGAATTAAACAAAACAAGACGATCTTATGCGGAACCCGGTTTTTTCCGGGTGTTCGCCCAGATGTCGGAGGATCGGACGGATATAACGGATATATGGATGCAATGTCGGAGGGATAAACGGATGAACAACCTGGAACGGATGAACCAATCGGTGGGACCGGAATCCTGCAGGGGGAATCGGATTGGCCCAGGCCGTGGGGCTTATGGTTTCGCTCCAGGTTCTCTTCCCTGTGCTGCCCTTGGGACCAGACTGAGGAGGCCTGGACCCGGCGGTGGGCTGGCCCAGCTCCTGGCGGCTGCCCTGCTGGCCGGAGGAGGGATGCTCTGCTTGGCGGTATCTCCGGCGGCCTACGGCCTGGACTTGAAAGACCCCAAAGTGCAGCAGGTGGTCCAACGGGGCCTGGATTGGTTGGCCAAGAATCAATCCCGGGCCGGGCATTGGACGGCCAACAACGGCCAGTATCCGACGGCCATGACCGGCCTGGCCGGCTTGGCCCTTCTGTGCGAAGGTTCCACCACCACCCAGGGTAAATACGCCCCGAACATCCGTCGGGCGGTGGATTTTCTGCTCACGAAAGCCCGTCCCAACGGACTGATCGGCGATCCCCACCGGGACGACCGTTATACCTACGGCCACGGTTTTGCCACCTTGTTTCTCTCTCAAGTGCTGGGCGAAGAAGAAGACCAGCAGCGCCGGGAAGAATTGGTCCGGGTGTTGACCAAGGCGGTGCAATTTTCCGGTCAGGCCCAGACACGGGCGGGCGGCTGGGGATACGTCAGCGCCAAAGACGGCCAAGGCTTTGACGAAGGTTCCACCACCATCACCCAGGTACAGGCCCTGCGCGGTTGCCGAAACGCTGGCATCCCGGTGCCCAAAGAAATCATTGACAATGCGATCAACTACATCAAACGCTGTACCTTGCCGGACGGCGGCGTACAGTACAATTCCCAAGGTGGCGGCGGACGCCCGGCCATCACCGCGGCCGCCATCGCCTGCCTGTTCAACGCCGGCGAATACGATAACGAGTATGTGCCGCGGCTACTCAGCTACTGCGAAAAGAACCTCTTTAACATCCAACAAGAGAGTTTTGGCCACTGGCATTATGCACACTATTACTATGCCCAGGTGCTTTACCGGGAAGGGGGCAAAAAGTGGGAAGAATATCGAGATAAGATTTTCGAGCGGATTGTTCGAGAAGCCGGTCCTGACGGCGCCTGGACCCAAGGCTACATCGGCCCGGTCTATACCACCGCCATCAACCTGACCATCCTCCAACTCGAACGAGCCGCTCTGCCCATTTACCAGCGGTAATTAGTTTTTGGGGAACATGTTAGCCGAAGGAAGAGGCCCTTGGACGTCCGATGTTTGCTTCTCCCCTGGGGGGAGAGGCCGGCCAACCGATAGGTTGGCGGGTGAGGGGGGAACCATCGGGCACGACGAGCGTGCCCCTCCATTCGGCTAAACGATATGTTTTTGGCAGAGGGCAGGTCGCAGGGAAGAGGAGATCGACGGAAAGGCAACGATCGGTTTTTGGTGGGCGGTCCCGCTCGGACCGGCCCGGAGAAAAGTCCTTTTTTGCCATGAGGTGTGTGTATGAGTGAAACGTTCAACGCCCATGATACGGCAGCCATCGAAAAACTGGCCGGGGCACGAGAAAAAATCCTCAATCAGTTGTCCCGGGTGATCGTGGGGCAGCAGGAGGTAATTGAACAATTGCTCATATCCCTTTTCAGCCGGGGGCATTGCCTGCTGGAAGGGGTGCCGGGGTTGGCCAAAACCCTGATGGTCAGCACCCTGAGCCGATGCCTGAATCTCTCGTTCAAACGCATCCAGTTCACCCCGGACTTGATGCCGGCGGACATTACCGGCACCGAAATCATCGAAGAGAACCGTGCGACCGGCACCCGGGAATTCCGCTTCCTGGAAGGACCGATCTTCGCCAACGTGATCCTGGCCGACGAAATCAACCGCACCCCGCCGAAAACGCAAGCCGCCCTGCTAGAAGCCATGCAGGAACGTCAGGTAACCATCGGCCGGGTCCGGCATCCGATGGCCGATCCGTTCTTCGTCTTAGCCACCCAAAACCCCATCGAACAGGAAGGTACCTATCCGCTACCGGAAGCCCAGCAGGACCGGTTCATGTTCAAGGTCTTCGTCAATTATCCGAGCTTTGACGAGGAGTTTGAGATTGCCCGGCGGACGACGGCCATCTTCGATGAATCTGTCGAACCGGTACTGACGGGCGAGGAAATCCTGGAATTGCAGCGGATCGTCCGCCAGGTGCCGATCACCGACCACATCATCCGATATACGTTGGCCCTGGTGCGGCAGACCCGGGTGGGCCAACCGGGCAGTCCGGACTTCATCGAAGAACGCCTCAGTTGGGGCGCTGGTCCCAGGGCGGTGCAGTTTTTGATTATCGGCGGCAAGGCCAGGGCGCTGCTCCATGGCCGAACCTATGTTACCGTCGAAGACATTCAGGCTCTGGCCAAGCCGGTGCTCCGGCATCGGTTGGTCCTGAGCTTCACGGCAGAAAGCGAAGGCGTTACCACGGATCAGGTGATTGAACAACTGTTGGCAGTTACCCCGACTCGAGAAGATGAGCTAACCAGTGATGCCCGATTCCAAAAGATTTTTGCATCCTGAAGCGATCAAGCGGATTTCCCGCCTGGAGCTGCGCGCCCGGCACATTGTGGAGGGCTTCCTGGCTGGAATGCACCGAAGCCCTTACTATGGCCGGTCCCCCGAGTTCGTCCAGCACCGGCAGTATGCCTGGGGCGACGACCTGCGGGACGTGGACTGGAAAGTCTGGGCCAAGCAGGATCGCTTCTACGTCAAGCAATACGAGGAAGACACGAACCTCCGTTGCACGCTGCTAGTGGATGTGTCCAATAGTATGCGGTACGGCCGAGGGACTATGAACAAATATGAATACGCCTGCACGGTGGCCGCCTGTTTGGCCTACCTGGCCCTTCGGCAACAGGATGCGGTCGGCTGTGTAACGTTCGACGAGTCGGCCCGGGTGATCGTGCCGCAGCGAACAAAACGTAATCATTTGGACAGTATTCTCCAGGCCTTCCACATCGCCGAACCCCGAAACAAAACCGACCTGAGCGGGGTGCTGGCCACCACCGCGGAATCCTATCCGCGACGGGGAATCATGGTCCTGGTTTCGGACCTTTTTGTCCCGCGGGAAGGCCTTTTCCGAGGGCTGAAACTGCTGAAGGCCCAGGAACACGACATCCTGGTCTTCCACGTCTTGGACGACGATGAATTGGATTTCCCCTTCAGCGGGCCCACCCGGTTTGAAGGCCTGGAGGACCCCATCCACCTGAACTGCAATCCCCGGGCGCTTCGGGAAGGATACCTGGCCGCCCTCGGTGCGTATTTGGAGGAGGTGCGTCGGGGCTGTTCCCGGTTGGCGATTGATTATGCGTTGCTCCGGACCAGCCAGCCGTTGGACGCCGCCTTGGCCGCCTTCCTGAGCTATCGGCTGAGCCGACATCGCCGAGGCGTTCGGAAAGGAAAATAACGACCTGTTTGACTTCCCCCGTTGGAACAAACCGAGACGGATTCTCCTATGACGAGTTTTTTGTATCCAGGTGCATGGGTAGGAGCCGTAGCGGCGGCGATGCTGATCGCCGTGCCGATCCTCATCCATCTGATCAACATGATGCGCCATCGCCGGATCGAGTGGGCAGCGATGGAGTTTTTGCTCATCAGCCAAAAGAAAAACCGAACCTGGATCATCCTGAAGCAATTGCTGCTGCTGCTGATGCGGATGGCGGCCATTGCGGCGGTGGTGTTCCTGGTACCCCATCCGAAGCTCCAGAGCCAGTTGGGCCAATGGCTCGGCAGCGTCAAAACCCATCATCTGATCCTGCTGGACGATAGCTATTCCATGTCGGATCGGGGGCCAGCGGGCAGTGCCTTTGACAAGGCCAAAGAGGTGGTGTACCGGATCGCCGAGTCGGCCATGGCCCAGCCGACGCCCCAAGAGGTAACGCTGCTTCGGTTTTCGCAGGCGGATCGGCCCGGAAATCGACAGCCCGATCTGTTGCAGATGCAAGTGGATACCCAGTTTCTGCAGGAGGTGAAAAATCGGCTGGGTCCGGTGGAGGTTTCGCAGACGGCAGCCGGACCGCTGGCCGCCTTAAAAGCCATCGATCAACTCCTGGGCCAGCAGGAACAAAGTGGGCAGGTGGTACTTTATTTGATTTCCGATTTTCGGTCCAAGGAGTGGGCCGCCCCCGCCGACCTGAAGGAGCAACTTCTTCGACTCCAGCAGCGAGGCGCCCGGATATTCCTTGTCCAATGTGTGGAAGCGATGCATGACAACCTGGGGATTGCGGAGCTGACGGTCCTGCCAGGCATCCGGGCGGTTGGAGCGGAAATGTTCATGGAAGTGGCAGTCGCCAACCACGGCGAAAGCCCGGTGAGCAATGTACCGGTATCTTTGGAGGAGGATGGTTCACCCCGGCCCGCAGTAACCATTCGGCACATTCGCCCTGGGGAGACGGTACGGGAACGGTTCCGGGTCCATTTCGAAAAGCCAGGCCAACATTTTATCACCGCCCGTTTGGAAACCGATCCGGTCTCGGCGGACAACTATCGGTATCTGGCCCTGGATGTGCCCGCCGGACTTCCGGTGCTGGTCATCGACGGGGATCCGGCTGGCAGCGAAGGCCGATTCATCGCCCTGGCCCTGGAATCCGATCCCAGAGCCCGAACCGGCATCCTCCCCCAAATCGAACAACCTCGGTACCTCACTCTCCAGCCGCTCCAAAAGTTCCATAGTATCTATTTGGTTAATATTGAGCGGCTGGAGGCGTCGGCCATTCGGGCCTTGGAGGAATATGCGGCGGCGGGCGGCGGAGTGGCCTTTTTCCTCGGCCCGGTCTGGCGAACCAAATTCATCAACGACGAACTGTACCGGAATGGCCAGGGGCTGTTTCCCATGCCTGTGGCCTCCCCGACCATCCTCCGGGTGGATTACCTCCAGCGGGCCCCGGATATCGAGGTGGTCGATCCCCGGCATCCGATCCTGGGTATCCTAGCCGGCGAACGATACCGGTTTTTGCAGTCGGTCATCGTAGAACAATATTTCGCTACGCCCGCCAACTGGAAGCCCACGGCGGAATCGGGCCTGCGCGTGCTGGCCCGGTTACGAAACGGAGCACCCCTGGTGGTGGAAAAGCCGTTCGGCAAAGGCCGGGTGATCGCCTTTACCACCACAGCCGCTCCGGTTTGGAACAACTGGGCCAAAGACCCCAGCTTTGTGATTGCCATGCTCCAGATGCAGGCCTATCTGGCCAATCAGCCGGCCGCTGATCAGGGCCGGCAGGTGGGCAGTCCGCTGGAAGTGGCCGTCGATCCGGCCCAATATGAGTCCCAGGTGCGGATCATTCCGCCGATCGGCTCCGAGGGGCTGCCGCAGGTGGTGGATGCGGTGGCCGGCCCGGAGGGGTTGCCGGTGGCCGCCTTCCTGGATACCTACCGCCAAGGCGTTTATCGGGTCCAACTGACGAAAAAGGATGCCACCCAGGAGGAACGCCTGGTGGCCTACAATGTGGACCCCGCTGAAGGCAACCTAAAACTGATGAGCAGAGAACAATTGGTCACTCTGCTGGACCCCCTCCGTTTCACCTACACCCAGGCCGATACGTTCCAATATCAGGCCGAAGAATCCGGCTTGAACCTGTTTCAGGTTTTGTTCTATGGGTTGTTGGTATTATTGGTACTGGAACAAGTGTTAGCCTACTCAGCAAGTTATCATCTTGCCACTCCGACTGCTGCGCCGAAAGACCAACTGCGATGAACAGCCTGCTTTGGCAACATCAGATTCTCGGGCTATTGCCCAACCCGTTGTGGGCCGCTTCGGAGGCCAAGCGCATCCACTTCGAATGGAGCAGAATCCAATCCAATGTGGATTGGATTCTTCCAGTAGCCGCCTGTGTGCTGCTTTTGCTCTATGTGCGGCTGATGTACCAAAAGGATAGCCGGGAGCTGCCCGCCTGGCTCGGTTGGGTGCTGACGGTCTTCCGCTCCGCCGTGTTTCTGGCCCTTTTGATCCTCTATCTGGATCCCACCTGGCGGACGGAGCGCGAAGTGGTGCATCCGTCCCGGGTGGCCCTGCTAGTGGATACCAGCTTGAGCATGGGAATCACCGATGTCAACCTGCCGGGAACTACCCTGACGGCTAGCCGGGCCCAACTGGTCGCCCATGGGCTGGAACAAACCCCGCTTTTGGATCAACTCCGCCAAACCCATCAGGTCAGCCTATGGCGATTTGATCAGGAGGTGAAACGGCTGTTGGAATTGGAGCGGACGTCCGGTTCGGCCAAGGCTGGACAAACCAACCAGCAGCCCTCGGACTCCTCCGAGGCCGGTTCCAAACCGTCTTCCAGCCAACCCGATAGCCAAGCCGAGAATCGGGCCGGGCAGCCCGATTCGGCCTCCCAGCCGAACAGGCCCAATTGGGCGGAGCTCCTTCGGCCTGTAGGGAACGAGACCCGCTTGGGGCAGTCGCTGCGGCAACTGCTGATCGAAGAACGGGCTGCGCCCTTGGCCGGGGTGATCGTCATCAGCGACGGCGGCCATAATGCCGGGCCGTCGCCGGAGACGGCTTTGCCGCTGGCCGAAGAGGCGAAGGTGCCGATTTTTGCCATCGGCGTCGGTTCGGATAAAAAACCGGCCAATGTGCGGGTGTCGGATCTGTTGGCCCCGGCTCGGGCCTATCCGGGCGATCGGCTCACCATCACGGCCTACATCCAGGCCCAGCAATTAGCCAAGCGGGAGGTAGTCGTGGAGCTGCTAGTCCGGCCCGCTTCGGCCAGTTCGCCGCAGGATGTGGGCACCGGCCAACTGCAAGATTCCCAACGCCAAATTCTGGGCGCCGACGGCGAAATCCTGCCCGTCAAGTTCGAGATTCCCAGCCCGGAACCAGGACGCCGCATCTACTGTGTCCGGGTGCAACCGCCCAGCGGCGACACCGATCCGTCCGACAACTTCCGCGAAGCCGAGGTCGAAATCGTCGAGCGGAAAAACAAGGTCCTTTTGGTGGCCGGCGGCCCAACCCGTGAGTATCAGTTCCTTCGGAACCTCCTGTACCGGGATAAATCCACAACCGTGGATATTTATTTACAAACCGCCCAGCCCGGCATCTCCCAGGAGGCCGTCCAAATTCTGGATGATTTCCCGGTGCTCCGGCAGGAACTGTATGCCTATGATTGTATTGTGGCGTTTGATCCGGATTGGAAAAAGATCGGACCCCAGGGCGCCGAAGTGCTCGAAAGTTGGGTGGCCGAGCAGGGCGGCGGTCTGATCCTGATCGCCGGACCGGTGCACATGGGCGAATCGGTGGGCGGCTGGATCGAAGACCCCAGTTTGGCCAAAATCCGAGCCTTGTATCCGGTGGAGTTCCATAGGCAACTGACGTTCACCTCCCCGATAGAATACACCGCCGAACAGCCCTGGCCGCTGGAGTTCACCCGGGCCGGCCTGGAGGCCGACTACCTCTGGTTGGGCGATACGGCCTCGGCCAGCCAAGAGGTCTGGAGCCAATTTAAAGGTGTCTATAGCTTCTTCCCGGTCCGGGGCGTCAAGCCGGGTGCCACCGTGCTGGCCCGATTTTCCGATCCCAGTTCCGGGACCGGGGGCGAAGGGGCACCGTATTTTGTGACCCAATTTTACGGCTCCGGCCGGGTCTTCTACATGGGCAGCGGCGAAATGTGGCGCCTGCGGGCGGTGGATGAAAAATACTTTGAGATGTTTTATACCAAGCTGATCCGGCACGTCTCCCAGGGCAGACTCCTGCGGGGTTCGCCCCGGGGGGTGCTGCTGGTCGGCCAAGAACAGTATCAACTGGGCAATACCGTGGAAGTGCGTGCCCAACTGACCAACGCCCAGATGCAACCCCTGGAAGCCCCCTCCGTGCAGGCCCAGGTGTTGCACGTGGAAACCGGCTCCGTACAGAATCTGACCCTAACGGCCGATCCGGCCCGGCCGGGTGCTTTTGTCGGTCAATTTACCGCCGCCAAAGAAGGCACCTACCGCCTGGAACTGCCGGTTCCCGATAGCGCCGACGAACGACTTGTGCAAACCGTTCGTGTGCGAATGCCCAAACTGGAAAGCGAAACCCCACAACGCCGGGACGACGTGCTGAGCCGACTGGTCCAAGGCCCCGAAGGCGGCCAATATTATCTGAGCTTTGAAGAGGCCCTCCAGGGCACAAAAGATAAACCAGCTTTGATCTCCCTGCTCCGAGATAAAACCCGGACCACCGTCCTCCTGGACGCCCCCAACCGGCCCCAGAAAGAACAGTGGCTCCAGGTGATCCTGGCGGTCCTGTGCGGCTGCTTGTTCCTGGAATGGACCATCCGTCGGCTACTCCGCCTGGCATAAAACGGGGACAAACGAACCGATACAAACATTGTTCCTTTGGCCCTATAGATTGGCCAAAGCCCAACATGAACAACCGACCTTGGCAGCGAAACCAGCAACAAAACATCCGCTGCAAACTCGGCAACGGGACACGGGAGTCAAAATCGGGAACAAGACCTTGGCAGTGAAACCGGCAACAAAATATTCGAACTGATCGGTTGACCTTTGCTTAGGGAAAAATTTCCTTCGGATCGTTCACAGCGAGCAACTATGGCAACCTTAGAGCATCGTACCGAGAACCGGATTCCGCCGACGATTCAGGAGCGGCTTCAGCAGCTCCGATGGTGGATTCGGGCCTATGTGAGTTGGGAAGGCCTGATGGCCGCTCTGGTCTGGTTGGGCCTAGCGTTCTGGGCCACCCTGCTGGTGGATTGGTTTTTTGAACCACTGCGTCAGGTGCGGGTGGCCTTCTGGCTGGTGGTGGCCGGTGGTCTGGCGGCGATCGTGTTCTGGCAAGTGCTGCGCCGCCTGGTGGTTCGGTTCACCGAGGCCAATTTGGCCATGATCCTGGAACGCCGCTTCCCGGAACTCAACGAGACGTTGCTCACGGCCGTGGAGGTGGCAGCCCGGCCGGACCGGGCAGTCCATTTTAGTCCCCAGATGTTAGCCTTGGCCTGTCGGGAGGCCGAAAGGCGACTACAACCGCTTCGGCTTCGGGATGTATTCAATTTTTTGCCTCTATACAGAGTTACCGTAGCCGCCCTACTTCTGGCCACGAGCATTCTCATGTGGGCCGTTATATATCCGGAGGCCTTTGGCGTTTGGTGGGATCGGATGGTGGGGCTCTCGGATCGGCTTTGGCCTCGGCGAACCGTCCTGCTGGTTGAAGGATTTGATCGACCGGTCAAAGTCGGTCGGGGCGGCGACGTCGAACTGCTGGCCCGCGTCGATCTGGAAAAGTCCCTGTTAATCCCCTCGGCCATCTATATCCGAGGCCGAACCGAAGACGGCGCCCGAATTCGGGCCACCATGAATCGCATCGGCAACGCCCAGCCCGGAAAAGACAAATATCAGGACTACGCCTATACGTTCCAGGGGTTGCTGTCGGATGTCCGCTTCGATCTGCACGGCGGCGATGCCTGGATCGAGGGGCTGGAGATCGACGTGGTGGACAATCCCACGGTGGCGCGGCTGGAACTGGAATATGAGTACCCGGCCTACATGGCCCGGCCTCGGCGCAGCGTGGAAGTTACCGGCGTCATGCCAGTCCCCCAGGGTACCAAACTCACCATCCATGCTACGGCCAATAAAGACCTGGAACTGGTGCAAATCCATTCCGTTTTGGAACCCAATCGGCCGCCGGTGGTCCTTCGGTACAGGCCCCAGGACGCACATTGGCGGGACCGCCAGCACTTCCGATATACTATCGAAAGCCTGGAACAGGATACGGCACTTTTGTTCACGTTATCGGACACCGATGGTATTCGGAGTCGGGAGCCGATTCGGCTAAGCCTAGCCGCTGTGCCCGACGAAAAACCTCAGTTGGAGGTGCGCCTGCGCGGCATTGGCCAGGCGATTACCCCCCAGGCCCGCATCCCGGCAGTGGGCCGGCTGACCGACGATTACGGACTGGCCCGCATCTGGTGGGAATATACGATCCAGACGCCGCCGGAAAAATCAGCTCGATCCGAATCGGCCAAACCAGAAAAGACCGGAGAAAAACCCACGGACAAACCCTCCGGCGCGGAGAAGGCAACCTCGTCCGAAAAATCTCTCCCTTCCGAAACCGCCAAGGAAATCCAGATCGCCTCGTTTGGCAATCCGCCGACCGAACACCTATTGGACACGGCCGTGGAAGCAAGCGAGTTGGACCTCCGCCCCGGACAGAAACTGCTCCTGGCCCTCAAAGCATCCGACCGATGCGATCGGCAGGGCGGGCCAAACGTCGGCTCCAGCGACCGATGGATGCTCGACGTGGTCACCCCGGACCAATTGCGTCTGATGCTCGAAGCCCGCGAACTAACGCTTCGGCAACGGTTCGAAGTGATCATTCGGGAAGTGGAAGAGACACGGGAACTTTTGAGCCGAATGGAATTCCCCTCTTCGGCGGCCAAGGAGCCGGTCCCACCCAAGCCGCAGCCGACAGCCTCCGGCGCCCTGGCCGTACCGGATCGCTGGCCGTTTGCCGCCCTGACAGCCGAAGGCGCCGAAGTGGCCGAAAAGCCTATCGCCGAACCATCCGCCAAATCGCCCGGGGCGGCCGGTTCGCCCGGTTCTGGCTCGATGCCGGCACCTGCACCAGAAAAACCACTCTCGATACCTCCCCAGGAAAAACCTCCTGCCCCCCCACCGGAAAAACCGATGCCTGAAACTGCACCGGAAAAACCAAAAGCAGAAAATCCGACGGCGGAAAACACTCCGCCGGCCGCCAAGCCTTCCGCCCCAGAGGCGGAACGTCCGGCACCAGCCGCTTTGGAACCGGGCGAAGAAACCGAAACCGCCCCAGCCCGCACTCCGGAACAAATCCGGAACCGGGCACTCCTGGCCGTCCAACGGGCACAAAACACCCTCATCAAAGATAAAAACGACATCCTCGAAATTGCCGACGCATTCGACCAAATCCGTGAAGAATTGATCAACAACCGGATCGACAGCGAGAAACTCCGGCGTCGGCTGAAAGAGGGGATTGCCGATCCGTTGCGCCGGGCGGCCCAGGAGCCGATGCCCCGCCTGGAACAACGCCTCCACGAATTGGAGGCCACCTTGGATCATCCAGAAGAAGGGCCACGGAACCGCCTGCTGGCCGTCCAGCAACTGGACGCCCTCCTGGTACAACTCCAAGAAATCCTCCACCAAATGATCGAACTGGAAACCTTCAACGAAGTCGTAGCCACACTCCGAGCCATCATCGAAGAACAAGAAAAACTCCACCAAGAGACCCAACGGTATCACAAAGAACGACTCCGGAAACTCTTGGAGGAATAAAATAATTAAGGAAACGGAGGCACATACCCTGTTACCACGAGGAGGACTGGTCATGAAGTACAACGGCTTGAGATGGATGATGGTATTGTTGGCCGGTGGGTTGCTGCTTTGGTGCAGTCCGTCGGCATGGGCGCAAAACGCACCGCCGGATAAGGAGAAAAATCCCGCGGCCACAGCAGAAAAAGAGCCGTCGGGCGAGCCTTCGGCCGAGCAGGCCAAATCCGTTCGACCCGCAGAAAAACTTTCCGCAGAACAGCAGGCGCTGGCGGAGCGGTATCGTCGGCTCGAACAGGTGCTGTTGCGGATGGCCGAGCTGACCGCCTCGCAGGATCCCCGCCGGGCAGCCCTCCTGCGAAAAGCGGTTCAAATGAGCAATGAAGAAATGATCAATGTGCAATTTGAGCGGCTCGTCCAACTGCTGAAAGAAGAAAAACTAGCCGATGCCCTGGAAAACCAACAACAGCTCAAAACCGATCTGGTCGCCCTTCTGGAATTGCTCCTAAGTGAGACCCGGGGCGACCAATTATCCTCAGAAATCGCCCGGCATCAGGCGTATCTCCGGGAGATCAATCGCCTGATCAAGACCCAATCGGGCCTCCAGGGGCGCACCGCAGGCGGCGGCCACATGGGACGACTCGCCGAAGAACAAAAAGACCTGGGCCGACAAACCGGCGACCTGGCCCGCCGCATCCAACGGAATGAAGAAACAGGCCGGTCCGGCCAGGGGCAACCCGGCCAAGGTCAGCCCGGCCAGGGCGGTAAACCCACTCCAGGCGGCCAACAGGGCCAAGGGCAAGGTCAGGGCCAAGGCCAGGGACAAGGGCAAGGCCAAGGACAAGGGCAAGGCCAAGGACAAGGGCAAGGTCAGGGCCAGGGGCAGGGCCAAGGCCAAGGGCAGGGACAAGGCCAGGGACAAGGACAAGGCCAAGGACAGGGTCAGGGTCAAGGCCAAGGTCAAGGACAGGGACAGGGTCAAGGTCAAGGCCAAGGCCAGGGACAAGGCCAGGGACAAGGGCAAGGACAAGGCCAGGGCCAAGGTCAAGGACAGGGACAGGGTCAAGGTCAAGGCCAAGGTCAGGGCCAGGGCCAGCAGGGACAAGG
>Ga0209017_10000129_pt1 | contig 73493 bp, 76 predicted proteins | sample YNPBryunderm2012_FD_185812 | JGI IMG/M metagenome (GOLD analysis project Ga0209017, IMG submission 185812) | Anoxygenic and chlorotrophic microbial mat microbial communities from Yellowstone National Park, USA - YNP Bryant MS undermat 2012... ... | reverse complement strand
TGCCGGGGCTTTAACCGGAGGGTAAGGGCTCGCACGCCACTGTCGCCCTCGCGGCAGGACGCCGCTCCGCCGGCGACCGAGCGGAAGGAGAGGGTTGGACGTGAACGGGCTGCTGCAGGGACTGCGCGCGCTTGGGCCTACGAGGATTGCGGCGCTCGGTGTCGTCGCCGCCGGGCTCTTCGGCCTGATCGTGTTCCTCGCCATCCGCGCCGGCCAGCCGCCGATGGCGCTCCTCTACGCTGACCTCGACACGCGCGACAGCGCGGCGGTGGTGCAGAGCCTCGAGCGTCAGCGCGTGCCCTACCGGCTCGAGGGCAATGGCGGGCGGATCCTCGTCCCCGTCGAGCAGGTCGCCCGGGTGCGGCTCGCCCTTGCGTCCGAAGGCCTGCCGACGGGCGGGTCGGTCGGCTACGAGCTGTTCGACCGCACCGACAGCCTCACCACCTCGAGCTTCCAGCAGGGGATCAACCAGGTGCGCGCGCTCGAGGGCGAGCTCGCGCGGACCATCCGTCAGATCCAGGGTGTGCGTGCGGTGCGCGTCCATCTCGTGCTGCCCAGGCGCGAGCCCTTCGCGCGCCAGCAGGCCGAGGCGCAGGCCTCGATCGTGCTGACCATGGCGGGGCCGCAGCGGCTCGACCGCGAGCAGGTGCAGGCGATCGTCCATCTCGCCGCCGCCGCCGTGCCCGGGCTCAAGCCCGCCAACATCTCCGTGGTCGACAGCCGCGGCTCTCTGCTCGCGCGCGGGGGGCAGGCGGTCACGGGCCTCGGTGTCGCGCTCAACGCCGAGGAGGTGCGTCGCGCCCATGAGCTCCGCCTCTCCCGCGCGGTCGAGGAACTGCTCGAGCGCACGCTCGGCGTGGGGAAGGTGCGCGTCGAGGCCACCGTCGAAATGGACTTCGATCGGATCACCGAGAGCCGGGAGAGCTTCGACCCCGACCAGCAGGTGGCCCGCTCCACCTCCTCGATCACCGAGCAGAGCCGCGGCCAGGAGCGGCAGCAGAACGTCACGGTGGGCAACAACCTGCCCAACCCCGAGCCGCAGAACGCCGGCTCGATCACCGAGGAGAGCCGAACCGAGGAGACCACCAATTTCGAGATCGGCCGAACCCTGCGCCAGATCGTGCGCGAGGCACCGCAGGTTCGTCGGCAGTCGATCGCCGTGCTCGTCGACGGCACGATGGCGAGGCCCGAGGGGGGCGGCGCCCCGGTCTGGCGCCCGCGCACGGCCGAGGAACTCGCGCAGATCACTGCTCTCGTCCGCGGCGCGGTCGGCTTCGACGAGGCGCGCGGCGACAAGATCGAGGTGGTGAACCTCCGCTTCGCCGAGGCGGACGCAGGCGTGGCCGAGGAGGAGAGGCTGTTCGGCCTGCCGATCGGCCGCGCCGAGATCGTGCGGATCGTCGAGACGGCGGTGTTCGGCGTCATCGCCCTGCTCGCGCTCCTGCTCGTGGTGCGCCCCCTCGCCGGGCGTGTGCTCGAGCGTGTGAGCCCTGCGGGTGGCGACGCGCTCGCGGGGCTTCCCGGCGCCTCCGGCCTGCCGGCTCTCTCCGGCCCTGCCGCGGCCGCAGCGGCGGCGGCGCTCGCCGGCCCCGGCGGCCAGGCGACGCTGCCGGGCCCTGACGGCGCTGTCCCGCTGCTCGAGGGAGACAGCCTGATCAATGTCAGCCAGGTGGAGGGGCAAATGCGCGCCTCGAGCCTCCGGCGGATCGCCGAGCTCGCCGAGAAGCACCCAGAAGAGGCGCTCTCGGTGATCCGAAGCTGGATGGCGCAGGAGAGCTGACGGTCGGGTCGGGGAAGCGGAGACGTGGCGATGGCACGAGCGCGCGAGGATTGGCGCAGCCTCACCGGGCCGCAGAAGGCGGCGATCCTGATGCTCGCTCTCGGCGAGGAGGCGGCGGCGCGCCTGTTCGCGATGATGCACGAGGACGAGATCAAGGAGATCAGCGCCGCGATGGCCGGCCTCGGCGTGGTCTCGGCAAGCGTCGTCGAGCGGCTCTGCGTCGAGTTCGCCGACCAGATCTCGGCCACCGGCAACCTGCGCGGCACCTACGAGAGCGCCGAGCGCCTGCTCTTGAAGAGCCTGCCGAAGGACAGGGTCGCGCAGATCATGGAGGAGATCCGCGGCCCAGCCGGGCGGACGATGTGGGACAAGCTCGGCAACGTCAACGAACAGCTGCTCGCGAACTACCTCAAGAACGAATACCCGCAGACGGTCGCGCTGGTGCTCTCGCGCGTGCGGCCCGATCACGCCGCCCGCGTGCTGCAGCTTTTGCCGGAGAACTTCGCGCTCGAGGTGGTGATGCGCATGCTCAGGATGGAGAGCGTGCAGAAGGACGTGCTCGAGAGCGTGGAACGCACACTTCGGATGGAGTTCATGTCGAACCTCGCGCGGACGCAGCGTCGCGACGCGCACGAGTTGATGGCCGACATCTTCAACAATCTCGACCGCTCGGCAGAAAGCCGCTTCCTCGCCGCGCTCGAGGAGCGCAACCGCGAGGCGGCCGAGCGGATCAAGAGCCTCATGTTCACCTTCGAGGACCTCACCCGGGTGGACGGTGCCGGCATCCAGGTGCTGATGCGCGCGGTCGAGAAGGAGACGCTCGCGCTCGCGCTGAAGGGCGCCTCCGACACGATCCGCGACCTGTTCTTCAAGAACCTCTCCGAGCGTGCGGGCAAGATGCTGAAGGAGGATATCGCCGCGCTCGGGCCGGTGCGGCTCAAGGACGTCGAGGAGGCGCAGGCCGCGATCGTCGCCGCTGCGAAGGATCTCGCCGCGTCCGGCCAGATCACGATCAGCGACGGCCGCGAGGAGGAGCTCGTCTACTGACATGAGCACCGCGCCACGTCCGATCGCCCTGTCTGCCCTGGCCCGACGCGGCCAAGACCGGCCGCCGCCGCGCCGCTACCTGTTCGAGCGCGACTTCGACGCCGAGGATGGGCCGCCGTCGCGCGCTCCGCTGCCCGCGCCACCGCCTGAGCCGGAGGTGATCGCGCCGAGCTTCTCCGCCGCCGAGCTCGCCGAGGCCCGCGCCGAAGGCGTCGCCGAGGGGCGCGCGGCGGCGGCAGCGGAGGCGAAGGCGAGTGCAGAGGCGCGCGCGGCGGCGGCGCTCGAGGCGATCGCGGCGCGGCTTGCTGAGGCGCGCGAGGCGGCGGCGGCGGCGGCGGAACGCGCCGCCGGGGCGCTGGCCAGGGCGACGCTCGACCTCGTCACCCGCGCCCTGCCCTCAGCCGCCGCCGCGCACGCTCCAAAGACCTGCGGGATGCTCGCCGAGGCGCTGATCGCTCGGCTCTCTGGCGTCGAGCGGATCGTGATCCGCCTCGAGCCGGAGCTCGCGCGACGCCTCGAGCCCGCGCTCGCACGCGCTGCCGCCGCGGCCGATTTCGCCGGGCGGCTCGAGGTGGTCGGGACGGCCGGAATGAGCCCGGGCGAGATGCGCGTCAGCTGGCCCGGGGGCGAGGCGCGGCACGATCCGCACGCGCTCGCGAGCGCGGCGCGCGATGTCCTTCACCAGCTCGGGCTATCGCCCGAAAGCGCTGAGGAGAACCAAGATGGCAGCTGAACAGGGCCAGGGTGTCGCGCTCGAGGATCTCTCCTCGGGCGGATCGGAGGTCGCGGTGCCGGGCGAGGACGCGGCGTTCGCGCCGGGCACGCGCGAGCTCGAGGCGATCTACGACATTCCCGTCCAGGTCTCCGCCGTGCTCGGGCGGAGCACGATGCAGGTGAGCCAGCTCTTGAAGCTAGGCCGCGGCGCGGTGGTGGAGCTCGACCGCAAGCTCGGCGAGGCGATCGACATCTACGTCAACAACCGGCTCGTGGCGCGCGGCGAAGTGGTGATGGTCGACGACAACCGCCTCGGCGTGACCATGACCGAGATCGTCAAGGCGGATCGCGGCGCGTGACGCCGCAAGGCAGCAGGAGGGACGCAGGATGCGGATCCTGATCATCGGCTCGCTCTCGGCGGAACTCGGCCAGGCGGGGCGGATCGCCATCGCCCGCGGCGCGCGGCTCGCCCAGGCCGACGATGTCGCCGCGGCGCTCGCGCAGCTGCGTGCGGGCGGCGGCATCGACCTCGTCCTGTGCGACGTGAGGCTCGACGTGTCGCTGCTCGTGCGCGCGATGGCCGCGGAACGGATCGCCACCCCCGTCATCGCCTGCGGCGTGGGTAACGATGCCGACCTCGCGGTCGCGGCGATCCGCGCCGGCGCGCGGGAATACCTGCCGCTCCCGCCTGACCCCGACCTGATCGCCGCCATCCTCGAGGCCGTGGGCGCGGACGGGCATGCGCTGATCCACCGCGACCCGGTGATGCGGCAGACGATCCGCCGCGCCGAGCAGGTCGCCGCTTCCGAGGCGTCGGTCCTGATCGCGGGCGAGAGCGGCACCGGGAAGGAGGTGCTCGCACGGCACATCCACCGCAAGAGCCGCCGCGCGGGCGGGCCGTTCGTCGCGCTCAACTGCGCCGCGATACCCGACAACCTGCTCGAAAGCGAGCTGTTCGGCCACGAGAAAGGCGCCTTCTCCGGCGCGGTGGCGCGGCGTATCGGCAAGTTCGAGGCGGCGCATGGCGGCACGCTCCTGCTCGACGAGATCTCGGAGATGGACGTGCGGCTTCAGGCGAAGCTGTTGCGCGCGATCCAGGAGCGCGAGGTCGACCGGCTCGGCGGCACGGAACCCGTCAAGGTCAATGTGCGGCTGATCGCGACGACGAACCGCGACCTGCTCGCCGAGGTGCGCAAGGGCACCTTCCGCGAGGACCTCTACTTCCGCCTCAATGTCGTGACGCTGCAGGTGCCGGCCTTGCGCGACCGGCCGGGCGACATCGCACCGCTTGCGGACCATTTCGCCCGCAAATACGCCGAGGTGAACGGCCTGCCGATGCGGCCGATCACGCCCGCGGCGATGGCGATGCTTGAGGCGCACGGCTGGCGCGGCAATGTGCGCGAGCTCGAGAACACGATCCACCGCGCCGTCCTGCTCGCCTCCGGAGACGTGATCGACGTCGAGGCGATCGAGCTCGGCGGCGCCGCCCCGGCGGCAGACGAGACGGCGCAGCGGCTCGTTCCGGCTGCGGCAGCGGCGGCGGCACGCCAGCGCGAAACGGCGGCACCCCCGGCCGCGGGGCAGAGCGCGGTCGGCGCCCTCGTCGGCCGCACCGTCGCCGACGTCGAGCGCGACCTGATCCTCGAGACGCTCACCCACTGTCTCGGCAACCGCACCCACGCCGCAACCATCCTCGGCATCTCGATCCGCACGCTGCGCAACAAGCTGCGTGAATACAGCTCCGCCGGAGTGCGCGTCCCGCCGCCGGCGCAGGCTGACCGGATCCCCGCCTGAGCGGACCGTCCCCGATGGCCGAGGGGAACGCGGAGGCGACCGCACCGACGCTCGCGGCACGCGTCAGCCGCGCAGTGCCCACGCCGGACGTGCTGATGGCGATCGGGGTGGTGCTCCTGATCGTCATCCTCGTCGTACCGCTGCCGCATCTCCTGCTCGACCTCGGGCTTGCGCTCTCGATCACCGCCTCGGTGCTTGTTCTGATGACGGCGATGTTCATGCGCCGGCCGCTCGACTTCACCTCGTTCCCGACACTGCTGCTGATCACCACGCTTCTGCGGCTCGGCCTCAACCTCGCCTCGACGCGGCTCATTCTCTCGGCCGGGCACGAGGGGCCGCAGGCGGCAGGAGCGGTGATCGCCGCGTTCGGCGGGTTCCTGATGGGGGGCGACGTGGTGATCGGGCTGATCGTGTTCGCGATCCTCGTGCTCGTGAACTTCGTCGTGATCACCAAGGGCTCGGGCCGGATCGCCGAGGTGGCGGCGCGGTTCAGCCTCGATGCGATGCCGGGCAAGCAGATGGCGATCGACGCCGATCTCTCGGCCGGGCTGATCGACGAGGCGGGAGCGCGGAGGCGGCGCAAAGAACTCGAGGAGGAAAGCGCGTTCTTCGGCGCGATGGACGGTGCCGCCAAGTTCGTCAAGGGCGATGCCGTCGCCGGCCTCGTCATCACCCTCATCAACCTGATCGGCGGCCTCGTGATCGGTGTGGCGCGCGAGGGGATGAGCTTCTCCGCCGCGATCGGCACCTACTCGCTGCTGACGATCGGCGACGGCCTGGTGAGCCAGATCCCGGCGCTGATCACCTCGACCGCCGCCGGCATCGTCGTGACCAAGGCCGGCGTCGATGGCCGAACCGACGAAGCGGTGCTGCGCGAGATCGCGGGCTCCCCGAAGCCGCTCGCGATGGCGGCCGGGGCGGCCGGCGCGCTCGCGCTGATGCCAGGCATTCCGATGCTTCCCTTCCTCGCCATCGCCGGGATCGCCGGGGCCGCTGCCTGGGCGCGCCGGGATGCGGCGCGCAGAGCCGAGGAGACGGCCGCCGGAGCGGAGGCGCCCGCCCTCGCCGCCCCGCCTGCCGAGGAGCCGGTCACCGCGGCGCTCAGGATCGACGCGGTTCGGCTCGAGCTCGGCTACGCCCTGCTCGGCCTCGCCACGGCCGAAGGCGGTGCGCGGCTGACCGAGCAGATCCGCGCGCTGCGCCGCGCGCTCGCCTCCGAGATGGGATTTCTGCTTCCTCCGGTTCGGATCCAGGACAATGTCCAGCTCCCGCCCACGACCTATGTGGTTCGGATCAAGGAGCTCGAGGCGGGCCGAGCCGAGGTCCGCCCGGGGATGCTGCTCGCGATGGACCCGACGGGCGCGCCCGTCGCTCTGCCTGGGGAGAAAACCACCGAGCCGGCCTTCGGCATCCCCGCCGCCTGGATCGACGCCACGCTCGCCGACGAGGCGGCGGCGAGGGGCTACACCGTGGTCGACCCCGCATCCGTCATCACGACGCACCTCACCGAGCTCGTGCGTGACCAGATGGCCGAGCTCCTCTCCTTCGCCGAGACGCAGAAGCTTCTCGACGAGCTGCCGCGCGAACACCAGAAGCTCGTCGCCGAGCTGATCCCCCAGCAGATCAGCACCGCCGGCGTGCAGCGCGTGCTTCAGGCCCTGCTCGCCGAGCGCGTTTCGATCCGCGACCTGCCCACCATCCTCGAGGGGATCGCCGAGGCGCTAGCGGCCGGGGCGAGGGGGGTCGCGGGGATCGTGGCGCAGGTGCGCGTGCGGCTCGCGCGCCAGATCAGCGAACAGCACACCGGGCCGAACGGCTACATCCCGCTGGTAACCCTCTCGCCCGAATGGGAGCGCGCCTTCGCCGAGTCGATGACCGGCCCGCCTGAGGACAGGCAGCTCGCCATGGCGCCCTCGCGTCTCACTGAGTTCATGACGAAGCTCAGGGAGGCAATCGACCGCGCCGCCAACGCCGGCGAAGCGGCCGTGCTGCTCGTCAGCCCCGCCCTCCGGCCGCATGTGCGCGCCGTGGTCGAGCGCTTCAGGGCCGCCACACCGGTGCTGAGCCAGGCCGAGATCCATCCGCGCGCGCGGATCCGCACCGTGGGCACGGTCTGAGACGATGCGAATCCGCGTCTTCCGGGCCCGCACCGCCGCCGCCGCCATGGCGGCGGCCCGCGCCGAGCTCGGCGCCGAGGCGTTGATCCTGGGCACGCGCCGGGTGGCCGAGGGGATCGAGCTCACCGCGGCCGCCGAGCCGGAGGTCGAGCCCGCACCAGTCGCGCCGCTCCAGCCGGTTCGCCCGGCCGGCGACCCGGCGGTCGCGGCCGCGCTCGCCGCGCACGGCGTGCCCGAGCGGCTTCGCGCCGCGCTCGCCTCAGGCCCCGATCTCGCGGCGGCGCTTTCGACCCATCTCCGGTTCGAGAAGCTGCCGCTCGGGCGCGGCAGCACCCTGCTCGTGGTCGGACCGCCCGGCTCGGGCAAGACCCTCACCGTCGCCAAGCTCGCCACGCGCCTGCGGCTCGCCGGGCGCACGCCGCGCGTGATCGCGGCCGACGGGCGGCGCGCGGGTGCGGTGGAGCAGCTCGCCGCCTTCACCCGGCTGCTCGGCCTCGACCTGATCGCCGCCCCCCATCCCGCGACGGTGCTGCGCGCTCTCGCCGTGCGCACGGACGAGCCGACGCTGATCGACACCGCGGGGATTGACCCGTTCGACCCCGCAGAACGCGAGGAGATCGCCGCTCTCGCCGCCGCCTCGGGCGCCGCGGTGGCGGTCGTCCTCGCCGCCGGCATGGACGCTGCCGAGGCGGCGGAGGCGGCCGAGGCTCTGGCCGAGACAGGAGCGCGGCACGTGGTCGCCACACGGTTCGACATCGCCCGACGCGTGGGCGCCCTCCCCGCTGCCGCCCATGCCGGCGGGCTTGCGGTCGCGGAAGCCGGCACGGGACCGGGAGCCGCCGACGGGCTCGGCGCGATGACGGCGGAGGCGCTCGCCGCACGGCTCATGGCCGCCCCCGCATCACGCCAGACCCGCGCCGCAGCCTGAGAGGAGGGACAATCGATGACCGCGCGCGCCGCTCTCGCCGCCCCGGCCTTCGAGGCTCCGCCACGCCCGGCGGGGCGGCTGATCGCAATCGCCTCCGGCAAGGGCGGCGTGGGCAAGACCTGGCTTGCCATCTCGCTGTCGCAGGCGCTCGCCGAACGCCGCCGGCAGGTACTGCTGGTCGACGGCGATCTCGGGCTTGCCAATGTCGATGTGCAGATCGGCCTCTCCGTCACCCGCGATGTCACCGGCCTGCTCCGCGGCGAACGCGTGGAAGCGCTCGCCACCCCGGTGCCCGACGCCGGATTCTCGGTTCTCGCTGGGCGCTCGGGCTCGGGCGCTCTCGCCGCTCTGGCCGAGTCTCAGTTCGAGACGATCCTCACGGGACTCTCCGGCGCCCGCGGCTACGATCACGTGGTGCTTGACATCGGTGCTGGGCTCGACCGCACCGCGCGGCGGCTCGCGGCGTTCGCCGACACGCTGCTCGTCGTCACCACCGAGGAGCCGACGGCGCTGACCGACGCCTATGCCTGCCTCAAGCTCGCCGCCCTCGACCGGCCGGGCGGTGACCGGCGCGTAGTGGTCAACATGGCCGTCTCCCAGCTCTCTGGCGAGCGCACATGGGCAACGCTCCGGAAGGCCTCCGAGACCTTTCTGAAGGAGAGCCCGCCGCTCGCGGGCGTGGTGCGCCGTGACGCGCGCGTCGCCGAGGCGATCCGGCGCCAGGTGCCGTTCCTGACCCGGCACCCGACGGCGGAGGCGGCGTCCGACCTCCGGGCGCTTGCCGCGCTTCTCGCTCCCTGACCGCTGGCGACCGATCGCGGCGCGTGCGATATGCAAGCCATGTCCCCACGCCGACGCGCCGGCCGATGCCGCTGAGCCCGCCGAAGCCACGCGAGAAGCTGCACACGCGCACGATCGTCATCGAGGGCTATCGCCGCGAGGACGGGCTCTTCGACATCGAGGCCTCGCTCGCCGACACGAAGACCTACGCCTTCGCCAACGAGGACCGGGGCGAGATACGCCCGGGCGAGAAGCTGCACGGGATGCTGATGCGCCTGACGGTGGACGAGGACATGGTCGTCCATGCCTGCGAGGCGAGCACCGAGTTCGCACCTTACGCGATCTGCCCCGACGTCACGCCGAACTTCGCGCGTCTCGCCGGCCTCCGGATCGGTCCAGGCTGGAGCGGGAAGGTCAGGGAGGTGGTCGGCGGCGTGCGCGGCTGCACCCACCTTGTCGAGCTCCTCGGGCCGATGGCCACCGTGGCCTTCCAGACGCTCTCGGTGGTGCGTCGCTCACGCCCGCAGGACCCGACCAGGCCGCCGCCCCTGCTGAACACCTGCCACGCCTACGCGGCGGACGGGCCGGTCGTCGCGCGGCGCTGGCCTGCCTTCTCGACACGCACGCCCGCCCCGGCGAAGACCACCGGGGCGGAGTAAGCGAGGCGGGAGGACTGGGAGGGAGAGGAAGCGGGACCTATTCGGCCGCGCTTCCCGACATGAACGCCGGCAACGGCGTGGCGCGGCGCCCCGACCCGTTGCCGGCGGGGCGGGAATGGTCGAGCATCCCGTGGCCCGCGGCGATATGCCCCTCCTCCGTCGCGGCGGCACGGAAATACTGCAACACGAACACCCGCATCGCCGAGGTACGGCCGCCCTTCAGGCCCATCCTCTCGATCCGCCGGCAGAGCTCCGACGGTGTGGTGCGCTCGCGGCGGCAGATCTCGGCCAGCGCGTCCCACAGCTCGGGTTCCAGGCGCATCGAGGTGCGGCCACGCTCGGCGACGATGTTGCGGTTGATCAGGGTGCTGCGCGCCATGGGGAACTCCTCCGTGTGCGCGCAGTGTGACCGGAATCATTTAATGGGACGTTGCTTCAGACCGAGTCGTTCTTTCCGTCGGGGCGCTGCGTCCGGGCGGCCTCTTCGGGCGTCTCGAGACGAAGGCTCAAAGCATGCAGGCCGGTCGCGAACTCGGGGCCGAGAAGCCCATTGACCAGCCGGTGCCGTGCCACCCTGCCGAGGCCAGCGAAACGCGGCGAGACGACATGGACGAGATAATGCGTCTCGCCTCCGCGGTCGGGATTGCCTGCATGACCCGCGTGCCGGGCGCTGTCATCGACCACGGTCACCGTCGCCGGAGCAAGCCCTGCCTCAAGCGCCGCCGTGATCCGCTCCGCGCGTGTGCCTCCCATCCGCTTCACCTCCCCGCCTTCGCCTTGCCACGCACCGGAGCCGTGGCCATAAGAGACGAATGCGCAGCGGCGCACCGCGAAGCCATGGCTCCTCCCGTTCCCGACTGCGGGCCGAGATCCCGCAGACGGACGACCCGAACCGTGTCTGCGACCATCCCGGCTGCGCCGCGCATGGCGGCTTCCGGGCGCCGAAATCGCGCCGGAACCTCACCGACTACTACTGGTTCTGCCTTGACCACGTGCGCGAATACAACCGCGCCTGGGACTACTACAAGGGCATGAGCCCGGGCGAGATCGAGGCCGAGATGCGCCGCGACACCACATGGCGTCGCCCGACCTGGCCGCTCGGCCGGCTCGGCCTCGGGGCGAACGAGCGGATCATCGACCCGTTCGACGCCCTCGGCAGGGGCAGGCGCAGCCCGCGCCAGGACAGGCCGGAGGCGCCGGCCGAGCTGCGCGGCCCGCTCGCGACCCTCGAGCTCGCCTGGCCGGTGACGCGCGACGACGTCAAGCGCGCCTACAAGGCCCTCGCCAAACGCTTCCACCCCGACGCGAACAGCGGCGACAAGGCCGCCGAGGACCGGCTCAAGACCATCAACGCCGCCTACACCACGCTGATCCGTGCCCTTCCCGCCCGAGGGGCGTGAGGCGCGCGGCCGGCCTTCGCAACCGCGCCGCCGGGGTCTAATCTGGGGCCTTATCGGAGAGAGTAGACACGCGCATGAACAAGGTGACCCAGTTGGCCGACCTTCGCCCCACCTCGGCGATCGACCTTCCCGACATGACCGTGAAGGCGGGCGAGGTGTTCGGCTTCCCCTCCGACATGGAGGTGCCGGCCTTCAGCGTGCGCACCGAGCATGTGCCCGACATCGACGACGCCTACCGGTTCGACCGCGAGACCACGCTCGCGATCCTCGCCGGCTTCGCCTTCAATCGCCGGGTGATGATCCAGGGCTACCACGGCACCGGCAAGTCGACCCATATCGAGCAGGTCGCCGCCCGCCTCAACTGGCCCTGCATCCGCGTCAATCTCGACAGCCACATCAGCCGCATCGACCTGATCGGCAAGGATGCGATCGTGCTGCGCGACGGCAAGCAGGTGACGGAGTTCCGTGAAGGGATCCTGCCTTGGGCGCTGCAGCACCCCTGCGCACTCGTGTTCGACGAGTATGACGCCGGCAGGCCGGACGTGATGTTCGTGATCCAGCGCGTGCTCGAGGTCGAGGGCAAGCTGACGCTGCTCGACCAGAACCGGGTGATCCGCCCGCACCCGGCGTTCCGCCTGTTCGCCACCGCGAACACGGTGGGTCTCGGCGACACCACGGGGCTCTACCACGGCACGCAGCAGATCAACCAGGGGCAGATGGACCGCTGGAACATCGTCGCCACCCTGAACTATCTGCCGCACGAGCAGGAGACCGAGATCGTCGCCGCCAAGCTCGGGATCCCGGCCAATGACAGCGCCGCGCGGAAGCGGATCGCCGCGATGGTGGCACTCGCAGACCTGACGCGGGCGGGCTTCATCAACGGCGACATCTCGACGGTGATGAGCCCGCGCACCGTCATCACCTGGGCGGAGAACGCGAAGATCTTCGGCGACGTCGCCTTCGCCTTCCGCGTCACCTTCCTCAACAAGTGCGACGAGGCGGAGCGGGCGACCGTGGCCGAGTATTACCAGCGCTGCTTCAACGAGGAGCTTCCCCTTGGGGCGGGACCGCGCCGCGCCGCCTGAACCGACCGAGATGCCCACGCCGCCGACCCAACGCGACAGCACGCGCGCCGAGGAGTTCCGCCGGGCCACGGCGAGCGCGCTGCGTGCGGTTGCCGAGCGCGGCGATATCGATGTCGCCTTCCAGCCCGGGCCGCCGGGTCTTGCCGGCAGGCGGGCCCGGCTGCCGGTGCCGTCGCGGGCGCTGCCGGCGGCCGAAAGGGCGCGGATCCGGGGCGCGGCGGATGCGATGGCGCTCAGGCTCCGCCATCACGACGAGGCGCTGCACGGGCGGCGCCGGCCGCAGCGTCGCGAGGCGCGCGAGGTCTACGACCTGCTCGCCCAGGCCCGGGTGGAGGCGCTCGGCGCGCGGCAGATGGAGGGCGTCGCCGCCAATCTGCGCGCAAGGCTTCGCGAGGAGTGCGAGGCGGACGGTCTCGACCGGATGACGCGGCGCGAGCAGCTCCCCATCGCCAAGGCGATCGAGCTTCTCGCCCGCGAGGCGATGACCGGCGAGAAGCTGCCGGAGGCGGCGCGCGGCATCGTCGAGCTGTGGCGCCAGGCCCTGCCGCAGAAGGCGCTCGACGCGCTTTCAGGGCTCAAGGACTCGCTCGACGACCAGGACGCCTTCGCCCGCGCATCGCGCCGGCTGCTTGCCGCTCTCGACCTCGCGGAGGAGGAGGCCGAAGCCGACCAGGAGGCCACGCAGGGGGAGGACGAGCAGGGAGCCCAGGAGGAAAGCGCGCAGAGCGAGGAGACCGAGAGCGCCGGCTCGTCGGCCGAGGCGGAGAGCATGCCAGGCGCCCGCGAGGAGGAGGCGGAGGGAGAGGCCCAGGCGGCGGAGAGCGTCGAGCAGGAAGAGGAGGAGGGAGCGGCCGCCGAGGGGGATGATCGGCCCGCCGGGCCTCAGGTCCGGAGGGAGCGCGAGCAGGGCGAACCCCAGGCGCGCTACGAAGCCTATACGCGCCAGTTCGACGAGGAGGTCTCCGCCGAGGAGCTGTGCGATGCCGACGAGCTCACGCGCCTGCGCAGCCAGCTCGACCAGCAGCTTCAGCACCTGCAGGGAGTCGTGTCGAAACTCGCCAACCGGCTGCAGCGGCGTCTGCTCGCGCAGCAGTCGCGCGCGTGGGAGTTCGACCTCGAGGAAGGGCTGCTCGACGTCTCCCGCCTCGCCCGGGTGGTCGCCAACCCCACACACTCGCTCTCTTACAAGCGCGAGCGCGACACCAAGTTCCGCGACACGGTGGTCACGCTTCTGATCGACAACTCCGGCTCGATGCGCGGCCGTCCGATCACGGTCGCCGCGATGAGCGCCGATATCCTGGCCCGCACGCTCGAGCGCTGCGGCGTCAAGGTCGAGATCCTCGGCTTCACCACCCGCGCCTGGAAGGGCGGGCAGAGCCGCGAGAAGTGGGTCCAGGAGGGAAAGCGCCGCAACCCGGGCCGGCTGAACGACCTCCGCCACATCATCTACAAGGCGGCCGACCAGCCCTGGCGCCGGGCGCGGCGCAATCTCGGGCTCATGCTCCGCGAGGGCCTTCTCAAGGAGAACATCGACGGCGAGGCGCTGGAGTGGGCCTGGCGCCGGCTTGCCGCTCGCCCCGAACACCGGCGTATCCTGATGGTGATCTCCGATGGCGCCCCGGTCGATGACAGCACGCTCTCGGTCAACCCCGGGAACTATCTTGAGCGCCACCTGCGCGACGTGATCCGCCGGATCGAGCGCGACCGTCAGGTCGAGGTCACGGCCATCGGCATCGGCCATGACGTGACGCGCTACTACCGGCGCGCGGTGACCATCGTCGATGCCGAGGAGCTCGGCGGCACGATGATGAAGAAGCTCGCCGAGCTGTTCGACGAGGACGCGGCCGAGGCCTGGCACCGGGCTGCGGCCGAGCACGCGGCGCTGGTCGCCTGAGGCTCACACGACGCGCCCTTCTCGCCGCGCCGGCGGCGATTGCGGCGGCCCGGGCGGGTGCGGTCGCTCTCTCCGCGCGCGGCCTGCCCCTCTCGGAGGCTGATCCGGGGCTCGACCGGATTGGGCCGCTCTTGTTCCGCGGCGCGCTCGCCCTTGCCGCGCCCGACCGTGCGTTCGGCGGCTTCTCGGGCCTGCTGCTCGAGCCGGATGGTGCGATCCTCGCCGTCACCGACCAGGCGCACTGGCTCAGCGCGCGCTTGCAGCGCGACCCGGAGGAGAGGCTCGTCGGCCTCGACGGAGCAACACTCCTGCCGATGCGCGACAGCAACGGACGGCGCCTTTCGGCCGGCCGTGAGGGCGACGCGGAGGCGCTCGCTCGACTGCCCGACGGACGTCTGCTGGTCGCCTTCGAGCGTTGGCACCGGCTGCGGGTGTTCGACTCACCGAAGGGGCCGGGGCTTCCCTTTCCCGCTCCTCCCGGGATCGCAGCGCTTCCGCCGAACGCCGGGCTCGAGAGCCTGACCGCGCTTGCCGACGGCCGCCTGCTTGCGATCGCCGAAGCCGTCGCTGAGGACGGCACCGCTCCGGCCTGGATCGGCAGCGGCGACGGCAGGGCCTGGGTTGAGCGTCGCTACCGCCCGAGCCCCGACTTCGCCGCCGTCGATGCCGCCGGGCTTCCGGGCGGCGGCGCGCTCGTTCTCGAGCGTCGTGCGAGCCTACTTGCGGGCTTCTCCTGCCGGGTCGCCTGGCTCCCGGCAAGGGCGCTCGAGCTGCCTGAGCTCGCCCCGCGCGTGCTTGCGGAGCTCGCGGCCCCGCTCCTTGCCGACAACTACGAGGGGCTCGCGGTGGCCGAGGCGGCGGACGGCGCGCTCGATGTCCTGCTCGTCTCCGACGACAATTTCTCGTTCCTGCAGCGGAACCTTCTCGTCCTGTTCCGGCTCGAGCGGTTGGCGCTCGCCTCATCCTGAGGCGAACAGCCGCCACAGAAGCGGCAGAGCGAGCGCTGTGGCGAGCGCGTTCAGCGCCATGGCAAGCCCGCTGAAGGCGCCCGCGGTCTCGTTCACCGAAAGCGCGCGCGCGGTGCCGATGCCGTGCGCCGCCGTGCCCATGGCAAGCCCGCGGGCGCGCCAGTCACGCACGCGCGCCAGATTCAGCGTCACCGTGCCCAGCGTCGCGCCGGCAATTCCCGAAAGAATCACCACCACCGCTGTCAGCGACGGCAGGCCGCCGATCCGCTCGGCGATCCCCATCGCCACCGGCGTGGTGACGGATTTCGGCGCGAGCGAGGCGAGAACGGCCATCGGTGCGCCGAACGCGACACCAAGAGCGAGCGCTGCGGCGACGGCGAAAGCGCTTCCGACGAGCATCGAGAAGAGGATCGCAAGCGTCGATGAGCGCACGAGCGACCAATGGCGGTAGAGCGGCACGGCGAGGGCGACCGTCGCCGGCCCGAGAAGGAAATGCACGAACTGTGCCCCGGCGAAGTACTCCGCGTAGGAAATGCCTGCCGCGAGCAACAGGCCTGCGAGGATCACCACCGCGACGAGCACGGGGTTGACGAGCGGGCTTCCCCGGGCCGCGGTGTGCGCCTTCAGCCCGGCGAGCCAGGCGAGCAGCGTGGCGGCGAGCGCTGCGAGCGGATCGGCCGCGAGATAGACCCAGAGCGCCGCGAGCCCGTCCCCGTCGCTCATCGCCGCTCGTCTCCGAACCGCCGCGCCAGCGCTTGCATCAGCCGCCCCGTGAACGCGATCGCCACGAGCGTGCCGATGCTCACGGCGAGCGCAATGGGGAGCAGCGCCTCGGCGAGAAGGCCGAGATGCGCGATCACGCCCACGCCCGCCGGGACGAAGAGAAGGCCGAGGTGACGCAACAGCCCGTCTGCCACGGCTGCGAGCGGCGCCGGCACCTCACCGCCGCGCCAGAGCAGGAAGAGAAAGAGAAGGAGCATGCCGAGGATCGGGCCGGGCAGGGGCAGCCCGGTGGCGCGCACAACGATCTCTCCGGCGAGCTGGCAGGCAAGCAGCCCTGTGAACGCCCCGATCATCCGAGCCTGACCCCCCAGGCGGCGGCCTCCTCGCGCACCCTGCCGGCCGCGATCGCCGCACGCACCGCGGCCATCAGCCGCATCATGAAGCGGATGTTGTGGCGCGTGATGAGGAGCAGGGCGGCGAGCTCGTCAAGCTTGAGCAGGTGGTGCAGATAGGCACGCGAGAGCCCCGACGAGCATGCCGGGCAATCGCACCCCTCCTCGATCGGGCGCGGGTCGTCGCGGAAGCGGGCGTTGCGGAGGTTGAGGTGGTCGCGCCCGCCTGTGTCCTCGACGCCAGCGCGGACGAGCGCCCCGCCGTGGCGGGCGATCCGGGTGGGGTGCACGCAGTCGAACGTGTCGATCCCGTGCGCGACACCGTGCCAGATGTCGGCGACCTGGCCGATGCCGAGCAGGTGGATCGGCCGGTCGGGGCGGAGAAGCGGCGCCTGGAAGGCGACGATCGCGTGCATCTCCTCGCGCGTGCCGCCCAAGGAATCGCCGATCGCGTGCCCGAAGAAGTCCTCGCCGTTGACGAACTCCGCCGCGGCCCGGCGCAGGTCCTCGTGCACATGGCCGCCGGCGATGCCGATGAGCGCCTGCGGCCCGGCACTGCCCCGCCCCCCCGCCGCGTCGAAGGCAGCGAGCGACCGGCGCGACCAGCGCATGGTTCGGGCAAGCGCGCGCTCGACATAGTCACGTGTGGCGTGGAACGGAGTGCACTCGTCGAGCACGACGACGAGATCGGCGCCGATCGCGGCCTGGGCGGCGAGCGACCCTTCGGGCGAGAGCTGGTGCACCGAGCCGTCGAGATAGGAGCGGAAGGTCGCCCCCTGTTCGTCGATCCGGATCAATGTTGGAGCCGGCGTGCCGGAGCGGCTGCCCTTGATTTCGGCAGCGACGCCGCCATGGCCCATCGAGAAGATCTGGAACCCGCCGCTGTCGGTCAGGGTGGGGCCGTGCCAGCCCGTCATCCGCGCGAGCCCGCCGAGCCGCCCGACCGCCTCCGCGCCAGGGGCGAGCATCAGATGATAGGTGTTGCCGAGCACAAGCGTGGCGCCGAGCGAGCGCGCCTCCTCCATCGTCGCCGCCTTCAGCGCCCCGCGCGTGGCGCAGAGCACGAAGGCAGGCGTCTCGACCGCCCCGTGCGGCGTCTCGAGCACGCCCGCGCGGGCCCGCGTGGCCGGGTCGCGCGCGGTGACTGTGAAGCGATGCGCCGGATAGCGGACGCTCATCACCGCCTCCGCTCCGGCAGGAGCCGCCCCGCGAGATACATCGCTGGCGTATCGAGCACCGCGAGCCCGACCCGCACGAGCCAGGTGCCGAGGATGTAGGTTCGCCAGAGCTCGCCCCAGCCGACCGGCGTATCGGCGAACACGACGAAGGCGAGCGTTGAGAACAGGGTGTTGTCTATGAGAGCGCTCGCCGCCGTCGAGGCGGTGTTGCGCAGCCAAAGCGCGCGGGCTCCCGTCACCGCCCGGATGGCGAGGAAGAGCCGGATGTCGAGGAGCTGGCTCGCGAGATAGCTCGTCATTCCGGCGGCGAAGAGAGCCGGCGCGGGCGTGAACAGGGCGGCGAGATGGTCATGGAACGGCAGGGCCCAAGCGAGGCCCTCGCCTGCCGCTTCGGCATCGAGCGGGCGGTAGCCGAGCGCGAGCAGCATCAGCACCGTCATCAGAAGGTGGGCGGCGAAGCCGAGCCAAACCGCCTCACGCGCCGCCGCCGCACCGTAGTGCTCGGTCAGGATGTCGGTGGCGAGGAAGGTCGCGGCGAACACCACCGTCCCCTCCGCCACCGGCCCCGGCAGGAGCACGAAGGGAACGACCTTCAGCACCTGAAGGTTCGCAGCAAGCACCGCCACCGCGACGAACACCGTCACGCCTGCGCGGCCGAACGCGGCGAGCATGCCGAGCACGGACCCGAAGGCCGCGACCACCATCATCACCCAGACCGCATCGGGGGGCAGGGCGTTCAGGGCGGAGACGAGGGCGGACGGGGAGAGGGGCAGCATCGCGCCTGGGGCCGGGCAGTCTGCTCAGGCAGGGCAAGAAAAAAGGCCCGCCGAAGCGGGCCCTCGGCGGTGCCGCCCCGGGCGGCAGGGCATCAGGCCGCTTTCCGGGCCTTGGCGCGCTCCAGCCGGCGCTTCAGCGCGCGGGCCTCCGCGGTGAGCTTGCGGTCAGGCGTGCCGAGAAGCCAGGCGTCGATGCCGCCATTGTGCTCGATGGTGCGGATCCCGCGCGGCGTGAGCCGCAGGCGGATCGTCGTGCCGAGCAGCTCCGACATCATCGAGGCCATCTGCAGGTTCGGCAGAAACCGGCGCCTCGTCTTGTTGTTGGCGTGGCTGACATTGTTGCCGGTCAGCACACCCTTGCCCGTGACGCCGCAGCGACGCGCCATGCCACCCTTCCTTCCACGAAAAATCGGCGCGGCGGCACGGAATGCCGCCTGCGCGAGCCTCTCTCTGCTATCGGCGGCGCGCCTGGCGGTCAAGATGCGGCGCAGCAGGATCGGGTGTGCCGTTTCACACACTTCTTTGCCAACCTCGGGTATCGTGCCGGGCGGTTCGTGAGGCACCCAGCGACGCGGAGGGCGTTGGGGCTGGTGGGAAACCACGTCGCGCCGGTGGCGCATGGCGATCGTGGCGCAGCTCGGCGGAGGCGTGGTTCTCGGCGCGGGCGGCTACATCCTTCACTTCACGGCGCCGGAGCTCGGCCGGCGGAGGCCGCTCTTCCTTGCCCTCGCTGGCGGTGCGGCGGCAGGGGGAAGCATCGGCGGAACGCTCAGCATCCCCTGGTCGGAGATCGTCCGGCGGCTGATCAACCGGGATGCCGTGCCGACGCCGATCGACGAGCTCGCCTACGCGCCGCTCGACGGCACCTTCGCGCTGAGGGACATCCACGGCGCCCAGTTCTCGATCGTCCAGGTCGGCGCCTTCGCCGCCCTGGTCGGCGTCCAGATCGTCTCGGTCGAGTGTCGGCCATGGCAGCTCTTTGGGATCGGCGGGAGGGGGACGTATTTCACGAGCCGACACGAGGTGCCGACGAGCCTTCCCGCGATCGGCCGCGCTCTCGTTGACGCCCCCCAGGTGCAAGGGGGGCTCGGCGTGGTCGCCGCAGGCTTCACGGGCTCAGTGTGGCCTATCGGGTGAGAGGGCCTCAGCCCTGCCCCTCCCCGTCGGCGCGGAGCTCGCCCGCCTTCACCGAGGCGATCGCGTTGTTGAGCACCTGGACGATCGCCTCGTCGCTCATCGAGCGCGACAGAAGCCCGAGCGCGCCGCCGAGCAGGGCAGAGGCGGCCGAGAGCGTGCCGATGCGCTGTTCCATCATGTAGGCGATCGCCTGATCCACCACTGAGCCGGCGTGGCTCAGATCAGCCGGTGCATTGCCCTTGGGGTCGAACTGCATGCCCCTTCCTCCTTGCCTAGCAAGGGACATGGGGACGGAAACGCGGTCGATAAACCCCCGGACGCCGCGACAGCGAGGGGCGACCCATGGCATGGTTGCCCAATGAGCGCCGGCCTTTCCCGCGCCATGGTGCTTGATGCACCGCGGAGCCCGCTGCGACTCGTCTGCCGCGAGGTGCCGAAGCCCGGGCCGGGGCAGGTGCGCGTTCGGGTCTCCGCCTGTGCCGTCTGCCGCACCGACCTGCACGTGGTGGATGGCGAGCTCCCCCCGCAACGTCCGGAGATCGTTCCCGGTCATGAGATCGTCGGCAGGGTCGAGGCGCTCGGCGAGGGGGTGGACACGCTCGCAGTGGGGGACCGGGTGGGCATTCCCTGGCTCGGCATGACCTGCGGCCGCTGCCACTTCTGCCGTACGGGGCGGGAGAACCTGTGCGCGGAGGCGCGCTTCACCGGCTGGCACCTCGACGGCGGCTATGCCGAGCATGCGGTGGCGGATGCACGATTCTGCCTGCCGATCCCTGACGGCTATACCGATGTCGAAGCCGCCCCCCTGCTCTGTGCGGGGCTGATCGGCCACCGCGCGCTGCGGATGGCGGGGGAGGCGCGTCGCCTCGGCCTGTGGGGCTTCGGCGCGGCGGCCCATATCGTCGCCCAGGAGGCGCGCCACGAGGGCCGCGAGGTCTTCGCCTTCACCCGCCCGGGCGACCGGGAAGCGCAGGACTTTGCCCGAAGCCTCGGCGCCGTTTGGGCGGGCGGGTCGGACGAGAGCCCGCCGGTTCCGCTCGACGCTGCCATCATCTTCGCCCCCGTCGGCGCTCTCGTGCCGGCGGCGCTCAAGACGGTGGAGCGTGGCGGGGTGGTCGTCTGCGCCGGGATCCACATGAGCGACATCCCGGGCTTCCCTTACGCCGACCTCTGGGGCGAGCGGGTGATCCGCTCGGTCGCCAACCTCACCCGAGCCGACGGGATCGAATTCCTGCGCCTTGCGCCGCGCGTTCCGGTGCGCACGACGGTCGAAACGCTGCCGCTCGAGGCGGCGAACGAGGCGCTCGCGCGCCTGCGCGCCGGGGCGGTCTCGGGTGCGCTCGTGCTCGTGCCGTGAGCGTCTACTCCGCCGCCTCGGCGCTCGCCTCCGCCGTCTTGTCGTGCTCCTTGGCCTGGCGGCGCCACATCGCCGCATAGAGCGCGTCTTTCGCGAGCAGCGCGTCGTGCCTGCCGCGCTCGACGATCTTCCCCGACTCGAGCACGAGGATCTCGTCGGCATCGACCACCGTCGAGAGGCGATGCGCGATCACGATCGTGGTGCGGTTGCGCGAAAGTTCGCGCAGGTTCGCCTGGATTTGCCGTTCGGTTCGGCTGTCGAGCGCGCTGGTTGCCTCGTCGAACAGCAGGATCGGCGGGTTCTTGAGGATGGTGCGTGCGATCGCCACGCGCTGCTTCTCGCCGCCCGAGAGCTTGAGGCCGCGCTCGCCCACCCGCGTGGCGTACCGTTCCGGGAGCGACATCACGAAGTCGTGGATGTGGGCAAGACGCGCCGCCTCCTCGACCTCGGCGTCGGTCGCGTCGATCCGGCCGTAGCGGATGTTGTAGGCGATCGTCTCGTTGAACAGCACCGTGTCCTGCGGAACGATGCCGATCGCGGCGCGGACGGAGGCCTGCGTCACCGTCCGGATGTCCTGGCCGTCGATCAGCACCCGGCCTTCCTGCGGATCGTAGAAGCGGAACAGCAGGCGCGAGATCGTGCTCTTTCCTGCCCCCGACGGCCCGACGATCGCAACCGTCCGGCCCGCAGGAACGGTGAAGGAGACGCCGTCGAGGATGCTGAGATCGGGCCGGTAGGAGAAGCGCACGTTCTCAAATCGCACCTCGCCCGCCGTGACGACGAGCGGCTTCGCCCCGGGAGGATCCGCCACCTCGCGCTCGACCGAGAGTAGGCGGAACATCGCCTCCATGTCGACGAGGCCCTGCTTGATCTCGCGATAGGCGAAGCCGAGGAAGTTCAGCGGCGCGTAGAGCTGGATCAGGAACACATTGGCCATCACGAACTGGCCGACCGTGAGCGTGCCGGCCGCGACGCCGTGCGCCGCCATCAGCATGATTACCGTGAGGCCGAGCGCGATGATCGTCGCCTGGCCGAAGTTGAGCGCATTGAGGGTCACCTGGTTCTTCACCGCCGCGCGCTCGTAGCGCGCGAGCGCCTCGTCGAACCGGCGCGCCTCGTGCGCCTCGTTGCCGAAGTACTTGACGGTCTCGAAGTTGAGCAGGCTGTCGATCGCGCTGTTCGAGGCGTCCTGGTCGGTCTCGTTCATGCTGCGGCGGAACCGCACGCGCCATTCGGTGAAGGCGAGCGTGAAGCCGACGTAGAGAGCGAGGGTGACCAAGACCACGGCCGCGTAAGCCGCGCCGAGCGCGCCCCAGAGCACCGCCGTCGCGAGCGCGATTTCGAACAGGGTGGGCAGGGTCGAGAACAGGGCGAAGCGGAGCAACGTGTCGATCCCTTTGGTGCCGCGCTCGATCGCGCGCGCGAGCCCGCCCGTCTGCCGGTCGAGATGGAAGCGGAGTGACAGCGCATGCAGGTGCACGAAGGTCGCATGCGCGACGCGGCGCACGGCCTGCTGCGCCACAGCCGAGAACACCGCGTCGCGCAGCTCCTGGAACAGCGAGGCTGCAAGCCGGATCACCCCGTAGCCGAGGACGAGCGCGACCGGCACGGCGGCGACCGCCTCGCTCCCCTCGCGCGGCGAGAGCGCATCGACCGAAGCGGCGAGGATCACCGGAACATAGACGGTCGCGACCTTGGCCAGGACGAGGGAGACGAGAGCCGCCACCACGCGCGCGCGCACGCCGACCTCCCCCTCCGGCCAGAGATAGGGGAGAAGCTGCCGAAACGTCTCGAGATGGGGCCTGACCGGCGGCGCGGCGGCCGCGCCGTGCGGCGGGGAGGGTCGTGTCACGATGGCTCCGTTCTCACTGAGCGTTATGTCGTGCGCCGGGCGCGGGGGCAAATCCCTGGATGCGGCATGGCAGGCCAGAGCGGCCCGTGCGAGGCTCGGGCGCCATGACCGACGACATCGCGCCCTTTTGGCGGCATATCGCCCGCTGCAACGACCTCCCCTCTCCGGCGGGCTTCGAGCCCTTCCTGATCGGGGGGAGGCAGGTCGGCTGGGTCGGGCCCGAGGTGCTGCGCGCCCTTACCTTCCGCCCCGCCGACTTCCACTTCGACGCGCGCGGCGTGTCGCTCGCGCGGCGCCTCAGGACGCCCCACGCCCGGTCCCGGGCGCTCGAGGCGGTGGTCACCGACCTCGCCCGTGCCGGGCTGATCCCCCGCCCCAGGGAGGAGCTCTACGACGTGCGCGCCGACCCGGACGGGCCCTCGCTCGCCACCCTCGACCGCTGTGCGGTTCCGGCCTTCGGCATCCGCGCTGAAGGGGTCCACGTCAACGGCCTCGTCCGACGCGGCGATGGGCTCTTCCTCTGGGTCGCGGTTCGGGCAGCGGACAAGTCGGTCGAGCCCGGCAAGCTCGACCATATCGTCGCGGGAGGAATTCCGGCCGGGCTCGGGCCGGATGAGACGCTCGTGAAGGAGGCGGCCGAGGAGGCCTCGATCCCGCCTGCCCTCGCCGCCACGGCACGAAAGGTGGCGAGGATCAGCTACGTGATGGCCTGGGACATCCCGGGCTGTGCGCGTGGGATGCGGCGCGACACGCTGCACGTCTATGACCTCGACCTGCCCGAGGGTTTCGTCCCGCGCCCGAATGACAACGAGGTGGCGCGGTTCGAGCTCTGGCCGATCGAGGAGGTGGCGAGAGCCGTTCGCGAGACCGACCGGTTCAAGTTCAACGTCACCCTTGTGCTGATCGACCTCTTCCTGAGGCTCGGGCTGATCCCGCCCGGGCGGGGGGCGGAGCGGCTGCGCGCCGGGCTCGACCAGGGCGGCTAAGCGGCTGCGGCAGCGGCTGTAACCGAACGGTGAGGTTTCCGCGCCACCGTTCCATTGGCCTTGGGGATCATCACTCGGCATTCAGTGGAGCGGAGCGTGGAGGGAATCGGTTTCCGCAGAGTGGTCGTGCCGGCTCTCGCCCTCCTCCTTCTGCTCGGAGCGGGGAGCGAGGCCAGGGCGGAAGATGGGGCGGCGCCGTTCCACCGCCGCCCCTTGGAGGCCGCCTCCGCCGTTCTGGAGCGCGCCCGCGACGCCGCGGCAGAGGCGATCGCGGCGACCGGCGCAGCCGCCCGCGACCCCGTGCTCGGCCCACCGCTGATCGCCACCATCGCCCTGCTCGCTGGGTTCGCCCTCGGGGCAGGGCTCGCGCGTCGTCGCCCTCGGCCGGCCGGTCCGTCCGCCCTGGAACTCCTCCGGTCCGAGCCGAGGCTGCCGGAGCCTGCGGAGGCGGTCGAACCGTCGGCCCAGGAGAGCGCTGCGGCGGAAGCTGAGCCTCAGCGGGAGCCGGAGCCGTTGGACGCGGCGGCGACCGCCCTCGCGACGCCCGCGCCGCCCGCCCATCCCTTCGCATCCTGGAGCCCCGAGCGGGTGGCTCTGGTCGAGGCGGTCGTGCGCGTGCTCGAGGAGGAGGCGGCGGCGGATGCCCAGGGCCGCGACGTCGAACCGGCGGCTGCGGACGCGAAACCCGCCGAAGCCGCAGCGGCCTGACGCCCCTCAGTCGGGGAAACCGGCCATGGCCCGAACGGCGGCCGGGCTGTGGCCGGCCTCCCGCAGGCTCCGCAACGTGGCGGCACGGTCGCGCTTGGCAAGCCGCCGCCCGTCCGGACCGGCGATCAAGCGGTGATGCTGCCAACGCGGCACCGGCCAGCCCATCAGCGCCTGGAGAAGCCGGTGCAGATGCGTCGCGGGCTTGAGGTCCTCCCCGCGCGTCACGAGCGTCACCCCTTGCGCCGCGTCGTCATGGGTGACGCAGAGATGGTAGCTCGCCGGCGTGTCCTTGCGCGCGAGCACCACGTCGCCGAACAGAGGGCCCGGGTCGGCTGTGACCAGCCCATCCCCCACCTCCTCGAAGGCGAGCGGGCCTGGAACCGCGCGAAGCGCGGCCGCCATGTCGAGCCGCAGAGCGTGCGGCTCGCCGGCCGCACGCCGCGCCTCCCGCTCGGCAGGGGGGATGGTGCGGCACGTGCCAGGGTAGAGCGGCCCGTCCGCTCCGTGCGGGGCATTGCCGATCGCGGCGATCTCGCGCGCGATCGCCGCGCGGGTGCAGAAGCACGGGTAGAGCAGACCGCGCGCCTCGAGCGAGGCGATGGCATCGGCATACTCCCGCATGTGCTCCGACTGGATCCTGACGGGCCCGTCCCAGTCGAGGCCGAGCCAGGCGAGGTCCTCGAGGATCGCGTCCGTGAATTCGGGACGGCAGCGGGTCGCGTCGATATCCTCGATGCGTACCAGGAAACGCCCGCCGGCGGCGCGCGCGAGCCGGTGCGCGAAGAGCGCCGAATGGGCATGGCCCAGGTGGAGAAACCCCGTCGGGCTCGGGGCGAAGCGGGTGACGACGGGGGCTCGTGCCATCGTCTCAGGCTAGCGCGCCGCCCTCGGCACCGGGAGCGGGGCTGAGCCCACGGCGGCTTAAGGCCGCGCGCAGGGCGGCACCCGTGTGAAGCTTCGGTGATCGGCCCCTCGGTTGCTGGACTTCCCCTCGCCTTCTGTGCATAACCCTTGCAGTCGAACGGCCGTGCCACATCATGTGGTAGTGCCCCGGGAGGCGGGGCCTGCATGTGGTGGGCGCCGCCAGGAAGGGGGAGCCTCGATTGCCCGACGGCGGCGGAAGCCTCGCCCGGTCCCACTACCCGGCTCTCGTGCTGAACGCCGATTTCCGGCCGCTCTCCTATTTCCCGCTCTCGGTCTGGTCCTGGCAGGACGCGGTCAAGGCCGTGTTCATGGACCGCGTCTCCGTGCTCTCGGAATACGAGGCGCAGGTGCGTTCGCCCTCGCTCGCGATGCGCCTGCCTTCGGTGATCGCGCTGAAGGAATACATCCCCGCGGCCCGGCGCCCGGCCTTCACGCGGTTCAACGTGTTCCTGCGGGACCGGTTCACCTGCCAGTATTGCGGCGACGAGTTCCCGGCCCAGGACCTGACCTTCGATCACGTGATCCCGCGCTCGCGCGGCGGGCGCACCACGTGGGAGAACGTCGTCACCGCCTGCTCCTGTTGCAACCTCAAGAAGGGCTCGCGCCTGCCGCGCGAATGCGGGATGTGGCCGCGGAACCCGCCACGCCAGCCGACGAGCTGGGAGCTTCAGGAGAACGGCCGCGCCTTCCCGCCGAACTATCTGCACGAGAGCTGGCGCGACTATCTCTACTGGGACACCGAGCTCGAAAGCTGACGCCTAGCGCCGGCCCGCGAGCACTGCTCCGGCATCGCGCGGCAGCCGCGCGAGCACGGGAACCGAGAGCGCCATCACGGCCGAGACAGCGAGGAAGCCGGCGGCGAAGTCCGACGCGTCCGGCGCGGCATGCCCCGCAGCCCCCATCGACACCTCGAGCACCGCCGCCGCGGTGACCACCCCGAGTGTGAGACTCACCTGCTGCATGGTCGAGTAGAACCCGGTGGCGTCCGCCATCCGATGCTCGCGGATGTCGGCGAAAGCGATCGTGTTGAAAGCGGTGAACTGAAGGCTTCGGAAGAAGCCGCCCGCGACCAGAACCGCATGCATCGCCCACCATGGCGTGTCGTGCCGGAACAGGGCACACGCGGCGAGCGTGGCGACGCTGACCACTCCGTTCCAAATGAGCAACGCGCGGAAGCCGAAACGTCGGATGAGCGGCCCGGCTGCGGGCTTCATCACGAGCGCGCCGACCGAGGCAGAGAAGGTGACGAGCCCAGCTTCCGCAGCGCTCATCCCGAACCCCACCTGGAGCATCGTGGGCAAAAGGAAGGGCACGGCACCGACACCGATGCGGAACAGCGAACCGGCGTGGACCGACAGCCCGAAGCTCGGCACCGAGAGGAGTCTGAGGTCGATGATCGGGCGCGGAACCTTGAGCGCATGGCGCACGTAGAGCGCGCATGAGGCGAGGCCGACCCCAAGGATGGCAAGGCCGACGCCACGCCCGAACACGGGGCGCGAGACGAGCTCGGAGCCGAAAATCAGCCCAGCGAGGCCGAGCCCGGAGAGAGCGAGGCCGAGCCCGTCAAGCGACCGCCGCACCGAGGGCCGGCCGGGAGGGATGAGACGCGAGACGAGACCGAGGCCGAGCGCGCCCATCGGCAGGTTCAGGAAGAACACCCAGCGCCAGGACGCGTGCGTGACGATTAGACCCCCGAGCGGCGGGCCGACGATCGGCCCGATCAGCGCCGGGACCGTGAGCCAGGCCATCGCATCGACCAGCTTCTGCTTCGGCACCGTGCGCAGAAGCACGAGCCTGCCCACGGGAACCATCAAGGCCCCGCCCACGCCCTGGATCACGCGGCCCGCGACCAGGAGCGGCAGCGAGGTGCTGAGCCCGCTCAGCGCCGAGCCGAGGCAGAAGACGATGATCGCTGAGCGGAACACCTCGCGCGCCCCGAACCGGTCGGCCACCCAGCCGGAGGCCGGAATGAACACCGCAAGCGAGAGCATGTAGGCGGTCAGCGCGAGCGAGAGCCGCAGCACGTCGGAGCCGAAGCTCGCGGCCATCGCGGGCAGCGCGGTCGCGATCACCGTCTGGTCGACGTTCTGCATGAACAGCGCCGAGGCGACGACGAGCGCCGTCAGGCGCGGGCTTCGCGGTTCTGCTCCTGCCTCCGCCACGCCCCGATCATGAGCGCGGCGGCAGGTCTGGCAAGTTCAGTCGGGCGAAGCTCAGACCCGCTCGCTGAGCCGGATCGCGACCTTGCAGCCGGCCTTGATCAGCGCGGTCAGGATCCGGTAGCCGGGCGCCTTCTCCGCCTCGTGCTCGAGGCCGATGTCGCGGTGCTCGAGCTCCTCGCGGCGGAAGCGCTCGATCACGTCGCGCAAGGCGCGCTCGTCCTCGCCGAGCGCCGCCGCCTGCTCGGCATAGTGCTCGTCGATGACCTCCTCGACCGCGACGGTGCAGGCCATCGCCGCGCGCGACCCGAGGAGGGCCGTGCCCACGCCGAGCGCGAAGCCCGCGACATGCCACAGAGGCAGGAGCGCGGAGGGGCGTACACCGCGATCGGCGATCGCCGCGGCGAAGGTGTCGAGATGAACCTGCTCCTGCTCCTTCATGTGCTGAAGAATCGGCCCCTTGTCGGTGTGGCCGAGCACGGCGATCTGGCCGGCGTAGATTCGCGCCGCCCCGTATTCGCCCGCATGATCAACCCGGATCATCCGCGCGAGGAGCTCGCGTTTCGTCGGGTCGCCCGGCGCGCGGGGGCTCGCCGTCTCGAGCGGCGGTTCGGTGAAGGGGGCGTCGAGCATGGTCATGCTGTCCTCGGCGTTCTCTTGAGCCAGATGAGCAGACCGGCGCCGACGGCAAGGGCATAGACCGCGTTCCAGCCGGCCATCGAGAGCCCGGCGATCATGATCGCGGGCTCATCGCAGCGCACGATCGGCGCGGCGGCGATCCGCGCCATCAGCTCCTCGACCGATCCTGCCGCGCCGGTCGCCCCGGCGCCGCAGCCGGAGAGAGGGCTCGGCCAGAAGCCCCACTCGACGCCAGCGTGGAAGGCGGCGAGAGAGGCGTTGCCGAGAAAGAGCGCGATCACGAGCAGGGCGAGCGGCAGGGCGACGCGCGGCAGAGCGAGAGCGAGCACGCCGGCGGCGACCGCCCCCCAGTAGGGCCAGCGCTGCCAGAGGCAGAGCGCGCAAGGCTCGAGCCCGCCGAGATGTTCGGACGCGAGCGCGACCGCGAGCGCGAGCGCGGCCGCGAGCGCGCCCGCGGCGGCAAGCCGGCCGGCGGCCGGTCGGCGGAGGGGAACGGGGCCGTGCATGGCGGCGTAGGCTAGCACGCCGAGGCTGCCGCTGGACGGGACGTTGCGCGGCAGGCACCATCCGCAGGGGCCTATGCCATGAAGGGGGAACGCCGGATGCGCCGCATCCTCGGCCGCGCCAACTCGATCAATGTCATGAAGGTTCTCTGGGCCTGCGCGGAGCTCGGGCTCAACTTCGTGCGCGAGGATCTCGGCGGGCCCTTCGGCGGGCTCGACACGCCGGCCTATCGCGCTCTCAACCCGAACCGGCTCGTGCCCGTGCTGGTCGAGCCCGACGGCTGGTCGATGTGGGAGAGCAACGCGATCCTGCGCTACCTCGCCGCCACCTACGGCAAGGGCACGGCCCTCTGGCCGGACGACCCGCGCGCGCGGGCGCGGGCCGACCAGTGGATGGACTGGCAGCAGACCGCTGCGAACGCCGCGCTTGGGCCCGCCTTCGTTCAGATGTACCGAACTCCGCCCGAGAAGCGGGACGAGACGGTGATCGCGAAAAGCCTCGCCCGCGCGGCGGAGGTGTTCCGCCTTCTCGAGGAGCATCTCGCCGCCCAGCCTTTCGTCGCGGGGGAGGCGTTCTCGCTCGGCGACATCCCGATCGGCTGCCACGTCTACCGCTATCTGCACATGCCGATCGAGCGGCCAGACTTTCCAGCCCTTGCCGCCTATCACGCGCGGCTCTCCGCCCGGCCGGGCTACGCCGCCCATGTCGCCGTGGGCGTGACCTGAAGGATCGGCTCGGCTTGCCGCCGCGGGGTGGCGCGGGGCAGCGCGGCCTGTATAGTGCGCCGCGCGCCCCCGTGGCGGAACGGTAGACGCGGACGACTCAAAATCGTCTGCCCTCACGGGCATGCTGGTTCGAGTCCGGCCGGGGGCACCAGAGAACGCAGCGTCGCGCCCCCCGCGAGGCGAGCCCGCCCGCCCACGCTCGCGTCAGCGGCGCCGTGGACGTGATGGCGGCGATGCTCTCTCCGGTGATGAACGTGCCGGGGCCTCGCGCGTCACGCGTCGCGCAACCCCGACCACGCCGTCGTCACTGGGCCGTATCGCCCCGCGGCCGGGGGGTCAGGCCGGCGACCGATCGCGGACGATCGGCGCCGGCCTTCGCTCGCCGAGCCGGGACATCGGGCCGCCACGCCGGCAGCGGCCCGTGGCGGTCAGCGCAGATCCTCGACGCGGCGGATGCCCTCGGCGTGCAAGTGCAGCCGCACCTCCCGCCCGTCGGGTGCTTTCGCCAGCGCTTCGTAATGGCGCGGATGCGGCACGAGCGGGCCCGTGAGCGTATAGCCGGCCGCCTCGGCGGCGCGGCGCGCGTCGGTCTCGGTCGGCCGGCCGCCGAAGCCGCGGCCGCGATCCCAGGTCTCACGGTAGATCCGTCCCTCGAAATCCACATGGAGCTTCACGCGCTCGCCGCGAGGATTGATCGCCACCACCTCATAGTGGCGACGCTCCAGCTGCGGCGCCCGCTCCGCCCGATAACCTGCGGCCGCCACGGCACGGAGGACGGCCTCCGGCGTGATCATGCCGGAGACGCGGGGCGAACCGTCGGCATCGCGCTCCGACCGACGACCGCCACCAGACCAGGGCGGCGGGCCATAGGGAGGTCGGATGAAAATTTCCGTGCCGTTCTCGCGCCGGATGGTGAAGGCATCGAACCCTCCTTTGTCCGGCCGGCCGGTGATCCGCAGCCGCTCACCGGGGCGGATGTCGAGCCGATGATGGCGCTCGGGGCCCGCCTCGACGAGAACGCGGCCGGTGCTGTCCTGGACGACGAAGCGGTTGCCGAAAACGTCCGTGACCGTACCCTCGATCGTGACCCCGCCCGAGGACAGGCTGCCGATCGGCGTCTGTGCGAGGGCGGCGGGGGCGGCCAGCAGGGCGGCGGCGAGGCTAAGGGCGGCGAACCCGGGGGTGCGAGTCATGGTGCGATCTCTCCTCTCTGAGACGCTGCAGGTGGCGCCATTCTGCCACGCAGCGGCTGAACCCACCCGGAACGCCGCCGTTCAAACGCCGTTCAGCTCTCGCAATGCACATTGTTCCTGATGCACCGCCGCCTTCTGCTCGCCGGGCTGATGCTTGCGCTGCCGGCGCGCGCGCAGCCGCTTCTGCCGCTCCCCGAGGCGGTTCGTCGCGTCGAGGCGCGCTATCTCGGGCGAATGATCGAGGCCGAGGTGGTTCCCGGGCATTACCACGAGATGACGCCGGTGGTCTACGAGCTGCGCTGGCTGACGCCGCGCGGGGATGTGCTGCGGATCCGTGTCTCGGCGGTGGACGGCGCACTGCTCGACGTGAACGGGCATGGTATGCTCGAGGCGCGACGGCCGTGACGGTCCTCCTGGTCGAGGACGATGTGGGTCTCACGGCACAGCTCCGCCGCGCGCTCGAGGCGGCCGGCTTAACGGTGGACCTCGCGGCAGACGGCGAGGAGGCCGCCTTCCGCGGTGAGGAGGGGCGCTACGCAGCCTGTGTGCTCGACCTCGGCCTGCCGAGGCGTGACGGGCTAGCCGTGCTCACGGCCTGGCGCGCCGCCGGCGTCGCACCCCGGTGCTGATCCTGACCGCGCGCGACACCTTCGCCGACAAGGTGGCCGGTTTCCGCGCCGGAGCTGACGATTACGTGCAGAAACCGTTCCGCATGGAGGAGATCATCCTGCGCCTGCGCGCGCTCACCCGGCGCGCCGCCGGGCACGCATCAGCGGAACTCGTCTGCGGGCCGCTCGTCTATGACAGCGTGGCAGGCAGCTTCACGCTCGAGGGACTGCCGCTGAAGCTCACCGCCTTTGAGGCGCGGATCCTCGGCTACCTGATGCACCAGAACGGCCGCATCGTCAGCCGCACGGACCTCTCCGAGGCTCTCTACGGCGAGGACGCGGATCGTGACTTCAACGCGATGGAGGTTCTGGTGAGCCGGCTCCGCCGCAAGATTGCCCCCTGCCGGATCGAGACGCTGCGGGGTGAGGGCTGGCGCCTCTCGCCGCCCGAATGATCCGCAGTCTGCGCGCACGCCTGCTCGCGGCGAGCCTTGCGTCGTTCGTCCTGGCGCTGGGCGCGGCGGCCTTCGCCATCGGGCGCGTGCTTGACACCGCGGTCACGGACGGCTTCCGGGCGCGGCTCGAAGGAAACCTCATCGCGATCGCCGCCGGGCTTGATCGAGACGAGGTGACGGCGCAGCTCACGCTCGCCGTTCCGCCCGCCGATCCGAAGTTCGCGGTGCCGCTTTCGGGCTGGTATTGGCAGGTGGCGGAGGAGGACGGCATGGTCCGGCTCGCCTCCCCCTCGCTGTGGAACACCACGCTCGATCACGCCGTCGCGCCGGATGGCGGCGCGCTCATGCGTGTGGCGCGCCGCTTCGGCGTCCCGGGCGGCGGCGGTGCGGTGGAGGTTGCCGTCGCCGCGCCGGTGTCGGCGCTCGAAGCGGAGCTGGTGGCGGCACGCCGGCCCGTGCTGATGGTGGTGGCGTTGCTCGGGTTTGCGCTGCTCGCGGCGGCGACGGTGCAGGTGACGGTGGGGCTCCGCCCGCTGGCCGCGCTTCGCCGCGACATCGCGGCGATCCGCACCGGGCGGATCGCACGGCTTCCCCCGGCGCGCTTCAGCGAGGTCGCGCCGCTGACCGAAGACCTGAACGCTCTGCTCGCGCATCATGAGGCGATGGTCGAGCGCGCGCGACGCAACGCCGGCGACCTCGCGCACGGCCTCAAGACCCCGCTCGCTGCCATTCTGAATGCCGCCGCCGAGCCCGGCCGCGACCCGGACGGAATGATCGCGCAAGCGGCGCGTCGGATGGAGCGGCAGCTGCGGCACCATCTGCAGCGCGCGCGCATCGCCGGAGTCGCCGGCCTCCCGGGCGCGCGCTGCCCGGTCGCACCGGTTCTGGACGACCTCGCCTTCATGCTGGAGCGCGCCCATGCCGGCCGTGCCGTGCGGATTACCGTCTCGGCCAAGGGCGCACCGGATTTCGCCGGCGCACGCGGCGACCTCGAGGAGATGGCCGGCAACCTGATGGACAATGCCTGCAAGTGGGCGCGCGGGAGAGTGCAGGTGACAGCTGACGGCGCCGTCGGGCGACTGAGGATCCGGATCGCTGATGACGGGCCCGGTATGCCGGAACAGGCGCGCGTGTCGGCGCTGCGCCACGGCACGCGTCTGGACGAGAGCGTGCCGGGCCAGGGCTTTGGCCTCGCCATCGTCGTCGAGACCGCGGCGATCTTTGGCGGGTCCCTGACGCTGGGCGACGGCGGGCCCGGCCTCGTCGCGACCCTCGATCTCCCGGCGGCGACCGAGAGGTGACGCCGGGCCCTCGGCGCAGCGTCTCCGCAGCCCGCGGGCGGCCAGGCATCGACACGGGGCGGGTCAGCCTGCACCCTCGACCCAGAGCCTCCCGCCCGTGATGTAAAGCGGGCGGGCGACCCTGGACGACGCAGCAGCGCCGAACGCCGCCACCGCCCCGAGCGGACCGCAAGCGGGGCGTGCGGTCGCCCAGGACGCCTCACGTCGTGACGGCCTGGGCTTCGATCGTCTGCAGCACGTCGAACCCCTCGAACTGCGGCGGGCCGAGCGTCATCGGCTTCGCCTCCCCCGCACCGGCATGGGCGCGGCGGAACGCCTCCGACCGCGTCCATGCCTCGAAATCCGCCCGCGACCGCCAGAGCGTGAAAGAGGAGTAGAGCACATGGTCCTCGGCCGCAGGCCCCCGAAGCAGGTGGAACGTCACGAACCCGGGTACCTCGCGGATATGGCTCTCCCGGTTCAGCCAGGCGGCCTCAAAGCGTTCGGTCTCGGCCGGGATGACGCGGAAGCGATTGGCGGCAACAAACATCGGCACGGTCTCCGTCAGTGCAGCCGTCTCTGCGGTGGTGGGAGCGCGGGGGCGATCACACGCCTCGGGCCGCAACGGCCGGGCCACCCAGCGGCGCCGGGCCCCCGTCGGCAGCAAGGCGGCGCGCAAGATCCAAGCCTCCGCGCCCCTCCCCGCCCGCAGCTTGGCCGCGCCACGAAGCATGCCACGCTCCGCCTTGCAAGGCATCCGGTCGGCGCGGGCGGTCGATGCGTGATGCCGCGCGCGGAGGGCGAACCGACCGAGGTCTGAGAAGGGTCTCGTCGCGTCCGCCGTTGCCGCATGGGTTCGGCGGCCGGACACGCGGCACATCCCGCATGGCCTCCCGATCCGCTCTCCTGCGCTCTTGACCTGCGTCAATGCGCATCTGCGCAATACGGCATAAAGGGGCGTGGTGTCAGAGCCGGTCGCTATCTTCTCTGCCCGTGCTGACGCGAGGCGTCTCGCCGCACTCGGGCTTCTCCGCGGACGGGGCGAAGGCTGCGTGTGCGAGCTCGTCGCAGCGCTCGGCGCCAGCCAGTCGCGCATGTCGGGCCATCTGGCCACCTTTCTGCAGCCAGGCCTTGTGACGGACCGGCGCGACGCGCAGCTTGTGCGCGACCGGCTCAACGGCGCGATGCCGCATTCCGTTCGTCGCCTGATCGACGCCGCGCTCGACCTCACCGAAACCCAAGCCCGAGGGCGCGTCACGACATGAGCGCCGCCACCCAAGCGAAAATGGTCTCGGCAGCGCGGCCGGCCGCAGCGCTGGGCGCCGTCGCCGCCTGGGCTGTGCTGTACAGCCAGCTTGTCCCGTTTTCCGAATGGGTGGTCTCTCTGCTCCCGGTCGAACGGCAGTCCCGGCTTGGCGAGGCACTCGCCTTCTTCTTCTAAGATGCGCCGAAAGTGCTCCTGCTGCTCACGCTGGTCGTGTTCGGCATGGGCATCGTGCGGACCTGGTTCTCGGCGGAACGCACGCGTGCGCTCCTCGCCGGCAGGCGCGAGGGCGTGGGCAATGCGATGGCCGCAGCGCTCGGCATCGTGACACCCTTCTGCTCGTGCTCCGCGGTGCCTCTGTTCATCGGCTTCGTCTCGGCCGGTGTGCCACTCGGCGTCACCTTCTCGTTCCTGATTGCCGCGCCGATGGTGAACGAGGTCGCCCTCGGGCTGCTGTTCGCCCTGGTGGGCTGGAGAGTGGCGCTGTCCTATCTCGCGTTCGGTCTGATGCTTGCCGTCGTCGCCGGATGGGTGATCGGCAGGCTGAAACTGGAGGCGTGGCTGGAGCCGTGAGTGCTGCGCATCCATGCCGGAGCGGCTGATCTGCCCCGGACAAGGCCCACGCTGGGGGAACGCTTGGTCGCCGGGCTCGATGCCGTGCGCGAGATCGTCGGCCGGGTCTGGTACTGGGTGATCGGCGGGATCGCCGCCGGGGCGCCGATCCACGGCTATGTGCCGGAGGATCTTCTCGCCTCAATCATGGGGAAGGAAGCGTGGTGGTCGGTTCCCGCTGCCGTGATCGTCGGGATTCCGATGTATTCCAACGCGGCGGGCATCATCCCGGTCGTCGAGGCTCTGCTCGGAAAGGGGGGCGGCGCTCGGCACCGTGCTCGCCTTCATGATGAGCGTGATCGCGCTCTCGCTGCCGGAAATGATCATCCTCCGCAAGGTGCTGTCGGTAAAGTTGATCGCGGTGTTCGTCGCAGCGGTCGGTGTCGGTATCCTTGCGGTCGGGTTCCTGTTCAACCTGCTGTTCGCCTGAGGAGAGCGCGCCATGAAGGACGTCAAGCTGCTCGGGCCTGGCTGCAAGCGCTGTGAGACCGTGGTGCAGATGGTGAAGGATGCCGCCGCCCAGGCTGGCGTTGACGTGACCGTCACCAAAGTGACGGACTATGCTGAGATCGCCGGGTACGGCATCGCGTCGACACCCGGGATCGTCGTGGACGGGAAGGTCGTCCATGCTGGAGGCCTGCCGAAGGCCGAGGATCTGGTGCGCTGGATCACCGCTTGAGCGCGGGCGTCGGACGCTCCCACCACGGCAACCATCCGGCAGGGCACGGCGGCGCACCGCCCGAGATCAGCCTCAGCGCGGCGTTCCGCTTCGGCGTCGCGCTCAATCTCGGCTACACGTTGCTTGAGGCCGCGGCGGGGCTGTGGTTCGGCTCGCTCGCCCTGCTCACCGACGCAGCGCACAACCTCACCGATGTCGGCGGACTCCTGATCGCCTGGGGCGCCGCTGCGGCAGGGCGCCTGAAGCCGGACGCGCGGCACACCTATGGTTTCGGCCGGGCGACAATCCTTGTCGCCATTCTCAACGCCGCCGCGATCCTTGTCGGCGTCGGGGCGGTGACGCTCGAGGCTCTCGACCGGCTCGCCGCGCCTGCCGAGGTTCCCGGCCTGCCCGTGCTCGTGGTCGCCACGGTCGGGATCGGCGTGAACATCGGCACAGCGCTTCTGTTCCGAAGCCATGGTGCGCATGACCTCAACGCACGCGGCGCTTTTCTGCACATGGCCGCAGACGGCGCCGTGTCGGCCGCCGTGGTCGCCTCGGCTCTCGTCATCCTCGCAACAGGATGGTCGGTCATCGATCCTCTCGTGGCGCTCGCGGTCGGCCTCGTCATTGCCGTGACCGCACTCCGCCTCCTGCGCGAGGCCCTGCATCTTACGATGGATGGCGTGCCGCCTGAGGCGGATGCCACGGCGGTGCGCAGCTTTCTCGCCTCGCAACCCGGTGTGGCGGAGGTGCACGACCTGCGCATGCGGGCGCACAGTACGACCGTGAGCGAGATGACGGCGCATCTCGTGATGCCGGACGGCCACCCCGGCGACGCATTCCTCTCCCGCATCGCGGCCGAGCTCAAGGCGCGCTTCGGGATTGCGCGCGCAACGCTCCAGGTCGAACGCGGCGACGGCCCGACCTGCCCCGCCGCGGGAGGCTGAGCGGGCGCTTCAGCCCGGGGGTGTGTTTCGCTTCCTTTGCGGCAACGAAAAGGCCGTGCCACACCCCGCAGCAGCGAGAGGATCTGGCGAACCCTGCCGCGGCGAAAGGGCTCCGTTCGGGCGGCAGAGCATGAGCGCGACGGCAAGCAGGACCCATCTCCCACGCCATGCCTCGCACGGCACGTGCCGACCGAAGGGTTCCGAACCTGCCCGCTCGCGGCACCCGACGGCGGCATCAGCGGAACGCCGGGCGCTACTCCATCGTCCAGCCGTGGCTGACGATGATCGATTGGCCGGTGAGCGCGGCCGACTCGAACCCGGCGAAGAACACCGCGCATTCGGCGACGTCGGCGAGCGTGGTGAACTCGCCGTCCACCGTGTCCTTCAGCATGACCTTCCGAACCACCTCCTCCTCGGTGAGGCCGAGAAGAGCGGCCTGTTCGGGGATCTGCTTCTCAACGAGAGGGGTGCGCACGAAGCCCGGGCAGATCACGTTGGCACGCACGCCGTGCTCCGCCCCTTCCTTCGCGACCACGCGCGCAAGCCCAATCAGCCCGTGCTTCGCCGCCACATACGGCGCCTTCAGGACGGAGGCGACCTTCGAGTGCACAGAGCCCATGTAGATGATGCTGCCGCTCTTCTGACGATACATCTGCCTGAGCGCGGCGCGGGTGGTGAGGAAGGCGCCGTCGAGATGCGTGGCAATGACCCGCCGCCAGTCCGCGAACGCGAACTCGACGACGGGCGCGACCACCTGGATGCCCGCGTTGCTGACGAGAATGTCGAGCCGCCCGAACCGCTCGACCACATGAGCAGTCCCCGCCTCCACCTGCGCCTCGTCTGTCACGTCCATCGCCACGCCGATCGCCCTCGTGCCAGTGGGGTCGAGCTCCGCCGCCGTGGCACTCGCCACATCGCCTTTGAGGTCGGCGATCGCGACCTTCGCCCCCTCGCGCAGGAACGCGCGCGCGATCTCCCGGCCGATGCCGCCCGCCGCCCCCGTGACGATGGCGACCTTCTCCCTCAGACGCATCCTGTCCGCTCCCCTCGCATGATGCCGGGCCTTAGCAGAGCGCGGCTTTGCCGTCATCGTGGGGCACGATCCCGAGGTGGAATGGACCCGGAGGAGGCAGGATGGAGAGACGTGCCGTGCGCGAGCCGAGGGTGCCGGACGAGGGCATTCCGGCTTGAGCGAGGTTCACGAGCACATGACGGAGATCACGCTCCGCGAGGCCACGCACGAGGACATCCCGGCCATGGTCAGGCTGCTCGCGCAACTGTTCGCGATCGAGGCGGATTTCGCGATCGACCCGGCGGTGCAGGCGCGCGGGCTTGCGATGCTTCTCGGCCGCGAGGGCTCGGTCGTGCTCGTGGCGGAGCGCGAGGGCCGTGTGATCGGCATGACGACGGCGCAGCTCACGGTCTCGACCGCCTGCGGCGGCCTCTCGGCGGGGATCGAGGATGTCGTCGTGGACACGGCCGATCGCGGCAAGGGGGTGGGGCGTCGCCTGATTGCCGCGGCGGAAGCCTGGGCGCAAGCCCAGGGTGCCGTCCGGATCGCCCTCCTCGCCGACGAAACGAACGGGCCCGCGCTCGACTTCTATGGCCGGCTCGGCTTTGAGCGCACACGGCTCGTGTGGCTCGCGCGGCCGCTTGCTTGACCTCGCGCGGCTCGGAGAAGCCACACACGCGATCGAGCCGGACGGCAGCGCCTCGCGTTTGCAGACGCGCGCCAGGCACCTCGGCCCAGGCCGTCGCCCCCCGGCGCCTCGCGCTCAGGCGACGTTGTGCACCCCGGCATCGACATAGATCGTGTCGCCGGTCATGCCCGAGGAGGCGGGGCTGACAAGGAAAGCGCACACACGGCCGACCTCGGCGATGTCGACAAGCCGGCCTTGCGGCGCGCGCTCCCTCGCCCTCTCGATCAGCTCGTCGAAATGCGCGATCCCGCTCGCCGCGCGTGTCCTCAGCGGCCCGGGCGAGAGAGCGAACACGCGGATGCCCTTGGCCCCGAGCTCGTTCGCCGCGTAGCGCACCGAGGCCTCAAGCGCCGCCTTTACCGGCCCCATGATGTTGTAGTTCTCGACCACCTTGTCGGCCCCGTAATAGCTCATCGTCACGAGCACGCCGCCTTCCGTCATCAGCGGCTCGGCGAGATGCGCCATGCGCAGGAACGACCAGCAGGAGATGTGCATCGCCCGGGCGAAGCCCTCGGCCGAGACGTCGATCACCCGCCCGTGCAGGTCCTCGCGCGGCGCGAAGGCGATCGAGTGGACCACGAAATCAAGCCGCCCCCAGCGTTGCCGGATCGTCTCGAACACCGCCTCGAGCTCGCCCGGCCGCTCAACATCGAGCGGCAGGCAGAGAGACGCCTCGAGCCGTTCCGCGAGCGGGCGGACGAAGCGCTCCGCCTTCTCATTCAGATAGGTGACCCCGATCTCGGCCCCGAGGGCGCGCAGCGTGGCCGCGCAGCCGAAGGCGATCGAGTGCTCGTTGGCGATCCCGACCACAAGCCCCCTTCGGCCCCGGAGCATGTCGCCAACCCTGGCGTCTGGCTCCCATATGCGGGGCAGCACGTCGGGGCCGCCTGGCTCGTTCTCCATCACTCTTCTCCCTTCGCAACCGTGAGAGGAGGCGGAACGACGCCACGCGCCGATGCCGCCGTCACGCGCGGAATGGTGACAGGTGTAGCTCGCCGGCAAGAGAATCGCCGTGCTGACAGCCGAATCGCCCTCTCGCAGCCTCCCGAAAAAGGAGGCGCCGGCGAGCGGAAGCGGATCAGGTCCTCAGATCGGTCCGGTCCACCGGCAGGGTGCGGACGCGCTTTCCGGTGGCGGCAAAGATCGCGTTGACCATCGCCGGAGCGGCGGGCGGAAGCGGCGGCTCGCCCACCCCGCCGATCGTCTGGCCCGAGCGGATGATGTGCGTCTCCACCACCGGCGCCTCGCCGATCCGCATGATGCGGTAGCCGTCGAAGTTGGTGACCTCGGCGCGCCCGTCCTTGATCGGCACCTCCTCGTGCAGCGCCGCGGAGAGGCCCATCACCACCCCGCCCTCGGCCTGCTGGGCGATCGTCTCTGGGTTGACGAACTCGCCACAGTCGATCGCGACCGTGACCTTGTGCACCTTGACCTGGCCGTTGGTGACGGAGACCTCCGCCACCTCCGCAACCAAGCTGCCGTAGCTCTCGACATAGGCGATGCCACGATGCACACCTGCTGGGGCGGGCTTGCCCCAGCCGCCCTTCTCGGCGGCGGTGTTGAGCACGTTCAGCGCGCGCGCATCATGCGCGAGCAGCTCGCGCCTCAGTGCGAGCGGGTCCTTGCCGGCCGCAGCCGCCACCTCGTCGAGGAAGCACTCGACGAAGAAGCCGCACTGCGTGGAGCCCACGGCGCGCCAGATCCACGGGATCGGCGGGCCGTCGACGCGCACATACTCGGTTCGGAAGGCGCCGAAGCGATAGCGCGTGTCGGCGACCGACTGAACGGCGGTCGGGTCGAAGTCGTTTCGGATGGTATATGGTCGCAGATCGGTTCCCGAGCCGGGTCCCGCCGCCTTGAAGTGGAAGGCGATCACGCGCCCCTGCGCGTCGAGACCTGCGCGCATATGCGCCACCTGGGCGGGGCGATAGTAGCCCTGGCCGATCTCGTCCTCGCGCGTCCAGATCAGCTTGACGGGGCGGCCGACCGCCTTGGCGACCGCGGCGGCGTGCTCCGCCGCGCCCCATCCGTAGCGCCGCCCGAACCCGCCGCCTGCCCACTGCGTGTGGATCGTAATACGCTCGCGCGGAATGCCGAGCACGCGCGCCACCGCACCCTGGCAGAAATCCTGGTGCTGGGTCGGCAGCCAGAGCTCGACCGTTCCGTCGGCATTGATCCGCGCGGTGCAGTTGTCGGTCTCCATGCAGGCGTGGGCGAGGTAGGGCACCTCGTAGGTCGCCTCGACGACGCGCGCGGCGGAAGCGAGCGCGGCGTCGACATCGCCGTCATTCTTGTTGACGAAGCCGGGCCGGCGCAACGCCTCGCGCATGCGGCCGGAGAAGGCGGCGCTGTCGAGCCCGTCATGCGGCGTCGGCTTGAACCGCAGGGAGATCGCTTTCGCCCCGCGCATCGCCGCCCAGGTGCTGTTCGCCACCACGGCCACCCCGTTCGGCAGCGGCACGACATCGATGATGCCGGGGATGTTCGCGATCGAGGAACGGTCAAAACTCTCGAGCTCTCCTCGGAACACCGGCGAGAGCTTCACGACCGCATAGACCATGCCGGGAAGAACGACGTCCGAGCCGTATTTCGCCGCGCCCGTCACCTTCGCCGGCGTGTCGAGCCGGGCCGTCGGCCGACGCAGGTAGCGGAGCTCGCTGTCAGGCCTGAGCGGCGGGTTCTCGGGCACGGGCAGCGCCATTGCCTCGGCCACGAGCTCGCCGAACCCGAGCGAGCGGCCGGAGGCGGCATGGGTCACCCGCCCGTCGGCCGCGCGGAGCTCGCCCGCCGGAACGCCGAGGCGGCGGGCGGCGGCGGCGATCAGCATCTCGCGCGCCTGCGCGGCCACCTTCCGGAACGGCCCGTACCAGTAGCGCGTGCCAAGCGAGCCGCCCGAGTTCATCTCGTTGCCCTGGATTCGCCGGAAATCCGGCCCCGGCTGGCCGACCTCGACCGTGAAATGCTCAAGCGGCAGGCCGAGCTCGTCGGCGAAGATCATCGCATGCCCGGTATGCGTGCCCTGGCCGCACTCGGTGGTCGGCGAGAAGAGGGTCGCGCGACCGTCCTGGCCGATTCGCAGATAGGCCATCGGGGGCCCGATCCGCGCCCCGGGTTGGGCGGGAGCGAACAGCCGGTCGTTCGGAAGCTGCTGCGCCTCGGCGAAGATGGGCAGAACGAGCGCGGCGGCGGCGGCGGAAGCGGCCTTGAGCGCGCCGCGGCGGGAGAGCGAAAGCTCTGTCATCGTTCCCTCCCTCAGCTCGTCGCCGCGCGGCGGATGGCAGCGCGGATCCGCTGGTAGGTGCCGCAGCGGCAGAGATTGCCCGCCATCGCGGCGTCGATCTCGGCATCGGTCGGGTTCGGCGTCTTCTTCAGAAGCGCCGCGGCCGCCATGATCTGGCCCGACTGGCAGTAGCCGCATTGCGGCACCTGGGCCTCGATCCAGGCAAGCTGAACCGGGTGCTTGCCCTCGGGGTGGAGCCCCTCAATCGTCGTCACCTTCCTGCCGGCGACCGAGGCGAGCGTCGTGACGCAGGACCGCACCGGTTCGTCATCGACATGAACCGTGCAGGCGCCGCACTGGGCGATGCCGCAGCCGTATTTCGTCCCCGTAAGGTTGAGGATGTCGCGCAGGGCCCACAAGAGCGGCATCTCTGGGTCGGCGTCGAGCCGACGCGGCTGGCCGTTGACCGAAAGCTCGATCATGAGGACACCTCCCGCTTCTCCCTTCGTTGAGGCGGGAGAATGAAACGGGCTTTGGTGCCGGTCAACCCCGCTCAGCGCCCGAGGAAGGACTCGAGCGCAGGCAGGGACTGCTCCGGCGCCTCCTCGTGCGGCAGATGGCCGAGAGCGGGAAAGCGGACGAGCCGCGCATCGGGCAGGAGGCGAAGATAGTCCTCCGCATGCGAGACCGGAATGAGCCGGTCACGGTCGCCCCATATCAGGAGCACCGGCATCGTCAGACGCGGCAGGAGCGTCGCGGGGTCCTCGAGCACAGCCTGGCGGAGGCGGTCGATCATCGCCGCGCGCGCTCCGGGCGCGAGCATCAGGTCATGGTAGCGTGTCACCACGAGGTCGGTCAGCCGGGCGGGGTCGGCATAGGCGGAGGCGAGGTTCGCCCGCAACAGAGGCTTTGGCAGGAACACTGTCATCAGCGCGAGCGCGGGCCCGACACGAGGCGCCTCGCCGTAGCGCTGGCCGGCCCGGGCGAAGCCGTCGGGCGCGATCAGGACGAGCTTCTCGACGCGGTGGGGAAACCGTGCCGCGAAATGCCACGCCACCTTGCCGCCCATGGAACTGCCGACGAGCGTGGCGCGCGCGACCCCCAGCGTGTCCATCAGGGCGGCGAGCTGGGCGACGTCGGCGGCGAGCGAATAGTCGCCGCTCGCGCGCGGCGGCGAGAGCCCGAAGCCCGATAGGTCGTAGCGGATCACCCGGTAGCGGTCAGCGAGAGCCGCCGCCCAGGGCTCCCAGGTGTGCAGGCTCGCCCCGAAGCCGTGCAGCATGATGATGGCCGGACGGTCTCGCCCCGGTCCGTCGCGGCCGCTGTCGCGGAGATGCAGGCGCTCGCCGGCGACCGTGACCATGTCCTCAGGGCTCGCAAGCCAGCGCGCCTCGAGCTGGCGGCGCGGCCGGTCCGGCGTCCAGGCCCAGGCGGTGAGCGCAAGCAGGCCGGCGCCGAAGCCCATGAACGCGAGGGTCAACATCCGCCGTCGCCGCACCGTCTCAGCGCTTCCCGGCGAGGACGGCCCGGCCACCCGCCGGTTCGAACAGGGTGGCGTCCGGGGCGTGAGGTCGGAGCTGCACCCACGGGCCGAGGCCGACTCGGCGCCTTGCGAGCGTGCCTCGCAGGCCCAGCCGGTCGCTCGCTCGGCCGCCGCGGCCGTGTCGCCTCGCCTGGCCCGACCGCTGCGGGGTCATCCCCCCGACCGGGCGTCGCGCACCGCCTGCGCCACCCGGCCAGCTTGCGAGACGCTGCCGATCCGGCCGCCCGTGATGATGCCGCGCCGCGTCTTGCGTGGCGTCGCGGCCATTCCGGTGCGGGCCTCCGGCCCTGCGTGCGGGTGGTGCACCGGCGCAGAGCAGCGTCTCGCGAGAGCAGCCTCCATGGCGGCAACGGCGTGGGCACGCTTGCGTTCGGCCGCGAGCAGGGCGAGCCGGGCGTTCACGCGCTTGAGCGCCCGGGCGAAAACCTGCTTCTTCGCCGCGAGACCACGCTCGGAAGCGCTCTCCGTCGCGGTGCCCCGGGCCTCCGCCTTGCCGCGCTGAACGCGCCGCCGCGCGCCTATGATGTCACGCGCACGGCCATGGCGATCGCGCAGCCAGCGGGCGAGCGCGACGAGATCGTCATGGGAGAGTTCCTCGAGGCTTGGGAAGTGGCTCGACTGAACCGGGGCGAGCTCGTCCTCAGCCAGAAGACCACGCTCCGTCGCGAATGACGCCCCCATGCGGTACTCCTTTTGCGTTCCGGGTTCTGAGGGATGGCATGGTGTCGCAGCCGGGGAAGGGTGAGAAGTGTCGGCATTCGGGCCTGAGGCCGCTGGTCCGCGCCCCAAGCGATTGTGAGCTTTGTCGGTTCGCGGTACGCAGTTCTGCCCTTTTCTTGCCACGGCGTGTGAGGAAAACTTCGCTCATGGCATCGCATGGTCTAGGGAGATCGATCATGAACCTCTTCCGCCCTGTTGCCCTCGCCGGCGCGCTTCTCGTCGCCGCCTGCGGCAACACCACCGCTGACCGCGCGCTCACCGGCGGTGCGATCGGCGCTGGGGCTGGCCTCGCGGTCGGTGCGGTGACGGGGGCGACCCTGCTCGAAGGAGCCTTGATCGGCGGCGCTCTCGGCGCGGCCGCCGGCGCGCTGACCACCAAGGACCAGGTCAATCTCGGCAAGCCTGCGTGGCGCTGACCGCCGACGGAGGCTGTCGGGAGGAGCCGTGAGCGGGCGGCCACGCCAGGGTCCGCCCGCTTGCTAGGCCCGGCAGGGCATCCGTTGCCTGCGCCGGGGCTGTCCGCTCTCAGGCGGCCTTGAGGCGGTCGAGGAAGGCGTCGATCTCCGCGCGCATGCGGCTCGCTGCCTCCGTGACCGCGGCGGCCGCGTCGGCGACGACCGCCGCCTGACGATCCGCCTCCGTTCCAGCCTTCTGCAGCTCCGAAACCCGGCCGGAGACCTCGGCGGTTCCGGCCGCTGCCTGCTGCACGTTCCGCGCGATCTCGGCCGTCGCTGCGCCCTGCTCCTCCACCGCAGCGGCGATCGAGGAGGCGATCGTCGCAAGCTCATCGATCACCCCGCCGATCGACCCGATCGCCGCAACCGCCTCGCGCGTCGAGGCCTGCACCGCCTCGATCTGGGCAGCGATCTCCTCGGTCGCCTTCGCCGTCTGGCCGGCGAGGCTCTTCACCTCCGAGGCGACCACGGCGAAGCCTTTCCCTGCTTCGCCCGCACGCGCCGCCTCGATCGTCGCGTTGAGGGCAAGCAGGTTGGTCTGCCCGGCGATGTCGCCGATCAGGCGCACCACGTCGCCGATCCTGCGCGCGGCATCGGCAAGACCCTGAACGGTTGCGTCAGTGCGGCGCGCCTCCTCGACGGCTTGGCCGGCGATCCGCCCGGCGTCCGCCACCTGGCGGGTGATCTCGCCGATGCTCGCAGCGAGCTCCTCGGCGGCGGCAGCGACGGTCTGGACGTTCGAGGAGGCCGCTCCGGCCGCGCCCGCCACTGCTGTCGAGCCGGTCGCCGCCGCTTCCGCTACCGCCCGCATCGCCGCGACCGTCGTGCCGAGCGAGCCGGCAGCACTGCCGAGCGCCTCCATCACCACCGACGCTGCTTTGCCGAAATGGGCGATCTCGGCAGACATGCGCTCCGCCCGCGCCTCGCGCTCGGCGCTCGCCGCTCGCGCCGCGGCCTCGGCTTCGGCACGCGCGACCTGGGCAGCACGGAAACTCTCCGCCGCCGCGGCAAGGGCGCCGATCTCATCCTGACGCTCGGCACCTGGGATGGTGAGGTCGGTCCTGCCTTCGGCCAGAGCCGAGAGCGACGCCTTGACGTCCGCGAGCGGCCGGACGATCGACCGCCGCACCATCACGACGACGGAGGTGCCGACCAGAAGCAGGGCGGCGAGAACGGCAGAGCCGAGCGTGAGCGCGGTGCGGCGGAACAGGCCCTGAACCTACGCGGCGAGGGCCTGCATCTCCGCCGCCGTCGCCCTGGCGGCGGCATCGATCGCCTCGTTGAACGCGGCACGGTTGCGCCGGTTCTCGTCATTGTTGCCGACCCGGTTCGCCTCAGCGATCGACACCTCCGTGCCGAGGCGGGCGAGCTCGCTTCGAAGCAGAACGAAATCGGCCGCCGCAGCCTTGAGCGGGGCCAAGCTCGCGCGCCGGTCGGCGGGCAACAGAGCCTCCCAGGCCGAAACATCGCGCTCGATCTGGGCGACGAAGCGGCGTATCCCGGCGGCGAAGGGCTTGGCGCGCTTGAGATCGGCCGACATGTAAATGCCGCGGCTGTCCATCACGGTCGCATAGACAAGGCCGTTCAGCCGCTCGGCGATCGCCGCCCGCTCGCCGGCATTCTTCACCGCCGCGAGCGTCCTGTCATAAGCATGCAGGCTCGCAAGCCCGAAGCCGAGCGCGCCGAGCGTGACGAGAGCCATCACCGCGACGGCGAGATTGATCCTGGCGCCGATGCCGAAGCCGCGAACCGTCATGACCTGCCCTTCCTCCAGCGTTGCGGGCGGACCATGGCGCGAGAAGGTTACCGAAACCTCCATCAGCGCCCGGCGGGAGGGTGACCGCGCCGCCCGCGAGCGGCTATACCTCGCCCCATGAACATGCTCGCCCCGCGCATCGCGCGCTTTGCGGTCGAGGTCGTGTTCGACCTCGTCTGCCCGTGGTGCTGGATCGGCGTGCGACGCCTCGCGCGCGCCGTCGCGCGCCGGCACGATCTCGCGGTCGAGATCGCCTACCGCCCCTTCCTGCTGAACCCGGACATGCCCGCGCGCGGCATGGCGCGGGCGGAATACCTGCAGCGCAAGTTCGGCGGGGAGGAGCGCGCGCGTCGGCTGCACGCGGCGATCGCAGAGGTCGGCCGCGGCGAGGGGATCACCTTCCGGTTCGACCGGATCACGCGCACCCCCTCAACAGTGGAGGCGCACCGGCTCGTGCGGCTTGCCGCCGCCGAGGGGCGCGCCGGCGCGCTGGTCGAGGCGCTGTTCGCCGCGCATTTCGCCGAGGGGCGCGACATCGGCGACCGTGCCACGCTCGCCGCCATCTGGGCCGAGACAGGGCTTGCGGGTGACCCCGCGATCCACGGCCCAGCCGGGTTCGGCACCGACGCCGTCCACGCCGACAACCTGCGCGCGCACCGCCTCGGCATCAACGGCGTGCCCTGCTTCGTGTTCGGTGAGCGCCACGCCATCGCCGGCGCGCAGGAGCCGGAGGTGCTCGACCGGATGCTCGACATCGCCGCCCTCGAAACGGCGGCGTGAGGCCCCTCAGGCCGCCTTCGCCGTCGCAAGCAGGCCGGCGAGGCTTGCGAGCACCTCGCGCGCTGCGCGGACGCGGCGCGCCACATCATCGAGGTCGCGCGTCACCACGAGCTTGTGGTCGGTGCGCAGCCGCGCCAGCCCCTTCTGGCCCTGCAGCCAGGCGACGAGCGCGACCGGGTCGCGGAAGGCGTTGCCGCGGAAGCCGATCACGAGGCCCTTCGGCCCGGCATCGAGCTTCTCCACGCCGGCCTCGCGGCAGAGGCGCTTGATCGCCATCACCGTGAGCAGGTTCTCAACCTCAGGCGGCAGGGGCCCGAACCGGTCGACGAGTTCGGCCGCGAGCGCCTCGCTCTCGGCATCCGAGGCGAGCGCGCCGATGCGCCGATAGAGACCGAGCCGAACCGGCAGGTCGCGCACATAGTGTTCCGGGATCAGCACGGCCATGCCGAGATTGATCTGCGGCGTCCAGTCTCGGTCGGAGCCGACCGAGCCGCCATCACCGGCCTTCGCTTCGGCCACCGCCTCCTCGAGCATCTGCTGATAGAGCTCGATCCCGACTTCGCGGATATGGCCCGATTGCTCCTCGCCCAGCAGGTTCCCCGCTCCGCGTATGTCGAGATCGTGGCTTGCAAGGGTGAAGCCGGCGCCGAGGTTGTCGAGCGCCTGCATCACCTCGAGCCGCTTCTGCGCCGTCGGCGTCAGCTTCCGGTCGGGCGCAAGCGTGAGATAGGCATAGCCGCGCAGCTTGCCCCGCCCCACCCGTCCGCGCAGCTGGTAGAGCTGGGCGAGGCCGAACATGTCGGCGCGGTGGATCACGATCGTGTTCACGGCCGGCATGTCGAGGCCGCTCTCGATGATGTTGGTCGCGAGCAGGACGTCGTGTCGGCCGTCCTGGAATTCCGTCATCACCCGCTCGAGCTCGGTCGCGGAGAGCTTCCCGTGCGCCTCGGCCACCTTGAGCTCGGGCGCGAGCTCGGTGAGCCGGCTGCGCACTTTCGGCAGGTCCTCGATTCGCGGCACCACGTAGAAGGTCTGCCCGCCGCGGAACCGCTCGCGCATCAAGGCCTCGCGCAGCACCACCGGGTCGAACGGCAGGATGAAGGTGCGCACGGCGAGGCGATCGACCGGCGGGGTCGCGATCAGGCTCATTTCGCGCACGCCGGTGAGCGCGAGCTGAAGCGTGCGCGGGATCGGCGTCGCCGTCAGCGTCAGGACATGCACCTCGGCGCGAAGCTGCTTCAGCCGCTCCTTGTGGGCGACGCCGAAATGCTGCTCCTCGTCGACGATGACGAGGCCGAGATCGCGGAACTCCACCCCCTTCCCGAGCAGGGCATGGGTGCCGACGACGATGTTGACGGTCCCGTCCGCGAGCCCGCGCTTGACCTCCGCCGCCTCCTTCGCCCCCACCATGCGAGAGAGTTGCGCCACGCGCACCGGAAAGCCGCGGCAACGTTCCGCGAACAGACGGAAGTGCTGGCGTGCGAGCAGGGTCGTCGGCACCACCACCGCGACCTGAAGCCCAGACATCGCGACGACGAAGGCCGCACGCAGCGCCACCTCCGTCTTGCCGAAGCCGACATCGCCGCAGATAAGGCGGTCCATCGGCCGGCCGGAGGCGAGGTCCTCGAGCACGTCGGCGATCGCGCGCGCCTGGTCCTCGGTCTCGGCGAAGGGGAAGCGGGCGCAGAACTCGTCCCACAGCCCCTCGGGCGGCATCAGGCTCGGCGCGGTGCGAAGCCGCCGCTCGGCCGCGACCTTGAGCAGGGCCGCCGCCATGTCGCGGATCCGGCTCTTCATCCGCGCCTTGCGGTTCTGCCAGGAGACGCCGCCGAGCCGGTCGAGCGCCACGCCCTCGCCCTCGCCGTAGCGCGAGAGCACCTCGATGTTCTCGACAGGCACGAACAGCTTGTCGCCGCCGTCGTAGACGAGCTTCAGGCAGTCATGCGCTGCGCCGTTCACCGTTAGCGTCACGAGGCCCTCGTAGCGGCCGATGCCGTGGTCGATGTGCACCACGAGATCGCCCTCGCTGAGCTCCGTCGCCTCGGCGATGAACTGGTCGGCGCGCTTGCGCCGCCGTGCTGGGCGGGAGATCCGCTCGCCGAGGATGTCCTGTTCGGCGATCACGGCGAGCCGGTCGGAGACGAAGCCGCGCTCGAGCCCGAGCACGGCGAGCGCGACCCGACCCGACGGCAGCGCCTCGGCCGCGGTGATGTCGGCGACCGGTTCTGCGCCGGCAAGCCCATGCTCGGCGAGCAGATGCGCAAGCCGCTCGCGCGACCCCGCCGTCCACGCGGCGATGATCACCCGCCGTCCCTGCCCGGCGAGCGCCAAGGCGTGCTCGGCCAGCGCGTCGAACACATTCGCCCCGGCCGCGCGCACGTCCGTGAACTCGCGGCCCGGTCGCGCTCCGGCATCGATCGCTGCCCCGTCGGGCCGGTTCGAGTCCGCCCCCTCCGGCCTCGCGAAGGGCGAGAAGCGGATGACCGCATGCGGCCGCAGCATCGCGGACCAGGAGGCGGCATCATGGTAGAGCGCATCGGGGGGAAGCGGATTGTAGGGGAGTTCCCCCTCCGACATCCGTCTCAGCTCGGGGTTGCGGCGTGCGGCGTAATGATCCGCGATCATCTCGAGCCGAGCCTCGAGCACCCCGTCGGCCTCGTGGTCGAACGAGATCCTCGCCCCCGGAACGTACTCAGTGAGTGGGGCGAGCCGTTCGTGGAACAGGGGAAGCCAGTGCTCCATCCCCTGGTGGCGACGCCGCGCCGAGACGGCCTCGTAGAGAGGGTCATCCGCCGCGGCGCCGAACAGCTCGCGGTAGCGCGTGCGGAACCGTGTGACGGAGTCGTCGTCGAGCAGCACCTCGCTCACGGGTTTGAGCACCACCGTCTCGAGGCGCGCGGTCGAGCGCTGGCTGAACGGGTCGAAGCTCCGGATCTCGTCGATCTCGTCGCCGAAGAGATCGATCCGCACGGGCTCCTCCCGGCCGGGGGGGAAGAGGTCGATCAGGCCGCCGCGCACGGCATATTCACCGGGCTCGATCACGGTGTTGGCGCGGCCGTAGCCGTTCGCCTCGAGGAAGGCGACGATCCGGTCGAGCCCGGTGCGGCTGCCACGCTGAAGCTTGAGAACGGCGTTTGCGAAGGCCTCCTTCGGCGGCACGCGCTGCACGAGAGCGTTGACCGTGGTGAGGAGGATGAAGGGGCGCTCGGGCGGCTCGAGCAGGGCGGTGAGCGTGTCGAGGCGCCGCGCCGCGAGCTCCGGGTTCGGGCCGACGCGGTCGTAGGGGAGGCAGTCCCAGGCCGGGAACTGCAGCACCGGCACGCCGGGGGCGAAGAAGGCGAGCGCCTCCGCCATCCGCGCCATCCGCGCATCGTCGCGGCAGACATGTATCAGGGGCTCGCGATGCTCCTGTCGCGCTCGGGCGAGGAGCACCGCGTCGTAGCCCTCCGGGCAGCCGGCGACCGTGATCCGCGCGGCCGCGGCGTCTCCCTCAGCCATGGCCGTTCCCCGGCGCAGTCACCCCGCGCTGGGCGAGCGACCACGCGACCATGCGCTCAAGCAGGGGCGAGTGCACCTCCGGCGGCACGGGCCTGCGCCCCGTCAGCCAATCGAACAGGTCGAGGTCGGGCAGTTCGAGCACGGCCTCGAGCGCGTCGAGTTCCGACTCGTCGAGTGTGCCGATCGCCTCGGCGACGAAGCCGCCGACCAAAAGGTCGGTCTCGTGGGTGCCACGGTGGCAGGCACGGAACAGGAGGCGTCGACGGCGTGGATCGGCAAGGGCGTCGGTCATCGCGGGGGCCGGGTCCAAGGCGTAGCGGGGGCGGCCCCTGCCGGGTGCCCCTTTGCCCTACGTGATATATGGCGCGCGAACGATCCTGTCAGCCCGTGACGCGCCCCTCCCTCCTCTTCCCGCTCTTCGCCTCGCTCGGGTCGCTTCCCGGTGTGGGCCCGAGGCGCGAGGCGCTTCTTGCCCGCGCTGCCGGCGGAGGGCGTGTGCTCGACCTCCTGTGGCACCTCCCGACCGGAGTGATCGATCGGCGAGCGCGGCCGGCGATCGCCGAGGCCGCTGCCGGAGCCGTGGTGACGCTCGAGGTGACCGTCACCGCACGCCGGCCGCCGCGGAGTGCCGCCGCGCCGTGGGTGATCGAGGTCGGCGATGGGTCGGGCAGCCTTGACATCCTGCTGTTCGGCCGTGGCAGCCACCGGGCCGACCAGCTGCCCCTCGGCGCGCGTCGGGTGATTTCGGGGATGCTGAAGCTCGACCGCGGCCGGCTCGTCATGCCGCACCCCGATTTCATTCTGCCGCCCGAGCGGGCGGGCGAGCTGCCGCTTATCGAGCCCGTCTGGGGCCTCACGGCCACGCTCCGGCCCTGGGAGATGCGCCTGGCGGTCGAGGCGGCGCTCGCGCGCGCCCCCGACCTTCCCGAGTGGATCGAGCCTGGGCTTGTGCGACGCGAGCGCTGGCCGTCCTGGAAGGCTGCTCTCGAGGCCTGCCATCGCCCTGGGGACGCAGCGGCGGTCGCGCCCGCGCATCCGGCACGGATGCGGCTTGCCTATGACGAGCTGTTCGCCCAGCAGCTCGCGCTTGCCCTGTCGCGGCGCGCACTCCGCAGCCAACCCGGCCGGGCGCTGATCGGCGACGGGCGGCTGCGCGCGCGCGCCCTCGACGCCTTCGGCCACGCCTTGACCCCCGCCCAGGCGGCGGCGCTCGCCGAGATCGACCGCGACCTCGCCGCGCCGCGTCGCATGCTAAGGCTTCTTCAGGGCGATGTCGGCTCGGGCAAGACGCTTGTCGCGCTGCTTGCGATGCTGCGCGCGGTCGAGGCGGGCGCGCAGGCCGTCCTGATGGCGCCCACCGAGCTCCTCGCCCGCCAGCACCATGCGACGATCGGCCGTCTCGCCGCCGCCGCCGGGCTCGAGGTCGCTCTTCTCACGGGCCGGGAGAAGGGCAAGGCGCGCGAGGCGGCGCTCGCCGGCCTCGCCTCGGGCCGGACGCGCCTTGCCGTCGGCACGCACGCCCTGTTCCAGGACGAGGTGGCGTTCGCCGATCTCGCTCTCGCCGTGATCGACGAGCAGCACCGGTTCGGCGTGCACCAGCGGCTGATGCTCGCGGCGAAGGGTCGCGCCGTGGATGTGCTCGTGATGACGGCCACGCCAATCCCCCGCACACTCCTGCTCACGGCCTGGGGCGACATGGAGGTGAGCCGGATCACCGGCCGACCGCCCGGGCGGCGACCCGTCACCACCCTTGCCAAGCCGGCGGCGAAGCTCGCCGAGGTGGTCGAGGCCCTCGGGCGGCGGCTTGCGGCGGGGGCGCGCGCCTACTGGATCTGCCCAGTCGTCTCCGAGAGCGAGGCGGCCGACCTCGCCGCCGCCGAGGCACGCGCGGCCGGGCTCGCCCGCCACTTCCCCGGCCGCGTCGCGCTCCTGCACGGGAGGATGCGCGGGGCGGAGAAAGACGCGGCGATGGCGGCCTTCGCGCGGGGGGAGAAGACAGTGCTCGTCGCCACCACCGTGGTCGAAGTCGGGGTCGACGTTCCCGAGGCCTCGGTGATCGTGATCGAGCAGGCCGAGCGCTTCGGCCTCGCCCAGCTGCACCAGCTTCGCGGGCGGGTCGGGCGCGGGGCGGAGGCCTCCTACTGCATTCTCGTCTATGACGAGCCGCTGTCGGAGGTCGCGCGCCGGAGGATCGAGACCCTCTGCGCCAGCGACGACGGGTTCGCGATCGCGGAAGAAGACCTTAAGCTCAGAGGAGGCGGCGACACGCTCGGCACAAGGCAGTCGGGCCTTCCCTCCTTCCGCCTTGCCGACCCCGCCTCGCACCGGCACCTGATCGAGCCAGCCCGCGATGACGCCGCGCTCCTGCTCGAGCGCGACCCCGAGCTCCAGGGACCCCGCGGGCGGGCGGCGCGGCTCCTGCTCCACCTGTTCGAGGCGGAGGCGTCGATCCCGACCATCGGCTCGGGCTGACGCCCCGACGGCAGCATGGTAGAGGCCCCGGCATGTCAACCGTCACGCGCTTCGCTCCCTCTCCCACGGGGTTCCTCCACATCGGCGGCGCCCGCACCGCTCTCTTCAACTGGCTGTTCGCGCGGGCCACCGGCGGCCGGTTCCTGCTCAGGATCGAGGACACGGACACGACGCGCGAGGTGCCCGGCGCGGTCGAGCAGATCATCGAGAGCCTCGCATGGCTCGGCATTCCGCCAGACGAGCCGCCCGTCTCGCAGCGCGCGCGCGCCGCACGCCACGCCGAGGTGGCGCGCGCGATGGTGGCTGCCGGCACGGCCTACTACGCCTATGAGACGCCCGAGGAGCTGCAGGCGATGCGGGAGCGGGCGATCGCGGAAGGCCGGCCGCCGCGCTACGACGGCACCTGGCGCGACCGCGACCCGAAGGAGGCCCCGCCCGGCGTGCCCGGGGCGATACGCCTCAAGGCGCCGCGCGAGGGCGAGACGGTGGTCGAGGACCTCGTGCAGGGCACGGTCCGGGTCGCCAACGCGGAGCTCGATGACATGATCCTGCTCCGCAGCGACGGGCGCCCGACCTATCTCCACGCCGTGGTTGTCGATGACCACGACATGGGGATCACCCACGTGATCCGCGGCGACGACCACCTGACCAACACCTTCCGCCAGGTCCAGGTCTATCGCGCGATGGGGTGGGAGCCGCCGCGCTTCGCCCACATCCCGCTGATCCACGGCCAGGACGGGGCGAAGCTTTCGAAGCGCCACGGGGCGGTGAGCGTGCTCGACTTCCGCGACCAGGGCTACCTTCCCGAGGCGGTGGCGAACTACCTGCTCCGCCTCGGCTGGGGCCGCGGCGACATCGAGGTGATCGGGCTCGAGGAAGCGGCGGCGATCTTCGACCTCGCCGATGTCGGGCGCGGCGCGGCCCGGTTCGACTATGCCAAGCTCAGGCACCTCAACGGCGTCTGGATACGCCGCGCCAACAACGAGCGGCTGACGAAGCTCACGCTCGAGCGGCTCGCCCGGCGCGCCGAAGGGGCGATCGGCGCGATCACGGCGGAGCGTGTGGCGAAGCTGATGCCGGCGCTGAAGGAGCGTGCGCAGACGCTCGAGGAGCTCGCTGACCAGGCTTCGTTCCTGGTCAGAACCATTCCGCTCAGCTTCGAGCCGAAGGCCCAAGCCCTGCTCACGCCGGAGGCGCGCATCGCCCTGCGCGGGCTCGCGCGCGCCTTCGAGGGCGTGGCGTGGGAGCCGGCCGCGCTTGAGGCGGCCGCGCGCGCGCACGCCGCCGCCACCGGCGTGACGCTGAAGGATCTCGCGATGCCGCTGCGCGCTGCGCTGACCGGCTCGACGGTGAGCCCTCCCGTGTTCGACGTCGCGGCCGCGCTCGGCGAGGCGGAGACGCTGGCGCGGATCGCCGCCGTGTCGGGCTAGGCGGGCGTGCGGCAGCGGACGAGGATGGTGCCGGTCCAGAGCATCACCACCTCGCCGTTCTGGTTCAGCGCCTCGGTGCGCTGCTTGACGATGCCGCGATCGGGCTTCGAGCGGGACTGCCGCGTCTCGAGCACAGTGACGCGCACCGAGAGCGTGTCTCCGGGCCGGACGGGCTTGAGCCAGCGGAGCTCGTCGAGGCCGGGAGAGCCGAGGCCGTGGCGGGAGACGACCGTGTCGACGAGCATGCGCATGGTCAGCGCCGCCGTGTGCCAGCCGGAGGCGATCAGCCCGCCATAGGGGCTCGATCGGCCGCCCTCCTCCGAGAGGTGGAAGGCTTGCGGGTCGTAGGCCCGCGCGAAGGCGATGATCTCCTCCGCGGTCACGGTGCGCGCGCCGAATGTCACGCTGTGGCCGGGCGTGTAGTCCTCGACGTAGCGCTCGCGCAGGTCCATCGCTTCCCCCCTCGTCCCGAGCCGGCCGGACGCGGCGAAGCGCCGATCACGACCCGGTCAGCCCGCCTTGACGCGCACCTGACGCCATGGTCAACCCCCTGGCCCTGACTTGATCGCCGGCGGCGGCGCTTCTACATCCGCCGCCGGTTTCGGGCAGAGACAGAGGATCGAGGCCGCATGGCGGCGATGATCGAGGTCGAGGGCCTCACCAAACGCTTCGGGCCGGTGATTGCCGTCGACGACGTCTCGATGACGGTCGAGCGCGGCGAGGTGCTCGGATTCCTCGGGCCGAACGGCGCGGGCAAGTCCACCACCATGAAGATGATTGCGGGCTTCCTCACGCCGACCGCCGGCACTGCGCGGCTTGCCGGGCACGACGTGCTTGCCGAGCCGCTTGCGGTGAAGCGTCGCCTCGGCTACCTGCCCGAAGGAGCGCCGACCTACCCGGACATGACCGTGCTCGCCTTCCTTGACTGGGTGGCTTCGGTGCGCGGCTTCTCCGGGGCGGAACGCCGCGCGCGCGTCGAGCGGGCGATGCGGGCAACGAGCCTCGGCGATGTGATCTACTACCCGATCGAGGCGCTCTCGAAGGGGTTCAAGCGACGCGTGGGCCTCGCCCAGGCGCTGCTCCACGACCCCGAGGTTCTGATCCTCGACGAGCCGACCGACGGGCTCGACCCGAACCAGAAGCACGAGGTTCGACGGCTGATCAGCGCGATGGCGTCAGAGAAGGCGATCATCATCTCCACCCACATCCTCGAAGAGGTGGAGGCAATCTGCACCCGCGCGGTGGTGATCGCCCGCGGCCGGCTGGTGGCGGATGGCTCTCCGGCCGCTCTCGCGGCGCGCTCGCGCTGGCACAATGCGGTGACGGTCCGGGTGCCGCCGGGGCAGCGGGCGGCGGCGATGGCCGCGTTGCGGGGGCTTGCCGGCGTGGCGGCCGTCGAGGCGGAGGAGACGCCGATCGATGGCCTCGTCTCCGTCTCGGCTCTTCCGGCCAGCGGGCAGTCGATCGAGTTGTCGGTCAGGCAGGCGCTTGCCGCCGCCTCGATCTCGCCCGCGGAGCTCTGGGTCGAGCGCGGGCGGCTCGACGAGGTGTTCCGCACCATCACGACCGCCGCCGGCGGGCTGCGCGAGGCGGCCTGAGATGCGCACGCTCCTTGCCATCACGCGGCGCGAGCTTGCGGCCTATTTCGCGACCCCCGTCGCGTATGTGTTCATCGTCATTTTCCTCGTCCTGCTCGGCGCGTTGACCTTCTCCGTCGGCTCCTTCTTCGAGCGCGGCCAGGCCGACCTCGCTCCCTTCTTCACCTTCCACCCCTGGCTCTACCTCTTGCTCATCCCGGCGATCACAATGCGGCTTTGGGCGGAAGAGAGGCGCACCGGGACGATCGAACTCCTGCTCACCCTGCCGGTGGCGATGTGGCAGGCGGTCTTGGGCAAGTTCCTCGCGGCCTGGGCGTTCACGGCGATCGCGCTCGCGCTCACCTTCCCCTTTGTCGTGATCGTCAACCTGCTCGGCACGCCGGACAATGGCGTGATCGTCGCGGGCTACGCGGGCTCGCTCCTGCTCGCCGGTTGCTATCTCGCGGTTGGCGCGGCGGTGTCGGCGCTGACGAAGAACCAGGTGATCGCTTTCGTTCTCGCGACCGCCGTCTGCTTCGTCTTCACCGTGTTCGGCAGCCCCGTGGTCGCGGGCTTCATCGCCGATGCGATCCCAGCGGAGGCGCTCGAGGCGGCGCGGCGGATCAGCCTGATCGGCCGCTACGACAGCATCACCCGCGGCGTGATCGCGGCCCGCGACCTCGTGTTCTTCGCCTCCTTCATCGCCTTCTGGCTCTATGCCAACGCGGTGATCGTCGAACTCAAGAAGGCGGGGTGAGATGTTGGACGCCACCCATCACGCGACGCTCGACGCAGCGGTGACACGGAAGCCGCCCGCAAAGGCGCCGCCGCGCCGCCTGCTCGGTGCGGCCGGGATCCTCGCCGCGCTCGTGCTCGCCGTCGCCGTCAACGTGCTCGCCGACCGGTTTCTCGCGACCGCCCGGATCGATCTGACAGAGGAACGTCTCTACACCCTCTCCGAGGGCACGAAGACGGTCCTGCGCAGCCTAGAGGAGCCGATCACGCTCCGGCTCTACTACTCCCAGCGCCTCGGGCGGGAGATCCCGCTCTATGCCGGGCTCGCCACCCGGGTGCGCGAATTGCTGCGCGAATATGCCGAGCTCTCGAACGGCAAGATTCGCCTCGAGTTCTACGAGCCGGAGCCGTTCTCCGAGGTCGAGGACCGTGCGCTCGCCTACGGGCTGCAGGGCGTGCCGGTCGACCGGTCGGGCGAGCAGGTCTATTTCGGGCTCGCCGGCTCGAACACGCTCGACGACGAGCGGACGATCCCGTTCTTCCAGCTGGAGCGCGAGCGCTTCCTCGAGGCCGACCTCACGCGCCTCGTCTACGAGCTGTCGAACCCGCGCCGGCCCGTGATCGGCGTCATGACGGGCCTGCCGGTGAACGGCGAGATGCGCGGCCTCGGGGGGCGGCCCTCCCCGCCCTGGGTGGTGATGACGCAGATGCGCCAGTTCCTCGAGGTGAGGGAGGTGCCGCTTGATGCCGCCGAGATCGATCCGGGGATCTCGGTGCTGATGGTGGCGCACCCGCAGAACCTCTCGCTCCGCGCCCAGTATGCGATCGACCAGTTCGTGATGCGCGGCGGGCGGCTCCTCTTGCTCGTCGATCCGCACTCCGAGGCGCAGGCCTTCCGGCCCGACCCGCGCGGCCGGCCGCAGACCGACACCGCCTCCGACCTGCCGCGCCTGCTCGAGGCCTGGGGAATCGGCTTCGACAAAGACAAGGTGGCGGCCGATCTTCGCGGCGCGTTCCGGGTGCGCGCCAACCCGCAGGATCGTCTGCAGGCCGTCGACTACGTCGCCTGGTTCGTCGCCTCTGGGCCCGGCCAGATCGCGCGCGGCGACATCGTCACGGGCGAGCTGAACCAGGTGGCGTTCGGAAGCCCAGGCTTCCTGACGCGACGCGAGGGGGCGGCGATCGAGTTCCTCCCGCTCATCACCACGAGCGCGGAGGCGGCGGCGATCCCGGCCGAGAAGGTGCGCAACGACCCCAACCCCGCAGCCATCCTCGCCGAGTTCCGCCCGGGCGGGCAGGCGCTCACCCTCGCTGCGCGGATCCGCGGCACGCTCCCCTCCGCCTTCCCCGATGGCCCTCCCCCGCCGGCCGAGGGAGAGGAGGCGCCGACCCGCACGCGGCCCCACCTCGCGCGAAGCGAGGGCACGGCCAACCTCGTGGTGATCGCCGACAGCGACGTGCTCGAGGACAGGTTCTGGGTGCGCGTGCAGGACTTCTTCGGCCAGCAGGTGGCGCAGCCGACCGCCGACAATGGCGCGCTGATCGTGAATGCGCTCGACAATCTCGCCGGCTCCGATGCGCTGATCGGGCTGCGCAGCCGAGGCGAGAGCCGGAGACCCTTCGAACTTGTCGAGTCGATGCGGCGCCAGGCGGAGGCGAACTACCGCGCCACCGAACAGGCGCTCACACGCAAGCTCGAGGAGACCGAGCGTCGCCTGCGGGAGCTTCGCCAGGGTGGTGCGACCGCCGCCGAGCGCAGCCGGGCCGAGGCCGTGTTGACGGCGGAGCAGCGCGCGGCGATCGAGGAGGCGCGGCGCGTCATCCTCGAGACGCGGCAGGAACTGCGCGCGGTGCAGCGCGACCTCCGCCGCGACATCGAGGCGCTCGAGCGAACGGTGAAGCTTGCCGCCATCGTCGCCGTCCCCGTGGTGGTGGCAATCGTCGCGATCCTGCTCGGGCTGTGGCGGATACGCCGGCGCGCCCGGCGTGCCGAGGAGCCTCTGGAGGCGCCGGCATGACGCGGCGAGGGGTTCTCCTGCTCGGCGCGGCGGCGCTGGCCGCTGCCGGCGGCGCAGCGGCGGTGCTGCTGGGTGGCGAGCGCCCGCGCACCGAGGCGTTGGTGATTGGCGAGCCGGCCTTTCCCGGGGTGGCGCCGCGTCTTGCCGAGGCCGTGCGCATCGAGATCAGGCGCCACGACGGAACGCTCGTGCTCACCCGTGCGGACGGCGTCTGGGGTCTTGCCGACAAGGGCGGCTACCCCGTCCGGCCGGACCGGGTGCGTGAGCTCTTCGCCGGTCTTGTCGAACTCAAGCTGATCGAGGAGCGAACCGGTAACCCCGAGCTGTTCTCGCGCCTCGGCCTCGAGGACGTGACCGTTCCGGGCGGGACGAGCCAGCTCCTGCGCGTGCTCGACGCGCAAGGAAACGCGATCGTCGAGGCGATCCTCGGCCGCAGGCGGATCCGCACCGCGGGCAACCTGCCCGAAGCGATCTATCTCCGCCGGCCCGGCGAGACGCGCACCTTCCTCGCCGAGGGAACGCTTCGCACCGACAACGACCCGATGCTCTGGGTGGAGCGCGAGATCCTCGACATCCGTCGCTCCCGGATCGCCTCGGCGACCACGCACCGGGCCGGTGCGGAGCCGGTGCGCGCCGTCCGCCGCAGCGCCGATCTCGAGTCGGTCGAGCTCGAGGGGATGGCGGAGGATTTCCGGGCGGACCAGGCGAAGGTTGACGACCTGCCGCGCGCCCTCGAGTGGCTCACCTTCAACGATGTCCGCCCCGCCGCCTCGCTCGCCGGGGCGACCACGCTCGGCGAGGCGCGGTTCGAGACCTTCGACGGGCTCGGCATCACGGTCCGGCTGGTCGGGGCGGAGGAGAAACGCTGGGCTCTGTTCGCTGTCGCCTGGCAGGAGCGGCCCCGGCCCGACAATCCCCCGAACGAGGTCAAGAGCGCGGAGGAGGCGAAGGCAGAGGCAGAGGCGCTCTCCCGCCGCCTCTCGCCTTGGGCGTTCCAGCTCATCGACTGGAAGGCTGACGTCCTGCTCTACCGGCCCGAGGACGTCGCCGCCCCGCCGGCCCGAGATCCCTCCTGAGCGGGCGCGAGTATCCGACCCATCCGCGCGTCGGGGTGGGGGTGATCCTGTTCCGAGGCGACACGGTGCTTCTGATACGCCGCGGGTCGCCGCCGCGTGCGGGCGAGTGGTCGCTCCCGGGTGGGGGGCAGGAACTCGGCGAGACGGTCGAACAGGCGGCGTTGCGGGAACTCGCCGAGGAGACCGGCCTCGCGCCGGAGGGGCCGCTTCGGCTCGTCGACGTGGTGGATTCGATCACGCGCGACGCGGCGGGGCGGGTTCAGTTCCACTACACGCTCGTCGATTTCGCGGCCAAAGCCGCCCCCGGCGAGGCGGTTCCCGGCGGCGACTGCATCGCCCTCGCCTGGACGCCGCTCGCGGCACTCGACGGCCTTGGGCTGTGGGAGAGGACGCGTGCGGTGATCACGAAGGCGGCAGCGATGCTGCGCTGCGGCAGCGTCTAGCACATATCTTGCAAGTCAGTGACCAGACGACGGGCCGCGGCAGCGCCGCCGCGGCGCCGAATGAGAGGACGCTCGCGAGCATGGCCGACGGTTCCCCCTCCAAGACGCGCGCGAACGTCAGCGCCCTGGCGGAGGGGGCAGAACACCGGGCCGCACGGGCGGCCCTCTTCAGCACCGAGCTTCTGCGCCGGATCGATGCGATCGCCCGTGCGATCGATGCGGGCCGTACGGCGGCCGTCGCATCGGAGGCGAATGCTCTGGCCACCGGTGCAGCAGCCTTCGGTCTCGCCGGGCTTGTGGAGGATGCGCTGCGTGCCGAGCGCGCCGCCCGGAGCGGCAATCTCGACGAGGTGGCCTCTGCCTTTTGCGTTCTGCAATGCGGCGTGCATGCCGCGCTTGCGCAGCTGCGCGGACGCGCGTGACGCCTCAGCCGCCACCCCAGGCGGCGCGCTTGCGGTAGATCGTCGACGGCGAGATCCCCAAGGCGGCAGCAGCCTGGGCGATGTTGCCGCCGCAGGCGGTGATGGCGTGCTCGATCGCCTCCCGTTCGATCTCGGCAAGCGGCCGGATACTGCGCCCTGCGGCCTGCGGCGCGCGGGCGGGCTGTTCCGGCGCCGCCGCCGGGGCGGGATATCCTCGCGAGAGCACGCGTGGTGGCAGCATCGCGGCAGTGAGCAGCTCCCCGTCGTTCAGCACCACGGCGGTGCGGATCGCGTTCTCGAGCTCGCGCACATTGCCGGGCCAGGAATGCGCCATCAGCGCCGCACGCGCGTCCTCGGCAATACCGCGGAAGCCCTTTCCCTCCTCCGCGGCGAAGCGGGCGAGGAAATGCTCGGCGAGCATCACGATGTCGGTTCCCCGCTCGCGCAAGGGCGGCAGCTCGATCGGGATCACGTGCAGGCGATAGTAGAGGTCCTCGCGGAACCGACCGGCCTTCACCTCGGCGAGCGGGTCGCGGTTCGTCGCGCAGATGAACCGTACATCCCCCTGCTCGAGGCGTGTGGAGCCGACGCGCTGGTAGGCGCCGGTCTGGACGAAGCGCAGGAGCTTGCCCTGGAGCGCGAGGTCCATCTCGCAGATCTCGTCGAGGAACAGCGTGCCGCCGTGCGCCTGTGCCGCCGCCCCGGCGCGGTCGGCCACAGCTCCGGTGAAGGCGCCGCGGACATGGCCGAACACCTCGCTCTCGATCAGCTCGCGCGGGATCGCGGCGCAATTGATGGCGACGAAGGGGCCGTCGCGCCGCGGCGACATCCGGTGCACCGCCTCCGCCGCGAGCTCCTTGCCGGTGCCTGACTCGCCGGTGATGAAGACCGTCGCCCGGCTCGCCGCGGCGTTGTCGATGATGCGATAGACCGCCTGCATCGCCGGTGCCGCGCCGATGAAGCCGCAATAGGACGTGCGGTCGGCCGCGCTCTTGAGCGCCTCGACCTCGCGCGCGAGTCGCGCCCGCTCGAGCGCGTTCTTCAGCGTGACGAGCAGCCGCTCCTGCGGGAAGGGCTTCACCAGGAAATCCGCCGCTCCCGCCTGCATGGCGGCGACAGCGGTCGCGACCGAGCCGTTGGCCGTGATCACGATCACCTCGGGCGGCCGCCGCGCAGAGCGCAGCTCGCGCAAGAGATCAAGCCCGTCCGCATCCGGCAGGCGGAGATCGAGCAGCACGGCATCCGCCGGCTCGCGCGCGAGCGCCGCCCGCGCCTCCGCCGCCGTGGCGGCGTGCGCGACCGACCACGGCGCCTCGCGGAGGTAGGAGGTGTAGAGCTCGGCGAGAGCGCGCGTGTCCTCGACCAGAAGCACGCTCTCGCGCGGTGACGACGCCCCGGCCATTCCCGATCTAGCGCGAGCGGGACGGGCGAAGCGCGAGCAGCACCGTGCCGAGGCCAGCGAGCACCGGCCAGGCGGGAAGCTCGAGCAGCGGCTGCACCACATCCTCCCAGAGCCAGGGCGCCACATGGCGCTGGATCCCGGCCTGCGCCAAGTTCAGGCTCGGTGGATCGATCTCGAACCAGAGCTGGCCCAGCGGGATCAGCCGGTGCGTGCCCGAGAACGCCGCGAGCGCCTCGCGCGCGGCAGGCCAAAGCGACGCGGCGAGGAGGAGCACCCCGAGCACGCCCATCAGCCCGCGCACGAGGCCGCGCATGGCAGGTCCTGGCGGTGAGCGGCGGACGGCCTCATGCGAACAGGCGCTCGTGCGCGAGCCCGGCGTAGAGATGCGCCACGTGCTCGCCATAGCCGTTCCAGATCAGGGTCGGCCGGCGTTCGCCGGTGCCGAGCATGCGTTCCGTCGCCTGGCTCCAGCGTGGGTGCGGCACATCCGGGTTCACATTGGCCCAGAACCCGTACTCGGAGGGCTGAAGCCTCTCCCAGAAGCCGACCGGGCGCTCCGCCACGAAGGTGATCCGAACCACCGATTTCGGCTGCTTGAAGCCGTATTTCCACGGCAGGATGGGGCGGATCGGCGCGCCCATCTGCGGCGGCAGCGGCTTGCCGTAGATCCCTGTGACCATCAGCGCGAGCTCGTTGACGCACTCCTCGAGCGTGAACGCATCCGTATAGGGCCAGGGATACCAGGTCTGGCGGAAGCCGGGAGCGATCGCCCGGTTCTCGAAGCTCTGGAAGATCACGTATTTCGCCCCGCCCAGGGGCTCAGCCCAGCGGATCAGCGCCGCGAGCGGAAAGCCGGTCCATGGCACGGCCATCGCCCAGGCCTCGACGCAGCGGAAGCGATAGAGACGCTCCTCGAGCGGGAACGCCCTGATCAGGGTATCGATGTCTACCGTCTTCGGCGACGCGACGAGGCCGTCGATCGTCACCGTCCAGGGGCGCGTCTCGAGGCGCTGTGCGGCACGCCAGATCTCCTTGTGCGAGCCGAACTCGTAGAAGTTGTTGTAGACGATCGCCTCGCGCGCCTCGGTCAGCGGCCGGTCGAGGGTGTAGCGGTCGTTCCGGGCGGCGGGGTAGAGGCCGCGGTTCGGATCGTTCGCGATCTGCGCGTTCCACCAGCCGATCGGGTCTCGCCCTTGGGCGCGCGCGGCAGGACCGCCGCCGAGCCCGAGAGCGCCGAGGCCGGTAGCGGCGCCGAGCAGCGCGCGGCGCGAGGGCCCGCTCCGCTTCGCCGCCGCATGGGCAAGAACAGCCTCCTCAGGCGTGATGGCGCTCTCGGGGAGCTGCCAGGGCTTGCGGCGATGCACCACCATCGACGACCTCCGTCGCGACCTCAGCCACACCAGTTATGGGCGCTCCGCCGATAAACGTCAGCACACGGGGCTGTTAGGGCTTTGCCTGCGTCGCGGCCGTGTCGGGCACAGGCACCGCCGCACCCGTGGCCGGGCGAACCGGGAGCCAGGCGAAGCCCTTGAGACGCATGCAGAACGCCATCAGCTCCTGCGTGCGTTGCACGAAGGCGAGATTAGTGTAGCCGAGCCCGGTTCCGAAACCCCACGCACGAGGATGCGGGCCCCACGGCCAGCCGACCCAGGGCGTGCCCCAGCCATACCAGCCGTAGAGGAACACGCTGCGATGCGCCTCGCGCTGCGCCTCGGCGAGGCACCCGTCGATCACATCCGTCGGGGCAAGCTCGCCCGTGGCCGGGTTCTGCCAGGCATGGGGCGTGCTCGCGCAGGCCGACGCCGCGAAGCCGAGCGCGAGCAGGATCAGGCGCGGGCGCATGCCTCCGAGATGAGCAGCGCTCCGAGGCAAGGCAATGGCAGCGGCATGGCGCGGCGCGCCAGCGCGGCCGCCAGGGTGCGCGCCGCCCTCTTGAGCCCCTTCGCCCGACCTCACCCGGTCCGTTGCCAGCCGCATCAAGCCCCTCTAGCCTCGCCTCCGAGCTGCCTCGACGGCACGACGCGCGGGAGGACGCACCATGGCGGAGACGGAGACGCCCGAGGCTCGGCTCGCACGGCTCGGGCTCGTCCTGCCGCCCGCGCCCGCCCCTGTCGGACGCTACGTGGCCTATCGCCGCGCGGGCGACCTCCTGTTCCTCTCCGGCCAGGGGCCGCGGCGCCCGGACGGCGGCTACTACGAGGGCCAGGTCGGAACGGCCGTGAGCGTGGCCGAGGCCTATGAGCATGCCCGTCTCGTCGGGCTACAGCTTCTCGCCGTGATGCGTTCCGCCTTGGGCTCGCTCGACCGTGTGGCCGCGATCGTCAAGCTGCTCGGCATGGTCAACGCCGCCCCCGGCTTCCGCGACCATCCGGCGGTGATCAACGGGTGTTCGGAGCTTCTCGAGGCGGTGTTCGGGGAGGAGGGGCGGCACGCGCGCTCTGCCGTCGGCATGGGGTCGCTGCCGAACAACATCACGGTCGAGATCGAGGCGATCGTCGCCATCCGTCCGTAGGACGCAGCACACGCATGAGGGACCGAGCATGGGCTACGACCTGATCCTCGCCGGCGGGCATGTGATCGACCCGTCCCAGAACCTCGACGGGGTGATGGACGTCGCCTTCGCAGGCGGCACCGTGGCGCGCGTGGCGCGGGACATTCCCCGCGACGGGGCCAAGGACGTGCGCGACGTCTCCGGCCACATCGTCACGCCCGGGTTAATCGACCTCCATACCCATGTCTACGTGCACGGAACCTCGCTCGGCATCGATGCGGAGGCCTTCGCGCGCAGCTCCGGCGTGACCACGGCGGTGGACACGGGCAGCGCGGGCCCAGGAAATTTCATGGGCTTCCGCAGGCATGTGATCGAGCCCTCGGCGGTGCGGATCCTCGCCTATCTGCACGTCTCGCACGCCGGCATCTTCGGCTTCTCGCAACGCGTGATGGTGGGCGAGAGCGAGGAGATGCGGCTGCTGAACCCGATCGACGCGGTTGCGGTGGCGGAGGCGAACCGCGACGTGATCGTCGGCATCAAGGTTCGGGTCGGCAGGAACTCCTCCGGCACGCAGGGGACAGCGCCGCTCGAGATCGCGCTCCAAGTGGCGGAGGAGACCGGTCTGCCGCTGATGGCGCATATCGACCATCCGCCCCCGTCCTACGAGGACGTTGTGAACCGCCTGCGGCCGGGGGACGTGCTCACCCACGCCTTCCGCCCCTTCCCCAACGCCCCGGTGACGGCGCAAGGGACGGTGAAGCAGGCGGTGCTCGCCGCGCGGGACCGCGGCGTCTGGTTCGACATCGGCCACGGCAAGGGCTCGTTCTCGTTCAAGACCGCACGGACGATGCTCGCGAACGGGTTCCTGCCCGACACGATCTCGTCGGACGTGCACGCCCTCTGCATCAACGGGCCGGCCTATGATCAGGTGACGACGCTGTCGAAATTCCTCTGCCTCGGCATGACGCTTCAGGAGGTGATTGCCACCTCCACCGTAAATGCGGCGCGGGTGCTGCGGCGCCCGGAGCTCGGCACGCTGCGCCCCGGCGCGCCGGGGGATGCGACGATCCTCTCCGTGCTCGAGGGGCGGTTCGACTACGAGGACGTGGTGGGCGAGCATCTCGAGGGTGACAGGCGGATCGTGTCCGACGGCGTGGTGATCGCGGGCCGCCTGTGGCACGCGCGGGAGGGGGTGCGGTTCGCAGCCTGAGGTGCGCTGGTGAGCCGGGAGGGATTCGAACCCTCGGCCACGAGATTAAAAGTCCCGTGCTCTACCGCTGAGCTACCGGCCCCCTGCGGCAACCGGGCGGGTTCTAGGCCGCCCTCGCCCGCGCGTCAAAAGAGGCGCGTCAGTCGCGCACATCGGCCGCGACGCGCATCCTGAGGATCCGATCGGGCGGCGGCGCCACCTGTCCGTTGCGGTTCGGATCGCCGCGCTTGATCGCATCCACGTGCTCCATGCCTTCGATGACCTGGCCCCAGATCGTGTACTGGCCGTCGAGGAATGGGCCGGGAGCGAACATGATGAAGAACTGGCTGTTGGCGCTGTTGGGGTCCTGCGACCGTGCCGCCCCGACGGTGCCGCGCAGGAACCGCGCGCGGGTCGTGAACTCGGCCGGGAGGTTGGGAAGGCGGCTCCGCCCAGTGCCGGTGCCGGTCGGGTCCCCGCCCTGGGCCATGAAGCCCTCGATCACGCGATGGAAGGGCGTGTTGTCGTAGAACCCTTGGCGCACGAGCGTCTTGACCTGCTCGACATGCTTCGGCGCGAGGTCGGGCCTGAGCTGGATCACGACCCGGCCGGTCCTGAGGTCCATGTAGAGCGTGTTTTCGGGGTCAGGAAGCGGCGCCTGCGCGTCCGCCGTCGCGGCCATCATCAGGAACACCGCGCCTGTGAGCGCGAGGCGGAGCGTGGCCGTCATCCGGAACCTCCCATGAAGAATCGGCGGTCAGTCGTGCGCCGAACCCGAGCCCGAGGCAAGCCTCGCCGGTTCTCCCTCGGCCGCGACCTTGGCGGTGACGGCGGCAAGGACCTCGGGCGTGACGAAGGGCGAGATGTCGCCCGAAAGCCGCGCGATCTCCTTGACGAACCGGCTCGAGATGAAGTGCACGCCCTCCGACGCCATCAGGAACACCGTCTCCACCCCTGGGTCGAGACGGGCATTCATGCCGGCCATCTGGAACTCGTACTCGAAGTCGGAAACGGCGCGCAGCCCGCGGATGATCACCCGAGCCTTGATCCGCTTCGCGAAATGGATCAAGAGCGAATCGAAGGCGATCACCTCGATCACCGTGCCGTTGCGCGCGGCGATCGGCGCGATCGCCGCCTCAAGCATCGCTACCCGTTCCTCGGGCCTGAAGAGCGGCCCCTTTCCGGCATTCGCCGCCACCCCGATGACGAGACGATCGAACAGCCTCGCGGCACGGCCGATGATGTCGAGATGCCCCTTCGTCACCGGGTCGAAGGTGCCGGGATAGAGGGCGATCCTCGGCTCGCTCACGCCTCGCCTCCCGAATCCTCCCCACGCTCCTCGCCCTCGTCCTCGACCACCGGGAAGGCGGCGGCGACGTGCTCGTCCTCCTCGATCCGAAACAGCGTCACGCCCTGAGTGGCGCGACCGGCGATCCGTATATCGGACACCGGCAGGCGGATCGTGCGGCCAGCATCCGTCACGAGCATGAGCTCGTCGCCGTCGCGCACCGGGAAGGTGGCAGTGACCGCCATGCCGTTCTTCTGCGTCAACGCCACCCCGGTGATGCCGAGGCCGCCACGGCCGGAGATGCGATACTCGTAGGACGAGGTGCGCTTGCCGTAGCCGCCGGCGGTGACGGTGAGCACGAATTCCTCCGCCCTCTCGAGCTCGGCGAAGCGTTCCGGAGAGAGCACGATCTCGGCCGCCGCCTCCTGTGCCCCGGGCTCCTCCGCCGGCTCCTCAGGCTCCGCCGTCTCGCTCGAGGCGCGCCGCCGCGACGCTGCCGCCTTGAGATAGGCCGCGCGCTCCTCGGCGGTGGCCTCGACATGGCGAAGCACCGAAAGGCTGATCACCTCGTCGCCCGGGGCGAGGCGTATCCCGCGCACGCCGGTGGAGGTACGCCCTGAGAAGACGCGCAGCTCGTCGGCCACCGCGAAGCGGATCACACGGCCCTGGCGCGTGGCGAGAAGAACGTCGTCGGTCTCGCGCACCGCTTGGACGCCGATCAGCCTCTGGCCCTCCTCGAGCTTCATCGCGATCAGGCCGTTCTGACGCACGTTGCGGAAGTCAGAGAGGCGGTTGCGCCGCACGTCGCCGCCGGAGGTCGCGAACACTGCGTAGTGGCTGTCCCAGAGGCTCTCGTCGGCCGGGAGCGGCAGCACGGCGGTGATGCTCTCGTCTGCTGCGAGCCCGCCGAGGAGCTGGCGGATGTTCCGCCCCCGCGCCTGCGGCGCGGCCTCCGGAAGGCGCCAGACCTTGAGGCGATAGGCCATGCCGCGCGAGGTGAAGAACAGAACCTCGTCGAGGTTGTTGGCGACGAAGATGCGCGTCACCGCATCCTCCTCGCGCGTGGCCATGCCGGTTCGCCCGCGACCGCCGCGACGCTGCGCGCGGAAGGCGGAGAGCGGCACGCGCTTGATGAAGCCCTCGCGCGTGAGCGTCACCACCATCTGTGCGGGCTCGACCAGGCTCTCGTCGTCGATGCCGCTCTCGCTGTCCTCGATCGCGGTGCGGCGCGGCTCGGCGAAGCGGGAGCGGATCGCCTCGAGCTCGGCGCGGATGGCGGCGAGGCGTCGCGGACGTGCGGAGAGCAAGCCGAGCAGCTCCTCGATCGTTGCGGCGAGGCCGCGCAGCTCCTCGGCGATCTTCTCGCGCTCGAGCCCGGTGAGCCGCTGCAGCCGGAGGTCGAGGATCGCGCGCGCCTGCGCCTCCGTCAGCCGCAGCGTGCCGTCGGGTGCGAGCGCGTTGGCGGGGTCGTCGACGAGCGCGAGCAGGGGGCCGAGCTCAGCGGCCGGCCAGGCGCGTCCCATCAGAGCCGCGCGCGCGGCCGCCGCATCGGCGCTCTCGCGGATGAGGCGAATCACCTCGTCGATGTTGGCGACCGCGACCGCGAGCCCGATCAGCGCATGCGCGCGCTCCCGCGCCCGGGCGAGGCGGAAGCGCGAGCGTCGGATCACCACCTCCTCGCGGAAGGCGAGGAAGGCTTCGAGCATCGGCTTCAGCCCGAGCTGCTCCGGCCGGCCGCCTGCGAGCGCGAGCATCTGCACGGGGAAGCTCACCTGCAGCCGCGTGTACCGATAGAGCTGGTTGAGGACGATCTCGCCATTGGCGTCCTTGCGGAGCTCGATGACGATGCGGACGCCGTCGCGGTCGCTCTCGTCGCGGATGTCGCTGATGCCCTCGATCCGCTTCTCGCGAACGAGCGTTGCGATCTGCTCGAGCAGGTCGGCCTTGTTCACCTGGTAGGGGATCTCGGTAACGACGATCGCCTCGCGGTCGCGCCGGATCTCCTCGATGCTGGCGCGGGCGCGCACGGCGATGGAGCCGCGGCCTGTCTCGTAGGCGGAACGGATGCCGGAGCGGCCGAGGATGATGCCGCCGGTGGGGAAGTCGGGGCCGGGAAGCAGCGCCATCAGCGCGGCGAGGTCCGCCTCCGGCTCGTCGATCAGCTTGATCGTCGCATCCACCACCTCGGCGAGGTTGTGGGTTGGGATGTTGGTCGCCATCCCGACGGCGATGCCGGAGGCGCCGTTGACGAGGAGGTTCGGGAACGCGGCGGGAAGGACGCGCGGCTCCTCGGCCGTCTCGTCGTAGTTCGGCTGGAAATCGACCGTGTCCTCGTCGATGCCGTCGAGCAGGTCGGCCGCGGCGCGGGCGAGCCGCACCTCGGTGTAGCGCATTGCCGCCGGCGGGTCGCCGTCCATCGAGCCGAAATTGCCCTGGCCGTCGATCAGCGGCAGGCGCATCGAGAAGGGCTGCGCCATGCGCACCATGGCGTCGTAGATCGCCGCGTCGCCATGCGGGTGGTACTTCCCCATCACGTCGCCGACGACGCGCGCCGACTTGCGGTGCGGCTTGTCATGCGCGTAGCCAGCCTCGTGCATCGCGAACAGGATTCGCCGGTGCACCGGCTTCAGCCCGTCGCGCACATCCGGGAGCGCGCGCGCGACGATCACGCTCATCGCGTAGTCGAGGTAGGAGCGCCGCATCTCCTCCTCGAGCAGCACCGGGGCGGCCTCGGGCGGCGTTCGGCCCGGCGGTGCGGGCGTGTCAGGCGTGTCGGTCAAGCGGCGTTCCCGTTTTGGCGCACCGCGCGTGTATGGAAGGCGCGGCGGGGCTTCGTCGAGCCTCGGCGCAGCCTAGCCCAGGCGATGGTGCGCCGCAACAAAAGGGGCTTCTCAGCCGCTGGGCAGACCTGCGCGTTCCAGCCCGGCGGCGAGGGTGGCGAGGTCCTCCGGGCGCACATAGGGTGTGGTGGCGAGGAAGCCCGAGATCGTGAACCCTGGCTCGAGCGCGAGCAGACGACGCGCCGCCTCGCGCGCCTCCTGGTCGCGGCCCATCAGCGCGAGCGCGATGGCATAGGGCTTCCAGGCGGCGGTCAGATTGGGCTGCATCGCCGTCACCGCCTCGCCGATCCGCACCGCTTCGGCGTAGTCGCCCTGCAGGATGTGCGGCGTCATCAGCCCCGTCTCGAACAGGAAGGCGTGCGGGTCCATCGGCGAGAGGCGGCGGTAGCGTTCGATCCGTCGGATCGCCTCGGCATGGCGGCCGGCATAGCCGTGGGCAGCACCGGAGAACACCCAGGCCATCGGCAGGTTCGGGTTGATGCTGAGGGCACGGTCGTGCAACGCGATCGCCTGGTCGTGGCGGCGATGGAGGTAGGCCTGCACATGCCCCGCGATGGTGAGGCCGCGCGCGTCCGCCGGGTCGAGCGCGATGGCGCGGGTGGCGAGATCGCCCGCCGTCCGCATCGCCTCCTCGGCATTCTCGGCCCAGCCCTGGCCGACGAGGAAAATGTGCCAGTAGGCATACCAGGCGTGCGGCGCGGCATAGTCCGGCTCGCGCGCGATCGCGGCGGCGAGCAGGACGCCCGCCTCCATGAAGGGCACTCGGTCGAGGCGGTAGATCGCCGGGATCGCCTTGAGCAGGAGCTCATAGGCGGAGGCCGGCGCGGGCACCCTGCTCTCGGCCCGGCGCGCCTCGATCAGCAGGATCTCGGGATCGATTCGGGCGACCACCTCGGAGGCCACCGCGTCCTGAAGCGCGAAGATGTCGGAGGCGTCGCGGTCGAACCGCTGCGCCCAGACGACCTGCGCCTCCGCGCGGAGATCAAGCAGCGACAGCGACACGCGCACCTGCGGCGCGCCCGTCTCTGGCGAGGTGGCCGCCTGCACGCTCCCTGCCAGCAGGAAGTCGAGGCCGAGATCGCGCCGCGCGGCGACGGTGTCGGTCGGGTCGTGAAGACGCGCGAGCGTGGCCGAGGAGACGACCGAGAGCCAGCGCAGGCGCGACAGAGCGGTGGTGATCTCGTCGGCGAGAGCGATGGAGAGATGCTCGCCCGCGCCCGTGCCGAGGAGTTTCAGGGGCGCGACGCCGATTCGCGCGCCGCGCACCGTCGCCCGCTGCGGCGGCGGATGGCTTGTGGAGACCTCCGTTCGCGGCTGGCCGGCGGCGCGGAGTTCCAGCCGAAGCCGCTGCGCGGTGGCCTCGAGCTCGGCCGCCGGCTCGGCGCCGACGCGAGCGAGCTCGGCGCGCGCCTGGTCGTAGGCGGCAAGCGCTGCGGAGCGGTCGCCGAGATCGCCGAGCGCCTGGATCAGCGCAAGCCACCCGGGCTCGTAGGTCGGATCGATCTGCACGATCCGCCGGGCGGCGACGACCCGCACCTCGGCCGGGTCGTGGGCGCTGTAATGGGCCTCCGCCTGGGTTCTGGCGCGGGCGCGGAAACGCCGCCTCTCCTCAGCGAGCCACTGGTCGAAGGCCGGATCGAGCCCGTCGAGGTCGGCGAGCAGCGTCCCCTCGATCACGTCGAGTGCGCCCGGCTCGGTCGCGCCGAGACGAAGCACCTCGGTCGCGTCCACCCAGAGCCGCTCGGGCAGGAGCTGGGCCGTCTCGCGGGTCGTGACAAGAACCCCGCCGCAGGGAGCGAGCGCATGTCCGAGCTCATGCAGCGACTGCCTGAGCGAGGCGCGGGCCTGTTCCCGGTCACGCCTGCTCCAGAACAGGCCAGTGAGACGCGCGCGCGGAACCGGCCGCCCGGCGGAGAGGGCAAGCACGGCGAGAATGCCGCGTGTCTTGCGCACGCGCGGCAGCACGCGCTCGCTCGCAAGCCCCCACGCATCCATCGTGCCGATCAGGCGGAGGCGGAGCGTGATCTGATCCGACTGGGCCGGCGGGAGCGCGGGATCGGCCAGACCGTCAGGCATCGGAACGCGATGTGCTGTGTGCAGGAGCCACAGCCCGAGTCTATCCGATCCTGACGCGAACTGGCCACCGGCGACGCGCGTGAAAGTGTTACCGCCGACCGCCTCTGCGCGCGATCCGATCAGCCGGCCTGTGCTGTTGCGCGCCCCGTCAGGGCAGCGCGGCGCTGGCGCGCGCCCGCCGGTCTCCGCCAGGCCAGGAGCTGCTGCCCAGGCGAAGGAGTGTCTGGCCCGGCCGCCGGCCGCCTGGCTCAGTGGACGGCCGTCCGCGCCACCGCGAGCGACCGCCGCTTCGGCGCCTCAGAGGCCGCCGCTTGGCCCGAGCAATGGCGGTTCATCGCGTGCACGGCCGCCATCAGGTCGAACACCGCATGCTGCAAGTGGCGGACGACCTCATCGACGCGCTGTTCCGCGGCCGGTCCACTGTATCCGGCGGGAGCGGCCCCGACCGAGAGATACTCGGCATACCAAGCCGCGAAGCGCTGGGCGGCGGCAAGCACGTGCAGGAGGATCGGATCGCCGGCGACCGGCGGGAGGTCCTGTGGCTCGTCCTTCGTCATCGCATGTCCTTGTTGGCGAGGGGCCCGGATGTCCGCCTCGTCCGCGCTCTAGGTAGCGTGGACGCGCTGCGCGCACGCGTGAGATCTCCGTCAAGGGCCGTGAGATCGCGCATATACCTATGGTTGCAAGGACGGCATACCTTCACGAAAGGAAAAAGCGCCGGAATAGGATTTTTCTCTTGCACTCTCCTTCGATCTGGGCATATCGTCCGTCGCGTCGGCGGGATCTGCTCGTCCCGACAGGCAAGAGAAGGAACAGACCATGACCAAGCGAATCCGCCTCCCCGCCCTCGTGGCCGACACCGCCAAGGTCCGTCTCGGCGGCATCATCACCCCGCTGCCGCGCACGATCGCCGACAACGGCAAGGTGCGCCTCGGCGGCATCGCCCCGATCGTCTGATCACCCCGATGGCCGCAGCGGCGCAGTCGGACGCGCTGCGTCATCGCCTGATGCGCGAGGCCCGAGCGGCGAAGGGCCGTCCCTCTCCCTCCCCTCCCGAGCCCCCGGGCCTCGCGCTCCCGCACCGACGTGCCACACCACGACCAAGACCCGGCAACGGGCGCCCAGGCCCCGGCAAACAAAAGGAAGCGCCGGGAAGCCGCCAGAGGAAGAGAGGATGACGGTCCCATGACGAAGCAGCCCGTGCCCCTGGTGACCTTCAATCGCCTTGTTCCCTCCGCACGCCCGCCCCAGCGTGCCGACCGGTCGGGAGCAGGCACGCTTCCCACCCGCGCCTTCCGCTACTGCGAGGCGGTGACGACAGCGACGGGGCTCGGCTGGTATCTGTTTCCCCCTGTCGGCGTGACGTTCGTCTGGGATGGCACCCAGGTGTTCTGGACCTGGGACGGCGGCGAGGAGCACGGCCTTCTGCCCCTTGGCGTGGCGCAGTTCCCGGGTTTCGCCGAACAGTTCGACGCCGCCGCGCCGGAGCCGGTGCGCGGCTTCTCTCCCCCCTTCGTCGCCGCGCTCAAGGAGCCCGGCGTGGTGCAGATCTGGTCAGGCCTGATCGCCCGCACCGCCCCTGGCTGGAGCCTGCTGATCCGCCCGCCCGCCAATCTCCCCCGCGCGGCCGGCTACGAGGTCTATGAAGGCATCGTCGAGACCGATCGCTGGTTCGGCCCGCTCTTCACCAATCTCCGCCTGACCAAGACCGACGTTCCCGTCCGTCTCGACCCCGACTTCCCCTTCGCCACCGCCGTGCCGGTACCGCGGATGATGTACGACGAGGCGCTGCAGAACACGGGCCGGGTCGTTACCGACATCGACGCGATGACGGAACAGGACTGGGCCGACTACCGCGCCACGGTCGTCGAGCCCTGCTCGGCCGCCGACCGAGGCCGCGGCCGCTATGCCACCGAGACGCGGAAGCGCCGCAAGGGCGAGTGCCCCTATGCCGCCGCGCAGGCCGCCGCCGCCGCCTGAGACGCGCCGAGGGCGGTTCACGCCGGGGAGGATCGCCCCTAGGCTCAGGACTCATTGATTGAGCCAGAAGGTGACGGTTGCGGCGAGGGTGATGGCTGCGAGGAAGGTGTGAGCGCATCGGTCGTAGCGCATGGGG
>Ga0209017_10000123_pt1 | contig 74654 bp, 73 predicted proteins | sample YNPBryunderm2012_FD_185812 | JGI IMG/M metagenome (GOLD analysis project Ga0209017, IMG submission 185812) | Anoxygenic and chlorotrophic microbial mat microbial communities from Yellowstone National Park, USA - YNP Bryant MS undermat 2012... ... | reverse complement strand
GCTGGCTTTCGATCAAGTCTTCAGCATCGGCAGCAGGGCTTGGCCCAGGGTCGGAAATTGCTGCGGCTGGGGCATCGACGCCCGCGACGGACTCGGCATTTTCCGCTGTTTCTTTTTCAGAAGGCTCGGACACCTCCGCGGAAATGTTCGTCGTGCCTTCAACATCCGATGCAGAAGTCGTTGGCAGGTCAGACGAGGCTTCTGAACTCGGGATGGCTGATGCCGGGGCCTCTGGTTCTGGGTTGGTCACCGCGGTCGGGATCGGATCGGAATCTGGTTCGGGGATGTTCGAGGAAACCTCCGAAGTAATCGCGTCCAGCCCGAGAATCATGGGCAATGGCGGTTCGGGCTCCTCGGTTAGCGGGGGCTGGGGAACAACCCGAACGACTTCGGTCGCGGGTTCCATGTCGAACGATCCTTCCACATGCAAGGCCGAATCTTCGACAGGCTCGATCGCTGACTGTCGTGGCGGCTCCGCCACCAGTCGGGGCGAATCATTCTCGGCGTGGGGCTCTTGCAGTCCCGCGATGACTTCAGAATCATCCCCAGGGGAAGCGAAGTTATCACGGGCAACCGAAGTCTCGACTTCGGAGGAAGTTTCCGGCGACCTTTGACACACCGGGGAAGAAATCTGAGCCGGATCGCCAGCAGCTGCTCCTTCCGAACGTTGTTCCCCGGGTAATCCGGGTTGAGGATGCTGCTCCCCGGATGATCCGGTCACCGGTTCCTGGGATTGACCATGTTCTTCGGGTGGAAGCGGATCATTTGGAATATCAGAAGCCATGAGTCACTCCACGGAAGACAGTTTACCCGCAACAAGAGCATTGATTCCGCCACTAGAAAAAGACAGGGCTAGCATAATAATTAACGGTAGTGTGTAATTCTTCACACTACCTCCGTTTCCTCAACATTTTTCCTGTTTTTCTTGATTGAAAACGTCGAAGAAATCATTCACGCTTAATACGCTTGCTTTGATAATGAATCATCTTATCTGGGAATTGAGCAATCGCTGCTGAGAGTTTAAGCGTTCGCGGCGGCGGTTGCCCGAGCCGAACGACATAAAACCCTTTCCCAGAACTATCTTGAATGAGAAATTGGCATCTGGCAACACCCCGGCATCAAGTTTGCAGAGATTTTTTTAACGTTGGATTCAAGCGACTCCTGGCAATCACTATTCTTCGGAATTGACTCGAGATGCTCCCATGCCGCTGTTGACTGGATGGTCTGAGGCCTTGATTCCCGGTGCAGATCCGTCAAATCTGTCTCGCCTCGACGATGAGGTCGTGGAATTGCCGCTCCTTTTGCCACGCTGGCACGCATCGGCCTTGGAAGAAGTCGCGCAAAGTCGGGGAATGACCACTGGCCAATTGATTCGTCGCTACCTCACCGATCTCCTCGAACATACTTCGCCACAGTCGCGATTCGAAAGCTGAGGCGATCCGATCACACAGCAATGGTTTCTCGGGGACGGGATTGCTCGTTGTTGCCTGATTGTTGGGGATTGATGACTTCGGTCGCGAATCTGGCCGATTGTTCGGCTCGACTGTTTCCATTCTAGTTTGCCTGGGAGTGTGTTATTTTCGATCACTGCCTGAGCGACTTACGACCAATGACTTTGTTGCTTAGCGATGAAGCAACGCAGGTCTTTTGTGCTGTCACAGTTCACGCGGATCGATTATCAGACCAGGCATACGGCTGACCCTGCCCTTGTGTCGAATCAGCAGTTCGGTTACATCAGGGCTAACGACGCAAGTCGCCGGTCGAAGCGCCATCGCCCGGGGATCAGGATCGGACAGCAGTCTGAATGAGGGAGACCACGGATGGCACTCCTGGAAGTGTCGGGGCTGGTCAAATGGTATGGAAAACGCCAAGTGGTCAAAGGCGTTTCCTTTGAGGTCAATGCCGGGGAAATTGTCGGTTTGCTTGGGCCAAACGGAGCCGGCAAAACCACCAGTTTCCGCATGACCACCGGTCAGATCGTCCCCAACGATGGCCTGGTTCTTTTTGCGGGAGAAGAAATCACGCAGTTGCCGATGTATCGCCGGGCTCGGCTGGGGATGGGGTATCTCTCGCAAGAGCAGAGCATATTTCGCAAGTTGACGGTCGAGCAAAATCTGCTGGCGATTCTCGAAGCACTCCCACGGAGCCGGACACTCGGACGTAAATTAACACGTTCGGAACGCTGGGATCGGACTGAAGAAGCCTTGGCCCGATTCAATCTTTTGCATGTGCGGAAGAACCTGGCATCGAGTTGCTCGGGAGGCGAAAAACGACGACTGGAAATTGCCCGCTGTCTCGTGTGTGAACCGTTGCTGATCTTGCTCGATGAACCGTTTGCAGCGGTCGATCCGAAGACCACCGAGGACATTCGTGCGAATATTCGCCAGTTGGCGGAAACCGGAATCGGCATCCTGTTAACCGACCACAATGTCCGTGAAGTGGTGAAAACGGCCGATCGAATTTATTTGATTGTCGAGGGGAAAGTTGTTTGTCAAGGGACGCCGGATCAGATTATTCGGGATCCGGTCGCAATTGATGCCTACCTGGGCTCTACCTTTCAAGACGATGTTTTGATGGCCCGTCTGGCCGGGTTTGCGGGTTTTGCTGATTCACAACCATCCCGGGAAGGATCGGGACTTCCAGCGGACGAATCCGTGATTACCTTACAACCCGCAGCAGTAGAAAATAGTTCCGCCGGACCTGACACGGCTGAGACAACAGCCTCGAGTGCTGCTGAAGTGGCTCCGGCTTGCGGTCCTGCAGCCACGGGAACTGTGAGCCGCGGCATCGGAACTGGTGGTCGAGAACCGGCGAATCGATGGAACGCTGAGACGACCGCTTCGCCGCCAGCTCGGGCGACGGTGCCGATGATGCCGCCGATTTCGGGGTTCAGTTCCTCGGCGCAACTGTTGTTGGAACAGGAAAAAATGCGGCGGTGGATTGAACAGCTTGCCGATCCGACGCGGATGCCTGGTGCCTGGCAGGAATTGCAACAGCGTGGCTCTGCAGCGATACCGATCTTACTGGAGGCACTGGAACGGCGGGAACTAGAGATTCGACATCTGGCGTTTCGCTTACTGGAGACGATTACCGGGGAATCGCTGGTCTATCAATCTGACGGGCCGGATGAGGTGCGGTTACGCCAGGTGGCGTACCTGCGGGCGAAACTGGAACGCCGGGCAGGCTAATGAGATAATCCCGGTGTGGGTGATGTTTTCAGGAAAGTTCACACCGGGAGTTTGCAACAATGAGCAAAATCAGCGAGCTTGCGGAAAATTATCGCAGCGGGGCAGCGGCACTGCGGGCAGCGGTTGCGGGTATGACGCCAGACCAGCTTCGTGCCCGGCCGATTCCTGGTCGTTGGAGCACCCTGGAAGTCGTGGCTCACATCGCGGATTTTGAGCCAGTTTTTGCCGACCGGATTCAGCGCATTTTAGCTCTTGACACACCGACACTTTTGGCGGCTGATGAGAATCTTTTCGTGCAACGGTTGCATTATCACGATCGTGATTTGGAAGAAGAACTCGCCGTTGTGGACGCAATCCGACACAAGATCGCTCGCTTGATTTCGCACCTGGAACCCGGTGATTTGCAGCGACTCGGCACGCACAGTTTGAAAGGTCCACTCACGCTTGAAGCGATCATCAGTTCGGCAAGTCAGCACATCCCCCATCATTTGCCCTTCATCGCGGAGAAACGTCGAGCCCTCGGGATCGGATAACAATCATCGTACTGGCCGCGGTTTCCGAAGGAGTTGCGGACGTGGTTGCTCGGTGAATCGAGCCGAGTGAGCCGGGCTTGACCCTGTTTTCCCGGTGATGGTAGAGTCACGGCCGTTGCCGCCGTAGCTGGCGGATGAGGTTTGCCCGTGAACCCAGGACGGCTCCCCGATGGCCCCCGCGACCACCACGCAAAGTCCGGCGAGCTTAAGCCCGGAACAAATTCAGCAACTTCCCGTGGAGCAAATCCGGGCGTTTACAGCCGAGCAAGTGGCCGAGTTGTCGCCGAGCCAGTTGGCAGCAGCCCACCGGGTTCTGGATGCTGCCCGCTGGGCAGAACAACCGGCCTATTTTCGCTGGTTACACGAGTTGTTGCCCGAGCCTTTTTTCCAGACTCAGGGATTTTTGCTGTTTTTCTTGGTGGTAGCTTGCTGTTACTGGCTGATCCCGCGGCGCTTCAATACGGCCCGGGTGCTGGTGCTGGTGGTGGCGAGCTTTCACTTTTACGCCGCCTGGAACGCGACTCTGGCCTTTTTAGTGACGATCACCGCGACCCTGGATTATCTGTTCGCGCGATTCATGGATGCTAGCGAACGCCGAGGCGTCCGCAGGTTCTGGATGTGGTCCAGCATCGTCATGAATCTCGGTGTATTGTGTTATTTCAAGTATCGGGGTTTTTTCCTGAACGAACTTCATGATTTGCTAAGTGTCGTGGGGTTGGGCTCATCGTACAGCAAATTCTCTGCACTTGACATTCTAATTCCATTTGGCATTTCTTTTTATACCTTTGAAGCGATCAGTTATGCGGTGGATGTTTTTCAACGACGGATCAAGGCGGAAAGAAGCCTGCTGCATTTTCTCTTGTTCATTCTCTTTTTCCCGCATCTTGTGGCAGGACCGATTGTCCGCGCCTGGGATTTCCTACCCCAGGCCCACCGAATCAAGCGCTGGAACTGGGTCCGGATTCAAGTGGGAGTGCAATTTTTCCTGCTCGGTTTATTTAAGAAATTGGCAATTGCCGATCGGATGGCCATCTTTGCCGATCCGGTGTTTGCCAACCCGGAGCAGTATAATTCCTCGGCGATCTGGTTAGCGGTGCTGGCCTATGCATTGCGAATATATGCCGACTTCTCCGGTTATTCCGACATGGCCGTGGGCACGGCTCACTTTTTCGGTTATCGCCTGACTCAGAACTTTAACATGCCGTATTTGGCAACGAACGTGCAGGAATTCTGGCATCGCTGGCACATCAGCTTGTCCACTTGGCTGAGGGATTATCTGTATATCCCGCTCGGGGGGAGCCGATGCAGCCCGATTCGCCGGAACTTCAATTTGATGATCACCATGCTGCTTGGCGGGTTGTGGCACGGGGCAAACTGGAGCTACCTGATCTGGGGCGGGCTGCATGGCCTGATGCTTGTCGCGCATCGGCAGTTTCAAGGCTGGGCGAAGCAGCGGCCGCTTCTCGACGGGTTTTTGCAGTCAGCACCAGGGACCGTTTTGCGGGTGCTGACGACATTTCTGTTCGTGATGTTATGCTGGGTCTTTTTCCGACCGGAATTGACACAATCGCTGACCATGCTCGAACGCATGTTCTGGATTACGACCGATGGAATGACATTGCCTCTGCATAATCGCAGCCTCTGGTATACGGTGCTGTTCGTGCTGGCGTGTCATCTGCTCGTGGCGAAGGGTCTTTGGCAGTGGCTGTGGGAGCGGACCCCGCCGGTGGCAGCCGGGTTCGGATATGCCACCTGCCTGACCGCGGCGATGCTGCTTGCCCCGGAACAGGGGCAGAGTTTCATTTACTTCACCTTCTGAGTCGGTCATGGCAGCAGCGTTGCTTCCTCGAATCATCATGGCTCAGGCGGGAGATACCGGTCGAGCGATCGTGCCGGTTCGCCCGTCGCGGCGGATCAGAGCCAGACAAGCGGTGCTGGCGGGTGCATTGCTGTTTATTCTGGGACAACTGGCCGTCGGAATTCTTTCGGAATGGTATCTCCGGATTCGTGATCCACTGTACGGCGACAAGTTTGTTAAACTCGAGCGGCGGCTGAACCGATGTGGTCAATCGGCGACAATGGTGTTGATGCTCGGCAGTTCCCGTACCGGGCTGGCTTTTCATGGCCGCCGAGTCGAAGCAAGGCTAAGCAGCGAATTGCAACAAGCGGCTGTTGCCTTCAATTTCGGGATTCCGGCCTCAGGTCCGGTCACCCACCTCGTGTACTGGAATCGCTTATGCCAAGCCGGGGTTAAACCGGACTTATTGTTGCTGGAAATTTTGCCTTCGATGCTGGCCGACGGCCATGGAGGGCCCCTGGAACGGCACTGGTTTTATGCCGATCGGGTGACCACCTCGGAAGTACCTGTGCTGATCGAGTACGGTTTTCCAGAAAGGGCGGTACGACAACGGCATCTCAGTTCGCTGTTGTGGCCGGCGTACAGCTTGCGTTTTCAGTTGATGTCCCGAATCATTCCGAGTTGGCTGCCCTGGCAAGTCCGTTTCGACTGGAGTCGTGGTGCGGATGAGTGCGGTTGGGGGACGACGCAAAGTCAAACCGTGGATCCCGTTTTGCGGGATGCTGGAGTTCGCCGGGCCCATGCAGAATATGCGGGGATTCTCTCGCAGCTTCAGCCTGGCGGCGGAGCCATGCAGGCGTTGAAGGATCTTCTGCAAAGTTGCCGTGAACAGCAAATTCCCGTCTTTTTAGTATTGATGCCCGAGGGGAGCGAATTTCGTTCGTGGTATCCTCCTGAGAAACTGACAACCTTGAAGCAGACCTTGCATCTCCTCGGGACGGAGTTCGGCGCACCCTTGATTGATGCTCAGAACTGGCTGCCTGACGAGGCATTTTACGATTCGCATCACATGTTCGCAGCCGGGGCGGAAGCCTTTTCAGATCGGCTGCTGGAGGAAGCAATTCTGCCGGCTTTGACGCGAACACGACCGCGGTTCGACCAGCGGCCAGAGCCCGCGAGCCGCGGTACGGAGGTGACACCAAGGTGACAAGCAAGATCAACGAGACAAGGATCATAAGCGCTGTGCGAGTACCGCTTTTGCCCTGTGTGACCCGAATTGAGGTGGTGCATCGCAACCCGGATCGTCCCAGACAACAGACATCGAGGAGCAGCCGGGGTCGACGTGCGGTTTTTTGGGGCATCAGCTTATTCGTTATGATTCAAGTCAGCATGAATCTGGCGATTCGCCAGGATATTGTCCCGGTTCGCGATCCGATCTGGTTCGAAAAACTGCAATTCCTTCAACGATACGGGGGCTTTTTCCCGGAGCCGTTCGGCGATGACAGGGCCGTGCCACGGCGACTGCTAGCGCTGGGCAGTTCCCGGACGCAACTCGCCTTCAACGCCAGCCGTCTGCAGTGCACGCTGGCAGAAATCAGTCAGCAGCCAATCCGGGCGTTCAACTTCGGTTGTCCGGCAGCCGGGGCGATGACCTGCGCTTTGTACTTTCGTCGTCTTCTCGACATGGGGTGCGTCACGGATGAGTTGCTCGTCGAAATTCATCCCGGATTTATTGCCGAGCATGAACCACCGTTTGAAGGTCGCTGGCTTCACTTGTACCGACTCAGTGAAGCAGAAGTCCAGACGCTTCGTGGGTTCGGCTGGGCACTTGAGGATCCGCCTCAACATAGCTGGAAAGGCTGGCTGACGGCGGCGGGATCGTACCGGATGTCGCTTTTGAATCGCTATGCACCGGTGCTGTTGCCTTGTCCGTACGGTTTAACTTTGGGGAGCAAGTCGAACGCGGACGGCTTTGTTTGCGGTGTGGAAATGCCGCGGGATCGCTATGTGAAAGCGTTGGCGCGAACACGACAAGAATATGCTCCGGTGCTTGAGAATTACCGAGTCGGAGGGCCAGGACCTGCGGCGATCCGGGATATTCTCGCGATTTGCCGAGCCCGGGGGATCGCTGCGACGGTCATCCTGATGCCAGAATCGAGCGAGCATCGGGAGTGGTATGGCGTTGAAGGGCATGACAGCCTGGCGACGTTTATCGCCAGTCTCAAGCGAGAATTTGAGATTCCTGTCATCGATGCCCGAGAGTGGGTGCCCGACGAGGGCTTTGCCGACGGCCACCACCTGACTGGGAGCGGAGCGACGATCTTCACGGATCGCCTGGCTTGTGAGTTATGCCGACATCGGCAAAAGGACTCAGCCGTACTGAGAGGTGCGGAATGAGTTCGCAACTCGGAATTTCGTTCCGGTGGAGTCGATCGCACACAGGCATCCGTTCCCGAATTGGCGGGATCGGTTCGGCCCGCTGCGTGAACAAGTCACGCCAGCATCGGGCTCGGGTCGGAGTCGTCAGTTTCTTGATCTTTGTCGTCGTGGGCAATGCTGCGTTGAGCAGCTGGCTGGAATTTGGCCCGCGGCGGTGGCGGGATCCTGAATATGGTAAGCGGATGAGTCGGCTTCAGGCCCGGATCGCCGAGCAACCGGAACAGCCACTGGTCGTCGTCATCGGGAGTTCCCGCACGGCAATGGGAATCCGCCCCGGAAGCTGGGAAGCGATGAGGCCGGATGTGGTCACTCCTCGTCTTTTCAACCTTTCGATCGTCGGCAGCGGTCCGATCATGCAACTGGTCACCGTTCGCCGGATGTTAGCAGAGGGAATTCGCCCTGCCGTCGTGTTACTGGAATACTGGCCAGCATTTCTGCGGGAAGATGGCGTCTACGCCGAGGAAAACCGCTTTCCGCGGGAACGCTTTTACTGGCATGATCGGCTGACTCTGCGAGAATATTTTTCCGATTCATCGAACCTCAGTCAGACGATGCTCAAACAACGGCTGTTTCCCTGGTACTTCCATCGAAAATCCTTGATGAATCAAGTGGCCGGCTCGTGGCTGCCAGTTCATCAGCGAACGGACAGTACGTTTGAGAAAATCGACGACTGGGGCTGGTTACCCGGCCACCCCCACGCCAGCCCAGAACAGTGCGAGCGCGGGCACGAAGCAGCCGCGGAATATTATTTGCCGCTCTTTCAGGGGTATACGATTTCTCCGCTGGCAGATCGGGCGCTGCGGCAATCAGTCGCCGAACTTCGCCAGGCCGGGAGCCGAGTCGGATTTCTGTTCATGCCGGAATCCAGGCGATTTCAGAACTTCTATCCGCACACGGTTTCAGCCATCGCCCAGGATCATTTGCAGCGAATTCAGGGGGAACTGGCAGTCCCGTTGATCGACGCCAGAAATTGGCTCGGAGATGACCAATTACCCGACGGTTTTCATCTGACTCAGCCCGGTGCCGCGGAATTGACTCAACGATTGCGGGGAGCCCTCCTCGAACATTTCCCCGAACTGGGACGACAGCGATGAAATTGCTTCCTGCGGTCTGGAGGATCCGGTGGCATCATAGCGAATGGCCGCTCCGGAAGCGCTCGCGTCGTCAGCGATTGTCTCAGAGTCGGGCCCGACAGTCGGTGTTTGCCGCTCTCGGTTTCTTGGTGATGCTCAATGCCGGGATGAATCTGGCTCTTGAAACGGTGAAACCGGAGTGGCGTGACCCGGAATACGGGCACCGCTTGAAGGATTTACGCCGCTGTCAGCAGGCCGAGCCTGACCGTCCGCTGGTGCTGGTTCTCGGGAGTTCCCGGCCGCAGATGGGGCTCAGCCCCGCTGCCCTGGGGCTCGACAACGGGCCAGGTTCACCGCTGGTGTACAATTTCTCCGCCGCGGGATGCGGACCGATTCATGAGTTGCTGACGCTGAAACGTCTCCTCGACTCCGGAATTCAGCCCTCTGCCGTGCTGGTGGAAGTGCTCCGTCCCGTGCTCGCGGGAAACGGGCCGGCAGAGAAGCTTCTCCATCCCGGACGGCTCAGTTACGCCGACTTGCACCGGCTACGGCTTTATTGCGATGATCCGCAAGCGTTACGCTGGAATTGGCTGCAGCAGCGTCTGTTCCCCTGGCATACTCTGCGGCTGAACTTGCTGAGTCACTGGGCAGGGAGCCTGTTGCACTGGAAGTCCCGGCAAGATTTCATGTGGAAACAGCTGAAAGAACGAGGCTGGCTGCCCTATTTCATCGAGGATCTCCCGGCGGAGAAACGCCTCCAAGGAATCGCCGCTGCCCAGGCTCAGTATGCTGGCTATTTTGCACAGTATCAGATCGCGCCGCGGCCGGATCAGGCCTACCGAGAGTTGCTGAGCCTTTGCCGGGAACGCGGCATCCGCGTTGGCTTCTTCATCATGCCCGAGTCCCCGACCTTTCGCTATTGGTATCCCCCCCACGCCGAGGAAACCGCCCGGAACTACCTCGAACAATTGGCCCGGGAATTTTCCGTTCCAGTGTTCGATGCTTCTGCCTGGATCAACGATGAAACGGCCTTTGCGGATAGCCATCACCTGATGCGATCCGGGGCCGAACAATTCAGTCGTCGATTTGGCCAGGAATGCCTGGCCCCCTGGTTAAGACAGTCGCCGTAACATGTCCTATCTAGCCGGATCATATCGCGGCGGATTTGCCCTCAATCGTTTCCCGAATTCCAATCCTCACTGCGAATCTCCGAGGCCTACGCCGTTTTCTCGTGAACACGCGGTGCTCGTCCGATAAACTAGTTGCTTGAGGCCTTGATAATGTCCGTGCGTCTCAATAACCATGTGAAAATCTCATCACCGTGACGATGCACTTGGCAGTCGATGGAGGATCACGAGGTTGAGGCAGTGGTTGCTGAGTCAGGTCTTATCAAGCCTCATCCCGATTCACAAGTTTTCTCGGAGTATCGGAAATGACACGGTTCTTGAATCGCCGCGGATTTCTCCGGAGCAGCGGAGCCGCCACACTCGGCTATCTTTTTACGGGTCCGGCCTGGTCGGTGACCCGAGCCGCTAAAGCCAATGAGCGACTGGCGGTAGCGGGGATTGGTGTTGGCGGCAAAGGCCGCAGTGACATCGAACAAGCTGGGCAACTGATGGATGTCATCGCCATCTGCGACATCGACGAATCCGAGCGCGGGTTAGGAGGGGCAGCGAAAAAATTCCCGATGGCCAAAACCTTTGTCGATTTCCGAAAAATCTTCAACGATCCGGAAATTGTCCGCAACCTCGATGCCGTCGTGGTTTCTACAGCAGATCACACGCATGCCTTAGCCTGCGTGATGGCGATGCGTCGGGGCAAACATGTGTATTGCCAGAAGCCGCTCACGCACACAGTTTATGAGGCCCGGCTGCTGCGTGAAGTCGCGCGAGAAAAGAACGTGTGTACCCAGATGGGCAATCAAGGAACCGCCGCGAACGGCCTTCGCCGTGCCGTCGAATTCGTGCGTGGCGGGGGCATTGGCCCGGTGAAGGAAGTCCACGTCTGGACAAATCGGCCAATCTGGCCACAAGCTCCGGAAGTGACCAGCGACAAACCGCCGAAAACCGCGGAATGCCCCCCGCATGTGCACTGGGATTTGTTCCTGGGACCTGCGCCATCGCGTCCGTATGCGGAGAAAATCCACCCCTTCGCCTGGCGTGGCTACTGGGACTTCGGAACCGGTGCCATCGGCGACATGGCGTGCCACACGGCGAACACCGCCTTCATGGCCCTGGATCTGGCCAGCCCGACGCGTGTTTCCGCCGAGGCAGGTGACGTCAACCCCCTGACCTGCCCCAGCTATGCCCACGTCGTCATGGAGTTTCCCGCGCGCGGCAGCAACCCTCCGGTGGTGTTGCACTGGTACGAAGGCAAAAAGAATGGACAAAAAGTGCTGCCGCCCCAGGAACTGCTCAGCAAAGTCCTGAAAAAAGGCCAACAACTCGTGAACAGCGGCTCAATCCTCGTCGGAGAAAAGGCGATAATGTATTCCCCGAATGATTACGGGGCACAATGGCTCATCGTCACCGACTCCGGAATCGAACCGCTCACGGGCAACCCGGAAAAGCTGCCAATCAACAATGGCGGCGACTTCGGCCAGAAGAAAGAGTGGGTCGAGGCGATCAAGGCCGGGAAACCCAGCCTGGCCCTTGCGAACTTCGACTATGCCAGCTTGCTGACCGAGGCATTCCTGCTTGGCAACGTCGCCATTCGTGCCGGAAAGCCGTTTGACTGGGACGGCGAAACCGGCAAAGTGAAAAACTGCCCGGAAGCCGAGCCCTACCTCCACATGGAGTACCGCAAGAATTGGGACTTGCTGCACGAAAAAGTGTAACCGTCTCCACGATTTCGGGGGTGACTTCGAGATTTGCCGCCCTCAAGAAACCATCCTCGTGGTGATGCGGCAACGTTTGCACCAGCACGAGGGTATGTGAACGATCGTTTAGGAGATACCCGGTTCCAGACGTTGCCCGCACCGTTTGACCACGGACGATGCAGCTAACCGTGGTCATGAAATTGCCGATTGTCAGATCGATTTCAACGCTTCCACATGAGTTGCATTTCGTTCCGTCAATTCTCAGCAATACCGCTCCTCTAGCAAATGCGTGGAAGTAGAGCCCCGGCGGGCTCCACCAGGGGGCGAATGCTTCCGTATGCTGTGCGTATCTGGACCCGGCCTGGGTGTGAGTCCGTAACTCGAGCGATGACCCGTGCGCCACGGCCGCCAGAGTGGGACTGCAAACGCTGGACCACGACCTCAGCCTCAGATTCGGGCACGACCACAACGATCCGCCCTTCGCATGCAACGAACAACGGCTCAATCCCCAATAACTCGCAACCGGCTCGGACCGTTTCCGAAACCGGAACCGCCGGGCCATCAATTTCGACGCCCCAGGGCTGCTGGGCAACGAGTTCGTGGAGGACCGCTGCGACCCCACCGCGGGTTGGATCCCGAAGAAACCGGACCTCAACGCCATGATCGAGAAGCAACGCAACCAGTTCCTGAACAGGAGCAGCATCGCTTTGCAAGCCCCGGCCTTCAAACAACCGCTCTCGCGCGGCTAGGACAGCAAGCCCGTGCTCCGCGATCGGCCCACTGACAATAATGGCGTCCCCAACTTGAACCCGATGGGGGCCAAGATCCAGCCCAGGGCGGACACGACCGAGGCCGGAGGTATTGATGAAGAGCCCATCGGCCATCCCCCGTGGCACGACCTTCGTATCTCCGGTGACAATCCGCACCCCACAGCGTTCGGCGGCCTGACGAATCTCTGCCAAGATCAGGCGAAGTTCCGGCAATGGAAAGCCTTCTTCAATCACGAGCCCCAGGCTCATCGCGACTGGAATCGCACCGCTGACAGCAAGATCGTTGCAAGTACCATAAATCGCGAGGGAACCGATGTTCCCGCCGGGGAAAAATCGCGGAGTGACGACAAAGGTGTCAGTGGTCATGGCGATAGCATCGCCAGGTACCGAGACAATCGCCGAGTCGGCAAGTCGCTGGGGATCAGGACCAGCCCCCGCCAGTTCTGTCAGCACGACACGATGAAGGAGTTCCCGGGACAACCGTCCTCCCTCGCCATGGCCGAGGAATATCTGCTCGGGTGGAGGCCAGGGTACGGGGCAGTCGTAACCTGGGGACAAATGCGGGGACGACATTCAATGCTCCTTCTCGGGGTGGAATGCATGAGGTCGTGGCAGCCTGCCAGCGTTCCAATACGCGGAGCACGCCCCCTCCGTCGAAACCATCGGTGCCCCTAGCGGCTGCGTGGGCGTACAACGGCTGCCGTAGCTGGGGCAACAGTCCGGGGTAAGCCGCCCCTGGAGGACAAGCCCAGCCTGGCACTCGGCAGGTGAAGACACGACCTGCAATTTCGGAAGTTCATGCCGCCGAGGGAATCGCTTCTTCGCGTCGTACGGCTGATAGCGGGCATTCAGGCGAAGACCACTGCGGGCAATCACCCCCAATCCCCGCCATTCCGTGTCAACCACATCGTACACTGCCGTGACCGGGGTGAAGGCCGGTCCCGCTTCGTGGTGGGTGACAGCCCGGGAATACCGATTAACCACAACCGCTGTTCCCGTTTCTAGCAATTCCAGTAATGTCGTAATTCCGTCCATCAGATCGGTTGGCTCGAAGCCGGTTACGACAATTGGAACACGAAATCGCTCGGCCAACGCCCAATAATGTGCATACCCGGTGACTGTACACACATGACCGGCCGCGAGAAAGCCTTGCACACGGTTGCCTGGAGCAGCCAGAATCGCCTCCATCGCGGGGCTCACGAGAACATGTGCGACCAGCATCGAGAAATTCCCTAGACCGAGGCGTTCGGCACGGAGGACCGCCAAGGCTGTCGCTGGAGCAGTGGTTTCAAATCCGACCGCGAAGAAGACCACCTCACGGTCCGGATGAGCCGCAGCGAAGGTGACGGCATCCAATGGCGAATACACCACTCGGACATCACCACCTGCGGCTCGGGTGCGGATCAGATCGGTGGTACTCCCCGGCACCCGGAGCATGTCGGCGAAGGTGATGAGGGTCACACCCGGCTGACTGGCAATCGCGATGGCATGATCGAGCATCGACACCGAAGTGACACAGACCGGGCAGCCCGGGCCATGCACCAACCTGACCGCTGCGGGGAGTAATTCCTCCAGCCCGTATTTCAGAAAGGCGTGGGTTTGCCCGCCGCACACTTCCATAATCGTCCACGGCTGTCGAACCGTGGTGGCCAGACGCCGAGCCTGAGCGCGAACGGCTGCGGGCAGACGGAACTCATCGACATACTTCACTATGCCCCCGGGACACTCGGTCCGTCAGCTTGGTACTCAACTGCTGTGTCTTCGTGACCTAGTATCCGCAAAGCCATAATCAGTCGATTGGCTTCTTCTGTATCGATTCGCGTCAAAGCGATTCCCGCATGAACCAGAACGTAGTCGTCCACTTTCAGATTGGAGAGGCAGGCGGTGCAGACGACACGTGAAACACCATCGAAGTTAATCCGGGCATACTCGAGACCATCTGAGGGCGGAAGGATCTCTTCCACTCGCCCGGGAATCGCCAGACACATCACAGCACCTCTGAAAGATTCGCACAAGCCACAGCCAGTTGCCCGACCGCGAGCCCGCCATCATTCGGGGGAACAACAGAACCGAGAAGGCCGATGCGACCACGACGATTCAAGGCAGTAAGCACCGCTTCGGTCAGTCGGCGATTCTGAAAACAGCCGCCCCCGAGGACAATCGGGCGACCCGGCCAGCGGCGAACCACGGACGCGGCCCAGCTGCCGAGCCAGTCATGAAATTCGCTAGCCAGGGAGGTCGGGTCTGACCCCGCGTGAATCGCGGTCAGAACTTTCCGGATGAACGGTCGCCAATCGAATGTGAGAATTCCATCGACGACTTCTGTCGGCACCTCGATTTCAGCACCGTCAGCATCAGTGCACGCTTCGAGCATGGCAGCGGCTTCACCCTCATAACTCGCGTGGGTCACGCCAAGCAACAGAGAGGCGACACCATCAAACAAGCGACCCAAGCTGGTGCATTTGGGGCTGAAGCGTGGTCGCCGGGAGACCTCAAGCAGGTCTGCGGCCTCCCTCGGCTGATACTTCAGACGGGCCAGCAACGCATTGTCCGCAAGGGCTGCCTCCTCGCCCACCGTCGCAGCGGCGAGTACCAAGCCGACCCGGCGTGGCTCCCGGATACTAGCCTCGCCGCCAGGAAGTGCAAACGGCAGCAGCGTAGCCACCCGGGTAAATGAACGGACTGTGGCCAGCAGAATTTCACCACCCCAGATTGTCCCATCAGGCCCGAGTCCAGTTCCATCCCAGGTCAACGCCACGACCTCATGATTGAGGAGATCATGTTCTGCCATCACAGCGACAGCGTGTGCGTGGTGGTGAAACACCCGCACGACACGCTGCGACAATTGCCCAGCCACTCGTGTGCTGACATACTCGGGGTGAGCATCGCAGCTGATCTGTTCTGGTCGGCAACCATACAGTCGAGGCAATTCGTCGATATCCGCACGCAACGCAACTTCAACTTCGGGATCATCAAGATCGCCGAGATGTGCCCCCAGCACGGCTTGAGCACCAGTCCACAATGCCACGGCCGACTTCTGCTGACTGCCCAGCGCCATGACCGGCACCGTCACTCGGCCACGGAGCCAGCGTTCGAGGCCAGGGATCGGTGCAGGTGCAAGCCCTCGTCCTACCCGGAATGTCACAGGCCGCCCAGCGATAACACGGACCACACTGTCGTCGGCACGGTGAACGATCGGGCGATCATGCGTAAGGAAGACATCAGCGACACCACTTAAGCGATGGCAGGCGTCGCTATCGGAAATGGCGATCGGCTCGTTGCTACGGTTGCCACTGGTGACGATCAGCGGCACCCCCAGGCGTCGAACCAGCATGTGGTGCAACGCGGTAGTCGGTAGCATCACCCCGAGCGTATCAACCTCAGGGGCAATGTTCTCTGCCAGCGGCCGAGTCGCTTGAGGATGCTGCCGGCGATCAAGGAGGACGATCGGCCCTACGGTGCTTTCGAGAATGTCCCCCTCCTGAGTTGTAACGTGTGCGAATTGTTCCGCATCGGCCATTGTGGCCACGAGAATAGCGAGTGGCTTCGTGGGACGCTGCTTACGCTCTCGGAGTCGGCGCACAGCAGCTTCCGCATCGCTGCGAACGAGCAACTGATAACCACCAATTCCCTTCAAGGCAACAATCTTACCCCTACGAAGATACTCAACCGCGGCCTCAACGACGCTGCCACTCGCAGCGATTTCATGGAAGTCGGCACTACGCAGTGATAGCTGAGGGCCACACTGGGGGCAGCAGACCGGTTGAGCATGGAAGCGGCGATCGCCAGGGTCCGCATACTCCGTGGCACAAGCTGCGCACAGCGAGAATCCGTGCATGGCCGTACGCAACCGGTCGTAGGGAAGTGAGTGAATTATGGTGTAACGAGGGCCGCACTCGGTACAATTGGCGAACGGATGAGCATATCTTCGATTCGACTGGTTCGCGATCTCCGCTAAGCACGCCTTACAGATCACTCGGTCCGGCGGAACGCGTACACCAGCGATACTGCAATCCTCTTGGCTCGTGATGATACGAAAATCAGAATACCCGCTGAAGGCAACTGGGGTTTCACTGATGCTCTCGATCTTGGCTGCCGAAGGCGATTCGGTACGGAGCCGCTCGCGAAACCGATGAATCTGCCCCGATTCCCCTTCCGTGAGGATGCTAACACCGGCCGAGTCATTCCGCACCCAGCCAGTGATATTGAGTTCTTGAGCCATGCAATAGACAAAGGGACGAAAGCCGACTCCCTGAACCTGCCCCCGCACACTCCAGACTACAGCTCGGATGAGGTTCGACTTAACCACTGTCACTACACCACTCCCACAGCCGTTGATACCAACGTTCCAGCCCGACGCCGCTGCGTGCTGAGACCTCAATCACTTCGGCCTGAGGTGCGACCTGGTGCACCGTCTGGAGTGCCCGCGGGCGATCAAACCCCGCAGCCTCAGTCAGATCCACCTTCGTGATGAGGAGAAGATCCGCAGTTTTAAAGATCTTCGGATATTTTGCAGGCTTATCTTCGCCTTCCGTGACCGCCATCAGAACCACGCGGTATGCTTCGCCGAGATCATAACTCGCCGGGCAGACGAGATTCCCGACATTTTCAATGATCAGTAACGTGCCATCTGGAACTGATAGCTCATCGCATGCGCGTGCGATCATCGCGGCATCCAGGTGGCAGACTGTCCCCGTTGTTATCTGATGCACGGGCACCCCCGTTCGCCCTAATCGGTTCGCATCATTGTCGGTCGCCAGATCGCCGACGATGACAGCCATCGGAATTCGTGGCCCGAGGTCGACGAGCGTCCGTTCCAGGAGTGTGGTTTTCCCTGATCCTGGTGAAGACAGCAGATTTACGACCGTCAGTCGCTGGGAAGCAAACCGGGTCCGATTCGCGGCCGCCTGGGCGTCGTTTTTCAACAAGACCCCATGTTTGATCGTCAGAGTTCGGGTCGTCTCCGCGTCCATCTCAGGATACCTCCAACGTACCTATTTCCAGTTCCTGACCCCGAATCAGTTTCGCACGGAGTCCGTGGCATCTCGGACAGCGAAAGACGGTTCCCAGCGGTTCGAAGTCTGTGCGGCAATCCTGACACTGGCAAAGGACTGGCACGGTCTGAGTGGTCAATATGGCTCCTTCCAGGATTGTTCCCGCTGTAGCCACCGGGAAGGCAAATTCGAGTGCTGGCACCTCAACCCCGGCAAGCACGCCCACACGAAGGGTCAGCCCGTGAACTTTGCGGAAACTTTCCCGTGCCGCAAGTTCTTCAACGGCTTCAACCACATTCATCAGCAAGGATAGTTCATGCATAACGACTCGGTCAATCGAGTGGCTTCCAAGATGAACCTCTGTGTCCGTGGAGATATGCCCGCACCAAGCTGGAATTCTCTTGCGGGCACGGCGACCAACCACGCCAGCGGATGAGCAGAGTACAAGACCTCGGCGAGGGCAAGCAGGTAGCCGGGGTCGCTGCTGTGGCCGACCGGCTGCACCTTTGACGGGACCAGTCGGATGCACTCCACCTCCTCAGCGGTTTCTGAAGCATCAACAAACACGACCAGACCCGCTGCCGCGATCGCTTCGGCAAGCTCCGGAACTAGTTCTGAAACAATCATCGTGGTCAATCCTGGCCGACCTTCAAGTCGGCGAACCACAGCCGGTCCTGCGGCATCGTCGCCACGCAATGTGTTTCCGTAGCCGATGACCAGTCGAGGGTTCATCGCCGGACCTCCGCGATCACCTCGCCGTCTGGTCCGAGGAAGCGAACGACAAGAGGCATTTGCCCCAGTGCGTGCGTGGAACAACTCAGGCAAGGGTCATAACAACGGATCCCATGTTCGACCCGGTTAAGAAATCCTTCGGGAATCGCTACGCTGGTGCGTACCTCACGGATGTAATGGCGTGCAATCTGAGCGATCGTGCGATTCATCGCCAGGTTGTTCTGCCCTGTGGCGATGATGAGGTTGACACGGGTGATCAGTCCGTGAGGATCGACGGAATAATCATGAAACAGGGTGCCGCGGGGAGCCTCAGAGCAGCCGACGGCATCGAGTTGATTCACACCTGCCTCGGCTCGCAGGCGGTCCGCCGTCAACTGAGGATCATCGAGATGACGGGGAATGAACTCGATCGCGGCCAGAATTTCAATCAGTCGTGCATAATGATACAGGAAGGCCGAATTGGCGATGCCGCCCGCGCGCTGTCGAAACTCCCTCAGTTCCCGGTCAGCGGCTTCAGTTCCGATCCCGGTGCAGATGTTTAATCGAGCGAGAGGGCCGACACGATACATCCCCGCCGGGTACCCCAGTGGCTTATAAAATGGCGACTTCAGATACGAATCGGCCTCAACGGCTTCACCGATGTGGCGTGAGTAGTCCACGGGGTTGATATCATCGGCGATAACCGCCCCCGAGGAGTCGACAATGCGAAGAACGCCGTCGTGGTGCTCCCAGCCGTGATCCTCCGGCCGAACCAGACCCAGATAAAGACTGGGGAACTGTCCGAAGACGGCGATGTCTTCCGGATGACGATCCATGTAACTCTTGATCAGATCGATGCCGATCAGTGTTGTCGCCTGGGCTTCTGGCAGTTGCTCACGGATATCCGCGGCCGCTTCCGGCGTTAACCCCGAGCGAACCCCGCCCGGAACGGCCCACGACGGATGCACCTTACGGCCTCCGAGGTGTTCAATAATCCTCTGGCCGAACTGCCGCAGTCGGATACCCGCCCGTGCCAATTCCGGGTTCGCTCGGATCATGCCAAACAAATTCCGACTCGCTGGATCAGAATCAAAGCCCAGGAGAAAGTCGGGGCTACTCAGGTGAAAGAAACTCAAGGCATGCGACTGAATAAGCTGAGCTAGGTTCATCAGTCGGCGTAACACGACGGCGGTCGGGGGTGGGCGAACACCGAGAATGCCATCCCCGGCCTTGGCGGAACAGAGGAGATGGCTCACCGGGCAGATTCCGCAGACGCGGGCAGTCAGGCCAGGCATTTCCGGAAATGGCCGACCTCGGCAGAATGCCTCGAAACCGCGAAATTCGGTCACATGAAAGCGGGCATCCACCACCTGCCCAGCCTCATCTACGAAGATACTGATCTTGGCGTGGCCTTCAATGCGGGTAACCGGATCGATGATGACACGACGCATCGGTACTCCTGAACTTACCCGAAGGAAATCCGGTCCGCGGTTTGTTCTGGCCTACGGCCGTCCAGCAAGTCGCTTAGCAGTTGGCGGATTCGCTCCGCGGGTGGCGGACAGCCAGGAAGATAATAATCGACCGGAACCACCGCATGCAGCGGCATCACTCGATCCAAGAGCACGGGGACGACCGTCCGATCATCTGGAATGCGGGCATGTTCCTCATGAGGCCGCAGGTAGGCAAGTTGCAGCACTTCTAGTGCGACCCCCAAAGGGTTCCGTAAAGCAGTCACATTCCCCGTGACCGCACAGTCCCCAAACGCGATCACAACCCGCGATCGTTCTCGCAGGACTCGGGCGAGGTGCCGGTTGTCTTCATTGGCAACGGCCCCTTCTACCAGACAGATGTCCACACCTGGGGGGAACTCCTTGACATCGGCAATCGGCGAATACACAAGGTCGGCACGCGAAGCCAACTCGATCAACCACTCGTCCATGTCGAGGAACGACATGTGGCATCCTGAGCAGCCACCCAGCCAGACCGTTGCCAGTTTCACAGCCGCCATTGTTTATCTCTCCGTGCGGCGATCAGGTCAGCCAAGCGGCGGCGATCGTGTTCGGTTTCACCGACACTGGCACCTCGGCGGAACAACGCTCCGGTCGGGCAAGCCTGAACGCATTTGCCACACGAGGTGCAGGTCACCGCCTCACCCCACGCTCCCCCCATGTCGGTGATGACCCTCGCGGCTGTACCACGACCACTGACATCCCAGGTATGAGCCCCTTCGATCTCATCGCAAGTGCGGACACACCGCGTGCAAAGCACACAACGATTGTGATCGAGGCCAAACTGCGGATGACTGAGATCCACCGTCGCCTGCGGGTAAAGATATTCGTACTCGACGTGGTCCATCCCGTTATTTGCAGCCAGATTCTGAAGCTCGCAGTGGCCGCTGGCGACACAAACCGAACAGACGTGATTCCGCTCGGAAAAAAGAAGTTCGAGGATCATCCGCCGGTATTCACGGAGTTGCGGAGTGTCGGTGTGGACCACCATTTCTTCGACCACGGTCGTGGCACAGGCCGGTTGCAGACGGGGTCGGCCTGCCACCTGCACGAGACAGATTCGGCACGCCGCGGCAGGGGACACACCATCCAGATAACAGAGGGTCGGGATGCTGATGCCTGCTTCCCGTGATGCTGCCAAGATGGTTTGCCCAGCTGTGGCGGAAATCGGTCGATCGTTCACGGTCAACGTCACAACAGCCATGCTCTTTCCTTATTCTCAGACAACAGTCAGCGGGATCACACTGCTCCGCTGAGGCCGGGCAAATTCTTCACGACGCAACAGAGCCTCGTATTCCGGAAGAAAGTACCTCAGCGTCGTTAGCACGGGATTCGGGGCCGACTGGCCGAGTCCGCACAGGCTCGTGTCTCGTACGAGGTGGCACAACTGAATCATCCGTTCCAGGTCAGCCCGTGTCGCCCGGCCCTCGGTAATCGCTGTCAGAAGGCGATACAGCTGGACTGTGCCGACCCGACAGGGAACACATTTCCCACAGGATTCATCGGCACAGAATCCCATGAAAAAGCGGGCGACTTCCGGCATCCGGTCGCTCTCGTCGAGGACGATCATACCTCCTGAGCCCATGATGGAGCCGAGCGCCGCCAACGATTCGTAGTCGATCGGGGTGTCGAGCAAGCTGGCGGGAATACAGCCTCCTGAGGGCCCGCCTGTCTGAACAGCTTTGACCCGGCCGTTGAGGACACCGCCCCCCATTTCCTCAACGACCGTACGCAGGCTCGTCCCCATCGCCACCTCAACAAGCCCGGCATTCTGGATTTTGCCTGTTAATGAGAAGATTTTTGTCCCTTTGCTCTTTTCCGTACCGATGGCGGCGAACCACTCGGGCCCGTGACGGAGAATCGCGGGGATTGTCGCTAATGTTTCGACATTGTTGATCAGAGTCGGCCGGCCATCAAGACCCACTTCGGCGGGGTACGGCGGCCGCGGCCGTGGCGTGCCACGATTTCCCGCAATCGAAGCAATCAGCGCTGTTTCCTCACCGCACACAAACGCCCCGGCACCGATGCGAACCTCTACGGAAAAATCCAGTGATGACCCGAGAATCTTATGCCCCAGCAGGCCAACCTGGGTCGCCCTCGCCACGGCTTTCCGCAATCGCTCAACCGCTAGCGGATATTCAGCCCGAACATAAATATAACCGTGTCGCGCCCCCACGGCATGAGCGGCGATCGTCATGCCTTCGAGCACCTGATACGGCAAATCCTCCATGACGGCCCGGTCCATGAATGCACCCGGATCGCCTTCATCGCCATTGCAGACTACATATTTCTCGCCTGGCGGCATCTTCGCCACCGTGGCCCACTTCAACCCCGTCGGATAACCAGCCCCACCTCGACCACGGAGTCCACTCCGGGTGATCGCTGCGACCACCTCTTGCGGTGACTGACTGAGGGCAGAATCCAGGGCAAGATATCCCCCCTCAGCGATATACTCCTCAATCCGCTCCGGATCGATCCGTCCGGCGAGCGCCCGGACAATCTTATTTTGCCGAGTGAAAAACGGATGATTGGTATCCACTCGATGAAGCCGACCGTTCCCGTTGCCTGGCTCGGGATTCGCTATTTCCCCGGGAATTTGGGCCGCGTGAAGCGGCTCAACCCGGTCAAAGAGGATACCACGGGGCTCGAGACCGACCAGCGGACCCCGACTGCAAAGCCCCATGCAGCCGACACCGACAACTTCCGTAGTGTCCTCAAGTCCTGCCGACTTCACTGCCTGGATGAACGCGTGATGGACGGCATCTGCCCCCGAAGCCCGACAGCCAGTCCCCGTGCAGCAAAGCACACGGGTTGGCTTACGCCGGGCTCGCTCGCTGGCGGCAATCCGTTCCAGTTCATTGCGATCCATCGCGTTCCCACCTTTCCAGCCGGCTTGCCAGATCTTCGGGATTTAGCGGCCCGACTGTCTCGCCATCAAGGACCGCCACCGGCGCTACTCCACACGCACCGACGCATCGCGCGGTCAATAGCGATACCCGCCCGGACTTCGTTGTCTCACCGGGATGCACATGCACGGCACGAGACGCGGCCTCTAGCAGTCGGTCGGCCCCTTTGACATAGCACGCTGTTCCCTGACAGACGACACAGGTATGTTTGCCCTGGGGCTTCAGTCGGAACAAATGATAAAAGGTGGCAACGCCGTACACCCGCGACGGCGGAATCATCAATGCTCGGGCAATGTGCCAGAGAAGCGGAATATCAAGGTAACCATAAAGATCTTGTGCTTTGTGCAATAACTCAATTAAAGCATCGGGGCGGGCTTGTTGCTTACGGATGGCAACATCCAGAATCCGTAACCGCTTGTCGGCGACGGGCTGAAGTGGTGGCACGGCAATTCCCCTGTAACTTTCTAAACACCATATCTGCAGCCAGTGTGCCGACAGACTCGGGTAAGAAAAGTTCCGCGAATCTCGACCGACTTGGATAGCACGATTGCCACTTTCGCACAGCTGCCGAGACGAAACCGCACAGTCGTGATCGAGACCGCACACTCGATCCACAGATTTCAACCACACTCGCTACCGTAACCACCGCGGCACAATCATTGCAACAATAAACTTTTTTCAGCAGCATCCAATTCCCTTGATCAATCTAGGTGGCCATGCCGTTATCACGAGCGACACTCGACGGGAATGAAGCCGTGGCTCGAGTCGCTTACGCCTGTTCCGAAGTCATTGCCATCTATCCCATCACGCCCTCATCCGGAATGGGGGAACTTGCGGATCAGTGGGCGACAGAAGGTCGAGCGAATCTCTGGGGCTGTGTCCCACGCGTGATTGAAATGCAATCGGAAGGCGGTGCTGCCGGAACGTTGCACGGTGCCATTCAGGGCGGAACCCTGGGAACGACCTTCACGGCGTCGCAGGGTATATTGCTGATGATCCCGAATCTCTACAAGATTGCCGGCGAACTTACGCCCTGCGTGATTCACGTGGCTTCTCGAGCCATCGCCGCGCAGGGGCTGTCGATTTTCGGAGATCATCAGGATGTCATGGCCTGCCGCCCGACCGGCTGGATGTTGCTCGCCTCCGGTTCCGTTCAAGAAGCGGCCGATCTGGCGGCCATTGCCCACGCCGCCACCCTTGAAGCCCGCTTGCCGGTGATCCACTTCTTCGATGGCTTCCGAACATCGCACGAAATCGCCACCATCACTCCTCCGGAAGCCGATGACTTGCGAGCCATTCTCGATGATAACGCCGTCACTGCCCATCGCAACCGATCCCTGTCGCCAGAACGCCCCGTCATCCGTGGTACCGCCCAGAATCCGGATGTCTACTTCCAAGGGCGTGAATCGGTCAATCCGTACTACAACGCAGCACCGCATATTGTCCGCGAGGTCATGAAACGGTTTGGTGATCGAACCGGGCGACACTATGACCTCTTCGACTACATCGGTGCGACTGATGCCGAGCGGGTCATCATTCAGATGGGCTCGGGGACGGGAGCCAGCGAAGAGACCGTTGCCGCTCTGAATCGTCTAGGCGAAAAGGTCGGGCTCCTCAAAGTCCGGCTCTATCGGCCTTTCGATGTCGCTGCCTTCAGCCAGTCACTGCCGCTGACGGTGAAAGCTGTCGCCGTGCTCGATCGGACGAAGGAACCGGGGAGTATCGGTGAACCGCTGTATCTTGATGTCATCGCTGCCCTCAGAGAAACGGGGCGAGGGAACATCCGGGTCGTCGGTGGTCGCTACGGGCTCGGCTCAAAAGAATTCACTCCCGCGATGGCTGCCGCGGTCTACGCCAACTTGGCCGCAGATCAGCCCCGCAATCACTTCACCCTCGGTATTGTAGATGATGTCTCACAGACCGACCTGCCGCCGGTGGCCGGCTTTGACACCGAAGACCCCGACTGCATCCGCGCGATCTTCTTCGGCCTCGGCTCGGATGGAACCGTCAGCGCCAACAAAAACTCTATCAAAATCATCGGCGAGCAGACTCGCCTACACGCCCAGGGCTATTTCGTTTACGATTCAAAAAAATCCGGCTCAGTGACCGTATCGCACCTTCGCTTCGGACCGAACCCCATTCGCTCCACATACTTGATATCCCGAGCCGAGTTTGTTGCCTGCCATCAATTGACACTCCTCGACCGGGTCGATGTCCTCAGCCGAGCGGCAGACTGTGCCACTTTTCTCCTCAACAGTCCCTACGGGCCAGATGAAGTCTGGCAGCAGCTCCCGGGCAAGGTCCGAAAAAGGATCCGTGAAAAACGGTTGAAGTTCTTTGTGATCGATGCATCGCGAGTTGCTGCGGAACTCGGCATGACGGGGCGAATCAACACCATCATGCAGACGTGTTTCTTCGCCCTCAGTGGGATCCTGCCACGCCAGGAAGCCATCGCCGAGATTAAGAAAGCGATCGAAAAGACTTACGGGAAACGGGGCCGGCCAGTCGTCGAACGCAACTGGGCTGCGGTCGATGCGGCCGTGGCGGCACTCTTTCCGGTCAGCATCCCAACTACAGATTCCTCAGCAGCAGAAGAGCCACGGCCGATCGTCCCGCCTGAGGCTCCCGAGTTTGTCCGACGTGTGACTTCACTGATGATGATTGGTGAAGGAGACCGACTCCCCGTCAGCGCCCTCCCTGCCGACGGAACCTGGCCGTCAGGGACCAGCCGCTGGGAAAAACGGTCAATTGCCTCGGAAGTGCCAGTCTGGGATGAATCGATCTGCATTCAATGTGGGAAATGTGTCCTCGTCTGTCCTCACGCTGTCATTCGCGGCAAAATCTACGACCCGACTGCCCTCACCGATGCTCCACCTGGCTTCAAGCACGCAGCGGCACGCTGGCCGGATCGTAAGAATCTCGCTTATACCTTGCAAATTTCCATCGATGATTGTACCGGTTGCCGCGTTTGTGTCGAAGCTTGCCCCGTGAAAAACAAAATCGATCCGAAGCGGAAAGCCATCAACATGCAGCCGATCCGGCCCCTTCTGGAACCCGAGCGTGCCAACTGGAAGTTCTTCGAGACGTTGCCCGACCCTCACCGGGAACACATCCGAACCGATTCGGTGAAAGATGTCCAGTTGCTGCGTCCGCTTTTTGAATTCAGTGGTGCTTGTGCCGGTTGTGGCGAAACGCCATACCTCAAGCTGCTGTCACAACTTTTCGGCGATCGCGCCATCATCGCCAACGCCACCGGCTGCTCCTCGATCTACGGCGGAAACTTGCCCACGACACCCTGGGCCGCCGGTCCCGACGGCCGTGGACCTGCCTGGTCAAATTCCTTGTTTGAAGATAACGCCGAGTTTGGCCTCGGCTTTCGACTTGCTGCCGATCAACTTCAGCGAATCGCCCACGATTTGCTGCATCAGCTTCGACCTCAGATTGCAGGCGAACTGGTGAACGAACTTCTCACCGCAGATCAGTCGAGTGACGCCGGCATCCGCCTGCAACGACAGCGAGTTGAGGAACTCACCCGGCATCTCCAGACACTCGACGACCCCCGGGCACGCCAACTTCTGGCCATCCGCGATGCCCTCATTCGTCGGAGTGTCTGGCTCGTCGGCGGTGATGGCTGGGCCTATGACATTGGCTACGGCGGCCTCGATCATGTCCTCAATAGTGGGGCCGATGTCAACATTCTGGTGCTCGACACCGAGGTCTACTCGAACACCGGAGGGCAGATGTCGAAGGCTACTCCCTTGGCCGCTGTCGCCAAGTTTGCCTCCGGCGGAAAGCCAGCACCGAAGAAGGATCTCGGTTTGATCGCCATCACACAGGGACACTGCTATGTGGCTCGCGTCGCCTTCGGTGCCAATGATCAGCAATTACTCACGGCCTTCCGTGAAGCCGAAAGTTTTCCCGGGCCATCGCTGATCCTCGCCTACTCTCCGTGTATTGCCCACGGCTATGATCTGGCCCGCAACCTCGATCAGCAAAAAGCTGCCGTTCAGTCAGGCTACTGGCCGCTGTACCGCTACGACCCTCGCCGCCGGGCCGCTGGTGAAAATCCTTTTCAGCTTGATTGTCAGCCCCCGTCATTGTCACTGAAATCGTTTGCTTATGCAGAAACACGATTCACGGTGTTGGCGCAAACGAACCCTACCGTAGCCGCTGCCCTGCTCCATGACGCAGAACGTGAACTCCGTGAGCGCTGGCAGTTCTACACACTACTTGCGGACATGCCTGCACCTTTAATGCGTAACGGGAAACCTCCTTCATGATCGACCTTTCAACAACATATCTGGGGCTTAAGCTAGCCCACCCACTGATCTGTTCCTCGTCCCCATTGTCCGCCGATGTCGGTGCGATCCGCCGACTGGAAGATGGGGGTGCCGCCGCAGTTGTCCTGCATTCCCTTTTTGAAGAACAGATTGAAGCCGAGTCGCTGGATTTGGATCGGTATCTGGAAGCCGGAGCGGAATCGTATGCGGAAGCCTCGTCGTACTTCCCAGAACTGACGGCACCGGACCCAGGGCCCGATGACTACCTCAATCTCGTCCGCAAAGCCAAGGAGTCGGTCAGCATCCCCATCATCGCGAGCCTGAACGGTACGACACCCGGTGGTTGGGTTCGCTACTCACGCTACCTCGAATCTGCCGGGGCCGACGCCATTGAATTGAATGTGTACACCGTGCCGACCGATCCCCAATCGTCCTCACAACAGATTGAGGACGATTTATGTAGTCTCGTGCAGGAAGTCGCCAGTTCGATTACCATTCCGCTGGCTGTTAAACTTGGATCATTCTACACGGGCCCGGCGCACCTCGCCCATCGACTTCACAACGTCGGTGCCACAGCCCTCGTGCTGTTCAACCGCTTCTACCAGCCCGATTTTGACATCGACAATCTCAGCGTCGTTCCTCACATCAAGCTGAGTCATTCCGAGGAGTTGTTGCTGCGACTTCACTGGATCGCGATCCTCTACGGGCGGATTGGCCTTGACCTTGCTGTCACCGGGGGTGTCCACACCGCCCGCGATCTCCTCAAATGCTTGATGGCCGGCGCCACCACGGTGATGATGACTTCCGCTGCGATCAAGCACGGGCCCACGCATTTCTCGACTTTGATCGCCGGCGTCCGTCAATGGATGGAAGAACACGAGTATGACTCGGCCTCCATGATTCGAGGCGTCTTGAGTCTCCGGAACATCGCCGATCCGTCATTGTTTGAGCGACTGAACTACTTAAAGCTTATCCGCAGTCATGGCGGCACACGATTTTCCACGATCGCGACTCCATGACGATGATCAATCATCTCTTCTCGCTGTTCAAAAAGTTCGGATTGCTACACCTTCGCCTCAGATCCCGATTGAGGGATACGGCATTTCGGATTGACTGCTTCAGGCATCCGCTTTCTGCCAACAGACTCTTCTCGTGATGCGATTTCAGACCGATCCCCAGAAGCATGCCTTGCTTGAAGTGCAGCAAGAGAGCCTGACTTTAACGGTGCCGAATTCCAGATACTTGACCTGAAAGAAAAATTCTAATAATCCCGATACGATCGATTTAAGCAGATCAGTTGCTTAGCCTTTCCTAGTTTTTCACACCGCGAGTTTACCCGGCCAAGCGAGCAAGAAGATCCCGACAGAATTCTTGTCTGCTCGGACGAGCTACGGGATTCAGTTATGAGGTGAGCAAGAACCAACAATAGTTGCCGACATCCTTACTTTGATGACATTGTGCCAATGATCTTCGATTCATCCCTAACCAGCGAATGCAGCCGGCTTAACCATGAATTTTCCCGCCGCACCTTTTTCGAAGGATTCAGGGTTGCTGCATCGGGCGGTTTTAACCGTGTTATTTGCCGCGGGTCATGCGAAAACAGTGACCCAGCAAGAAAAGCATGTCAACTTGGTGTTCATCTCGGCAGGCCGAGCAAGTTTGAAAGCGAAAAGTCAATGGCCCGGCTTCGGCTATGCCGACGGCATGGTCGAAGACTGGGAGGTCGCGGGATGAGTCAGAAGTTGCTCGCGAGTCTGATTTTTTTCGACACGACCCAGGTGGCTCAAGGGTACGAGCCAGACACACTCAGCCAGATCATAAATAGCCGTGTGTCCGTAAGCCTCAAGGCCGCCGGACTGGTTACGAGCCCGCGTGCCGATTATCCCGAACTTCCTCGCCGCACTTACCGCGATGTCCTCGGCCGCATTCCGTCATCGGGCGAAATGGTTGCTCGGGACGGTCTCGTCGGCCAACTCGTGAAGTCTCACTATACAGCAGCGGTCGCGCGAACTGCTTAGCTGACGATGCCGTCTCGACTGCCCTCAGATGAGGAGAGACAAGGAGTCGCGAATCATCTCCGGACGCCGGGGGAGTCTCATGAAGAGTTATGCCGTGACCATGTGCGGGGATTGCCGACGGGGGGTCGATTTCGCTTCAATCCCTGATGATGTTATACTTCCGAGGTGGCGGATCTTCAGCATGATGATGGCAGGTATTGCTTGGTATGAGCGAGTTGTCTACAAGCGTAAATTCCACGACGTCCGAGGCTGATCGTCTTGTCCGCAAGGTGTTGGAAGGGGACCTGCCCTCGTTTGCCGGCCTGATTCGGTTATACGAGTCAGAGGTCTGGCGGATTACGGCCACGTTGATCCGAGATTGGTCAGCAACTGAGAATTTGGTTCAGCAGGTGTTTATTGATGCCTACACAAACTTGCCGAAGTATCAGCTTGGGACCGATTTCGGTGCTTGGATTCGCACATTGGCTCGGAACCGGGTGCGGAAAGAGCTCCGGAGTCTTTCTCGGGCTGAGCAGAAACTTGCAGTGTATCGCGAGAAGGTGATGACTGAGCTTCACTCAGAAGAGGTCTGCCGCGACGATAGCGATTTGTATCTCGCGGCTTTACAAAGCTGTCGGCAGCAACTTCCCGAGAACGAAGCGACGCTTCTGGGTCTCCGGTATGAGCGGGGATGGTCCTTTGACGCCATCGCGGCATGCCGTGGAATGACCGCCGCTGCAGTCCAGCGAGCCATCTCCCGGATCCGCTATCGCCTCAGGGCTTGTATTGAAGGGAAACTGAAATTCACATGAATCGCATCGATGACCTCACCGACCGTTTGCTTGATGGCACCCTCACGGACACGGAAGCGGTGGAATTGGAAACATTGCTGGCGACCGACCCTGCATCATGTGCTCGCCATCTGGCATCAGTCCGCTTGGAGTATGCACTCCGCGGCTTGCGGACAGAATTTGATATCGCGAATACGGTGGTAGCGAGGATTGAAGCGGATCGGGTGGCACGGACAACCTCGGTGGTGATGGCGGCCATTGCCCGATGCCCTCACCCACACCAACCCAGCCAGCGATACCGCTTCTGGATCGGATCCGCTGGCTTGGTTGCCGCGACAATCCTTGCGATCTGGGTCAGTCTGCTCACGTCCCAACACCGCCACATCGACGAGTCGTCCCAATACGTCCAGGAGTTTGCCAGATTGACTGCTCGATCTGGAGATGTAGAAATCGTCGGTGGCCGTGTGACTGCCGGAGAGGCATACAGACTGCTTACTCGTGGCCAGACAATTCGCACGATCGGTGAGGACAGCATTGCGGAACTGGAATTCCCCGACCGCACTCGCGTTGAAATCTACCCGGAATCAACTGTCCGGATTGCCTCAGAACAGGGTGTTCACCCGTGCAAGCTAGTCCTCATCGAGGGTCGGCTGACAGCATCCGCATCCGGGCAGATTATTGTCGTCGGAGGAACGGCCGAGGTTGTCGCCAGTGCCGGTTCATTCTCGGTATGTTCCGCCGGCTCAGGATCAGCACGAATAGAGTCCCTCGATGGGAAGCTTCACGTGAGCCGAGGGCCATCGATCAACCCGATGATTCTTGGTCCCGGTCAGGCAACATTTATTTCCGCTGACGCCGTCGAGCCGCGCGAAACAACGTGGCATATCGAGACTGAACCGCGTGCCCGGCTCGAATTCGCCGCACTTGATGTTGCCTTCACTCCTGAAGGCGAAGTATGGGCCATGTCGGCGAAACAGTGGGCACGATGGAAGCCGGGGTCAACCGATCCTCAGTGGTTCCAGTTTTTACCGAAAGTCTTCAACGACGGCCTCGCCTCTTGGATGACTCCCGATCGTCAGGCCGTTGCCATCTGCCGCATCGACGACCGCGACAATCAGATCACGATCCGCGAACTTCCTTCCGGAATTGTTCGAGGCCGGATCCCCGTTCGTGTTAGCGAACCGCGATTCCTGTGCGTGGGACCGGATGGTTCCTGGATCGCGACCGTAGACCGTCAGAAACCTTCCGATCGACAGGTCCATGTCTGGGATGTCGGTACCGGAACACTAAGGTTTCGGCATCAGTTCAGCAATACTGCGTCGTGTCTGGCCGCGTCCGCTGATGGACGCCGACTGGCAGTCGGTATCACGGATTTATCGAAACAGAAAGGGAATCTCGTCGCCGTACTCGATCCTGTCTCCGGCCAGCAAAGGTTTGAACTTCCCACACATTATAAAGCAGCATCCACCCTGACGTTCTCGCCCGATGGGACACAGTTGGCAGTCGGCTTCAATGGCGTCATCCAGCTGTGGGATGTGTCAAGCCAGAGCCTCCGCCGGACGTTCAACGGATTTGAGCGTGGCATCACTCGGATTGCCTTCAGCCCACGGGGTGAACGCCTCGCGGCTGGCACCACCGATGGACGAGTCTGGTTGTGGTCAATCGTGACGGGGCAGTGCCTTCAAGTGATTTCCACAGGCACCCGCGGAGTTCGATCCCTGGCGTTCAGTGCGGATGGAACTCGGCTCGTCACAGCCACGAACAAAGCGGCAGTTGCGGTCTGGGACGTTGTCTCCGAGCACGTGCCAATCCCAGACGAAGAGACCTAATGGTGATTACCATGCGTCTACGAAGCGATCCAGACTAGGGACGCTGACACTGAACACCCGAGGATGTGAAGTCATGAACGATTTTTTGCTTGTGATAGCACCATTCATGATGATGACAGTCACTGTGCTTGCCGGTCCGCCAGTTGATGCTGTAGTGAAATTCCCGACATTCAGCGACAGTCAGGCGGAATACATGAAGTCGGTTGCCCCGTTTCTTGCCAAGCATTGCGTTGCCTGCCATGGACCGTTGAAGGCAGAGTCCGACCTCGACTTGACGCGGCTCGAAGCTGATATGAAGTCCACCACCAGTGGTGCCCGTTGGGCGATGGTTGTCGAGAAACTGTCGACCGGCGCGATGCCTCCGGAAGGGCGAGCCCGTCCGGCCGAGCGTGAAGTGCTCGCAGTCGTAAACTGGGCTCACAGGGAAGCAAAACGAGCCGGGCGGCCTTTCACACGCCGCCTCATTTCGAATCATGGAAACGCTGTACCACACCAGGTTCTATTTGATCCGGGAAATGTGCCTCCGTTCGATGCAGCTCCGCGGATTCGCCCCCTCAGCCCGGAAATTTACACGGCATTGATCAACGAACTTGCGAAGGATAAGCGGAATCTCGGCCAACCGTTCTCTCCTCAGAGATCCTTTGCCTTCAAAGATATGGGGTCGGCGAAGATCGACGAACCGGTGGCAAGTCAACTCCTTCAGAATGTCTTGGCAATCGTTGAGGCCCAGACTGCGTATACGATTGAGGGCGGCCGTGTGAAAGGGCTCGGAACTACACCGAAAGAGTTTCTGGCGTTGTTCGATGCGAAAAACCCACCTTCAGACACCCAGATTGAAGCGGCGATCGCCCGGCAATTCGAGACGATCTTACGCCGACCGCCAACGGCCGATGAGAAGCAGCGATTTGTCGCTCTTGCCAAAAAGAATATCGCCCAGGCTGGGCCAATTATCGGCAGCCGGTACACCTTGGCAGCAGTACTCCTTCTGCCTGAAGCAGTGTTCCGGATGGAGGTCGGGTCGGGCAAGCCCGATAGCAAAGGCCGAGTTCGGCTCGCCCCTCGTGAAATTGCTTTTGCCCTCAGTTATGCCCTCACAGATAAGCGGCCGGATGCGGAGCTGTTGAAGGCTGCAGCGACAGGAGAACTTGATACAGATCGCGGTGTTGAGAACCAGGTTCGTCGCTTGCTCGACGATCCGAAAATTGACAAACCTCGTATTCTCCGATTCTTTCGGGAATATTTTGGCTACGACAAAGCGACTGAAGTCTTCAAGGAAAACCTCAAAGAGTTTGGCTACGATCCTCATGTGCTCGTTGCTGATACAGACGCATTGATTTTGCATATCCTCCGTCGCGATACTAATGTCCTCAAAGAATTGTTGACGACCAACGAAGGCTACGTCAACGTCCGGATGGACCCCAAGAACCCTGATGAGGTCAAGGAGTATCACAGCAAGAATAATCGTAAGACTCATCTCAACTACAGTTTACCGGCTGACTGGCAGTGGACTTCGCAACAGCCAATCACTTTTCCCCAGGGACACAGGGCAGGCATCCTGACCCAGCCGTCGTGGTTGATCGCTCACTCAACGAGTTTTGAGAACCACGTCATCCATCGTGGCAAATGGATTCGAGAACATCTGCTCGGCGATGTCGTTCCCGATGTACCGATTACGGTCGATGCTCAGTTGCCACACGCACCACACCTGACTCTTCGGGAACGAATGGCAGTCACACATCAGGAATACTGCTGGAAGTGTCACCGCCTGATGAATGACCTCGGTTATCCGTTTGAACAATATGACCACTATGGCCGATACCGGACAACTGAATCCGTCCTCGACCCGGAGGCGACGGCAAAACATGTGGATAAGAAAGGAAAATCCCTCGGCCCGGTGATGAGGGAAGCCCCTTTGCATGTCAACGGACTTATCGCCCACGTGGGTGATCCTGCAGTTGATGGCCCTGTGACGAACGTCCACGACTACATGCAGCGGCTTGCCAATTCTCGAAGGGTTGAACAGGTATTTATCCGCCATGCCTTCCGTTATTGGCTGGGCAGAAATGAACTCCCCGGCGATGCCGCTACCTTGCAAGCTGCTCATCAGGCCTATCGCGACAACAACGGTAGCATGAAGGCGGTCATTCGCTCGCTGTTAACTTCCGAATCGTTCCTTTATCGGATGCCGTTACCACCTGAGTCTAGCAAATAATTCAAGCCATACTTCCCTTTTTCCCAGGAGTTTTTAACCATGTTTCTGAATCGTCGTGATGCCCTCAGGACGCTCGGCCTCTCGGCAGGAGCCACATTCCTCACTCCGGTCTTGTCTCGAATCCAGGCACAAGCCGCTGGAAAGCCGGTGACGGCGAAACGCTTCGTCTTCGTTATTGAAAGCAACGGAGTTCGGCCTGAGCAACTCGCACCGTCAGGTGTGACCCGCAAACCCCGCGAGCAGCGGGAGTTGAACGGTCCTGAGGAGTTGATCGACATCCCCCTCCATGATCGAGACCTACCCTTCTCGCTGGAGCCTGTGGCCGCATGGAAAGATCGCATCACAATTGTTCAAGGATTGTCCGGACGCATTTGTGGCGGTGGACACTCGAACAATTTCGGGGCACTCGGTTGCTTCCCCACGCGTGGTGAGAGCAAAAATATTCTCAGTGAGACGATTGATGGAGCGTTGGCGAAGTGTGTGCCGGCAATTTTCCCTCACGTTGGCCTCGGTATTTCGAAACGCCTTGAAAATCAGATTATCTACAATGTTTCGGCGATCGGACCCGGCAAGGGTTTGCCAACCGTCTGTCATCCGCTCCAGGCATACACCGCTCTTTTTGGCAGTGTCGCCGACGGTGCTGCGAAGCAAGAATTTACCGCGAAGAATAATCTGCTCGATTTCCTTAAAGACGACATTAAACAGGCGGAGAAGGGGATTGCCGGGCCTGAAAAAGAGCAGTTTCATTCGTATTTGGAAGCCCTCGAGTCTCTCCGTGACCGCCAAAGCCGCCTCAATGAGATTCAACATACCCTACGAGAGAAGGGGCCCGTTGTCTCCGATAAGTACACCTCGGTGATCGAAACCGACCGGCTCGATGCCATGTTCGACATCGGGACAGCCGCCTTAATCTGCGGCCTTACCAATGTCCTCACGCTGTCCTCAGCTGCTGGCATCCAAGACTTTGATATTACCTTCAAAGGACTCGGCCTCAACATCGACAAGCACTCGATCGGTCATGGCAAGGGTTATGCCGGCAAGACCTGGGCTGACCTCTACAATATCATTCGTCGCTATCACTTTGACCTGATTGCCGGCCTGCTGAAGAAACTTGAGCGAGTGCCTGAAGGAGACGGCACGATGCTCGACAACACCGTCCTTGTGTATCTGTCCGATGGGGCAGAAAGCCATCACAGTCGCTGTTGGGAGTGGCCGATGGTCGTGATCGGCAATATTGGCGGGAAGCTGAAGACAGGCCGCTACGTCGATTATCCCGGTTATGGCTGTAGTGGCCACCGCACCACCGCGAATCTGTATCTGACCTTGCTTCATCTGGCCGGTGCCAGCCGCGATACGTTCGGCCAAGCGGATCCGAATTTGAAGGATCTGGATCAGACCGGCCCCCTGATGGAGTTGCTGGCCTAGCCCTGTGCCCGCTTGCACTCGTGTGAAGTCGCTGGCTGCCACTGGCAGAATCCGCCAAGTGGCAGACCCTGCTCATTGACGCCGCTGCGACACTCTGAGCGTCAAATTCCGGTAGAATCTGGTCGACTTAGCTCTTCTTCCTTTTCTCGTGGATTTTAGAAATCGTTACGGGAACCCGGCAGGGTCCATGTCATCCGGCTGAAGTCTGGCATTGGAACGAAGTAGCCCGAGATTTGTTCCCATCGGTCGCATCCTTGTCGCCTCGCTTTTCCAGCGAATTGCCAGCGATTTTCACTTCTGGCCAATCTCTGGCGGTTGCTGGATCGTCGAACAAGTAGGTTCAGACAACTTCTTTCCGGCTGGAGGTGGAGGGTGCTTCGATGCGATCATTCGGATGGCTGGTTACCGTGATCGGTTGCTTGTGCATGGTGACGCCGCCGCTGGCAAATGCACGTGGTTTGCTGATTCCGACAGATGTCAAACTCCCGCCGTTGGCGACGGTGGATCACCGAGTGACGGCGACGATCGACGACCAAGTGGCGATTACAACCGTCGAGCAGACCTTTCGCAATCACACGGACCGCCCGCTGGAAGCAACGTATGTTTTCCCGGTGCCACGGGGGGCGAGCGTCAACAAATTCACGATGTGGGTGGATGGCAAAGAAACCGCCGGTGAATTGCTCGACGCTCAGAAAGCGCAAACGATTTACACCGACATCGTCCGGCGAACGCAAGATCCGGGGTTGTTGGAATACTTGGGGAATGACTTGATGCGGTTGCGGGTGTTCCCGGTGCCGCCGAGGGGGGATCAGAAAGTTCGGATTCAATTTGTCGCTTTGGCTCGGAAGGAAGGCCATCTCGTCGAGTATTTGTATCCGCTTCGCAGTGATGGTCAGATGCAGGAGACGCTGAAGGAATTCTCGGTGCGGGTCGCCATCAAGTCGCAGCATCCAATTACTTCCGTTTACAGCCCGACACACGCCATCACGGTGGATCGCCGGGGAGAGCGAGAAGTCGCAATCACGTTCGAAAAGATGCAAGCACGTCTGAACAAAGACTTTCAGCTTTTTTACGGGATCAGCGATCAGGAAATCGGTCTGACGCCGATTCTGTATCGGCCAGTCTCTGGAGATGATGGTTTTTTCCAGTTTTTGATTTCACCGCGGATCGAGGCGATGAAATCGACACGGATTCCCCGCGATGTGGTGCTGGTCTTGGACACTTCGGGAAGCATGTCCGATTTGAAGATGTCTCAAGCGAAAAATGCTTTGCGTTACTGCTTAGAGAAACTGGAAGCGGGTGATCGCTTCGGGCTGATTAGCTTTGCCACCACGGTGCGGAGCTATCAGGATTCTCTGGTTGAAGCATCAGCGGAACAACGGGAACGAGCCAAGAAGTGGGTGCAAGATCTGCGGGCAGGCGGTGGCACGGCCATTCTTCCTGCGTTGAAAAAAGCCATTGAGATCGCGGGGAATGATACGAATCGGTCCGTGACGATCATCTTTTTCACGGATGGCCAGCCGACCGTCGATGAAACAAACCCTGAAAAAATTGTCAATCAGGTGATTTCGGCTAACGGCTCAAATCGGCGGATTTTTACATTCGGCGTCGGCGATGATGTCAATGCTGCGATGCTGGATCGACTGGCAGAAAGCAGTCGAGCCGTCAGCACTTATGTTCGACCAGCGGAAGATATTCAGGAGAAAGTCGCCAGCCTGCACAACAAGATCAGTCATCCCGTTTTGACGAATGTGAAACTCTCGGCGACAAATATCCGCCTATCGGAAATCTATCCGCCTGAGTTACCAGATCTGTTTTTCGGGAGTCAACTGGTCGTGATTGGCCGTTACAGCGGTGAGGGACCCGCCGCAATTACCCTTAGCGGGCAAGTCGCCGGGGAAACCCGGGAACTGGTGTATGAAGTCAACTTCCCCAGCCGTACCGACTCGGATAAATCGTTCGTCGAAGATCTCTGGGCTCGGCGAAAAGTCGGTTATTTACTCGATCAGGTCCGACTTCACGGGGAATCGAAGGAACTGGTCGATGAGATCACCCGCTTAGCAAAGCAGTACGGGATCGCCACGCCGTACACCAGCTATCTGGTCGTTCCTGATGCCCCGCTGCCCGTCGCTGGCGGCGGCGTAATTCCCCACCCGGGAATTCTTCGGCGGAATCTGCCACCGGTATTGCAAACCCCGGCGGCACCGGGAGCAGAACCAGGAGTTCGACGGCTGCGAGAGTTCGCCAAGGATCTCGCCGAACAAGCGAACGGTCGAGGTGGGGTCAGCGAACAACGATCGGAGGTGGAGCAAAAAGCCCTCGATGCGTATGCGAAAGCCCTTCCGCCATCCGCAGCGGCCAGAGAACTCGCCGAGGCAGTTCGGAAAACCCGAGACGAAGCTGATCGTTTCCGCCAAGCACGGGACAATTTCCAGCAAGGGAAGCTGGCGGCGAATCAGACCGGAAAACTCGGTGTCGATCTCGCACAGGCGGCACAAAACCTTCGCATGCAAGTCCAGTTAACACCGACGGCCAGCCGACTGGTGCAGGGCCGAAATTGTGTTGAGATTGGCGGTGTCTGGATCGACGATGGTTACACGTCGGCAACAAAAACCGTTACCGTGAAAGCACAAAGCCCGGCATATTTCCGAATTCTGGAACTGCGGCCCGAGATGAAAGAGTTGTTCCAACTGGGGAATTTCCTGGTCTGGATGGCGCCGAGCGGAACGGCGTTGATGATCGATGCCAACGACGGCCGCGATGAACTGACGGATGACGAGATCAAGCACTTGTTTGCTCGTCCGAAGTAATCGCCCCGCCAGCGCCCGTTGCAGCCGCCGCTCAGATTACCGAGGTTATCTGAAGGCGGCTGTTGTTATTCCCTGCAATCTTGTGCGGATGAGATTGTCATAGGCCCGGATCATCGGGCAAACGCTTTGGCAGTTTCACAATGAACGTTGAACCTTTGCCGAGCACGCTTTCGACCCGAATGCGGCCGTGATGCTGCTCGATAATTTGTCGGCAGACCGATAAACCGAGACCGGTTCCACCTCGTCCCTGCTCATCCGGTGCTTTTGTGGTAAAAAACGCATCGAAGATTTTGCGAAGATTTTCCGGGGCGATGCCGACCCCGGAGTCAGCGACGACGATTTCCACCGTGTCACCGTCGCTGGATTCCCGCACTTCCAGCCGCAGACGACCGCCCGTCGGCATCGCTTGTCGGGCATTGATGACTAAGTTGACTAGGATCTGCTCGATTTGCCCCGGAACGACTACGGCCAGCACTCGCTTTGAAGGGAAGCGTGTTTCGACCTGGATTCGATGCGTTGCCAGATCCTTTCCGGTCAGCAGCAAGACTTCCTGCATCAATTCTACGATGTCGGTCGGTACTCGGGCCACGGAATGATTACGGGCGAAACCGAGCATGCTGTTGACGATCGCGGCCGCACGCTGACCGTTACGTAGGATTTTTTCAAACGCGTGTGCCTGTGTCTCGGGATTTTGATTGCGTAGCCCCAGTTTCGCAAAGTTGATGATTGTGGTCAAAATATTGTTAAATTCGTGAGCCACGCTCGACGCCAGTTCACCGACACTGCTGAGCCGTTGCGCCTGGAGGAGTTGCTGTCGAAGGCTCTCTGCCTCGCTTGCTGGTGCCAGCACTTCTTGGCCGGTCATGAACTTCCTCCCTCGATCCGTGAAACGGATGGGCCGACGTGTGTCCTGGCACGACCAGGAATTGCGTCGCCATGTGGGCGAACGTGGTGGTTTGCTGTGAAAAGGTATCGGTTATGAAGGTTCTGCGACTTCATCCGAACCGACAAATGCTTTTGAGATGCCAGGTTAGGTTTCTTTTCAAGAGCCGGAAGGAAGATGATTCCTGGATGAGTTTCCGTGAAACGGGGCAGCTTATGCCTCCGACCGCGGCCTCTCCGCGATGCCCGGCGGAACCCCGGTATTCAAGAGGGCAACAGGTTCTGGCAAAACAAGCAGTTGCGTGGCATGCCAGGTTCCTTCCGAAGTTGGTCGCAGTTCGCTGACTGCCAAATTCGCCACCCGGCCGAGAGCGATCCAATTTTGCGGACCCATCCCGGGCAAAAGCGACAACAGCAGCACCTTGCAGACGACGCCATGGGCCACGATCACCACGCGTTCCCCGGCACATTCACGCTGCAGTTGCTGCCAGGCGGCCAGCAGCCGGGTTTGCAGATCTCGGAACGATTCTGCTCCGGGCGTGGTGTAATCGATGTCGCCCGCGGCCCAGCGGCGAACGGTTTCAGGCCAGGCACCTTCAGTGACGGAAAAGGAGGTCCCTGAAAGAGAGCCGATGCGGCGTTCATGCCATTCCGATAAAACGCGGTGCTCACAGGCACACCTCGCCGCAATCGGGCGAGCTGTATCCACCGCCCGGCGCATCGCCGAGGAAATGACGACGGTGGGCTGGCGATGAGAAAACCACTCCGCGGCCGCCAAGGCTTGCCTTTGACCAAGATCACTCAGCCCGACATCCGATTCCGCACCATGAAAAAGGTGTGGCGCAGAAGTTTCCGCATGACGCGTCAGCCAGACACATTCCGGGCGTATCATTCCACTGCCTCACGGATTTTCGGCTGTGCAGGTTGGGAACCGGACGGCGGAGCCTGTTTCATTGTTTCTATTAAGCTATTCAGCCGTTACCATGAAATAGAAATGTTAACTGTCATTCCCGATAGGGACGCGAAGGAGATTCGCCATGTCCGTCGCAGCAGGAGTTGCCTTCTTCGCGGCTATCCTCGAGGTTTCCGCCCCTCCCCCGCCCCCGATTCAGCCGCCGCCAGCAGCGAATCTTGGTATCGTCGATGATGCGTTGGAACGGGAATCCTGGCTGTTCGCGCAGTCGCTGGTCGATCTCGCCGAACAAATCGCCGAGGAATACCTGCGACCTGTTAAGTCGGCGGAACTGCTGCGTGCCGGCTTAATGAACCTGTACGCTTCGGCGGGGCTAACGTTACCTGAACATGTGCGACAACGACTCGATTCCGCCCGCAACAGCGACGAGCTTCGGCAATTGGTGCAACAGGCCCGCTTTGCTCTCGGTCGCGTCGAATCTCTGGAAGGACCGCTGGCCGTGGTGGCGGCCACCGAGGGGTTCAAGGAATTGACCGATCCGTATTCCGGATTGATGTCCAATCGCAACACGCCGATGGCTTCCTCAGAGTGGGAGTTCGGCCTTGGCCTGGAATTGGCCGGGGCCAGGGGGCCAAAATGGCTTGCGTATCTCACGGATCAGTCTGCTCCGGGCAAAGCAGCGACGGCTTTCGGAGAAGTACCGTGCCCGGTGACTTTTCCCTGGCAGATTACACGCGTCTTGCCCGGCAGCCCCGCGGCCAGGTCCGGGCTTCGCCCCGGTGACATCATCACTGCGCTCAATTCGACAGAGATTACCCCACGGAACAGCCGTGTACTCTTAAACAGCTTGATGTCTGCCACTAGTCTGCGCCTAAAGATTCTTCGACCGGGTGCGGATGAAGCGTCTGTTGTGGAATTAACCCGAGAGCCCTACCAGGCAGAAGCGTTTTTCGGTATTCAGCGAAAGCGAGATGGCAGCTGGGATTTCTGGCTGGATCGCGATCAGCGGATCGCCTATGTTCGCGTCGGAACAGTCGAAACCGGGGCCGATGAGCAATTCAAAGCGATCCTTAACGAACTGTTGGCCGAGAACGCAGCCGGCTTGATCCTGGATCTTCGCTGGTGTCCGGGCGGCTATGTCGCACCGACGGTTCGAATCGCCGGCTTGCTGCTCCCAGAAGGAAAGCTTATCACCCGGATCAGCAGCCGCCACCCCGAACGGATAACGCAGTCGGAATTTTTCTCGGACCCAGGCGAAGGTCGAGACGCAATGATCCGATTACCCGTGGTGGTACTCATTGGTCCGGAAACGATGGGCGGCGGCGAGATGGTTGCAGCAGCCCTTCAAGATCATCACCGTGCCACCATCGTCGGTCAACGCAGTTACGGCAAAGCCATCGTCATGACTCCGATCAGCACCCGTTTCCCCGGCTTGGCCTACAAAATTTCCACGGGGTATGCGTATCGGCCAAACGGGAAGAATCGCCACCGCTTTCCCGACAGCAAGCCGACAGATGATTGGGGGGTCCGGCCTGATCCTGGCTTTACCGTGCCGCTGACTACGGACGTCCTGGCAGGATTGAAAGCGGATGCCGAACGCCAAGCAATCCGTCCTGCGGGAGACCGTACCGCACTGGCTTTCGACGATCCCCGGGCCGATCCGCAAAAGCTGGTGGCCTTGCGGATCTTACGCGAACAAATTCAGTCGAAGCTACGGTCCTTAGAGTAATCACCGAATCAAGGCATGAGTTCACAGGATAATCACAGTTCTTCATTTTGAATTTGCCCGGGTGCCGGCACGGGTTATGTTGCCTTCCCCCCGACCGGAGCCACTTCATATTGAAGAATGCATTTCTTTCATTACCCGTCCTTTTTCCCGGTATTTATCCGGAATTGTAAGAAGGACGTCAAAAGACGCTGAACAGCAATTCATCGAGGATACGAATCCCACGGCCCGCGGCCTGGAAGTATGTCCTGGGAGTCTGTTGTTGATTTCGGGACGGGAATGCAGCCCGACTCCGTGTCCCTGAGCAACGACCGATGTCTCGATCGGATTGCTGTTGTTCGTAACATTCCGATGATAACGATCTGGCTGTCATACCTAGGCGAAGGCGGCTTTTTCGACTCGATCCTTTTGCTAGTGAATGACGGGTTTTTCATTACGATGGCTTCTGGGGCAAGCCAGTCCCGTCCCCCCTGTCGAGTTAAGTAACGGGCGCGGACTGTGAACTTTCTTGGCGGAGAACCCGATGACACGCCTTGACCCTCGGTTGGCAGTTTACACCGGGACGTTCGACCCGGTCCACAACGGTCATCTCGACATTATCCGCCGGGGCAGTCAACTTTTTGATCGGTTGATCGTCGGCATCGGCATCAATCCCGATAAACAGACGCTGTTTGATATCGATGAGCGAGTCGCGTTACTGCGATCAGTCACTTCTGATTATCCGAATGTATCCGTCGAAAAATTCGAGGGCTTGGCGGTCCGATTTGTCCGCGAGCTTGGTGCACGCATTATGTTACGGGGTTTGCGAACGCTCAGCGACCTCGAGTACGAATTTACAATGTCGCTGATGAATTTGAATCTGGATGCTGAGATCGAAACGGTCTTTTTAATGGCTCGGGAGGAATACTCTCATGTCAGCAGTTCATTGATTCGTCAGATCGGGAAGCTGGGGGGTGATCTGAGCCGATTTTTGCCTCTACCGGTTCAAGAGGCCTTGATCAACAAAGCGCGGGCCGGAACTGAATCGTGAAATCCATTTCAGCGTGGCGGTCGACCTGACGGAGCAGCGAGCGTGGACCCGCGAACAATGGCAGCAGTTGCTGAGGGAGGAGACATGCTTGCGGAATTCCAGGCGGAAGCCGCCGCCCTCGCGGCAGCCTTCGGCATCGTAACGCTGGTCACATTCATCATTTTTCTGATCAGTCTGGCTACAGCCCGACTTCAAGGGCAGATGCTCGCCTGTTCCTGTCGCTTCCCGCGATGTCCGTGGACAGCCTGGGAAATTACCGGGCTTTTTCTCGCCTTCCTGACGTTGCCTGCTGTCATGACCGAGTTTCTCAATCTCGCAGGCTTGCCCCCGCAGACACGGCTAAAGATAGAGCAGCACCAGCCAAGGATCTCTCCCGAAGCCCGGGCAGCGGCCGGCGGCTGTCTGGTCGCCGCAGAAGACCTCGCCCGAGACCATCAGATTCGGCAACTCCGCCAAGTTTGGGGAATGGCCTTAAGTCTTCTCGTGATCGCTGGGCTGGGGCAATTGCTTCGGCTCCGCCATCAACGACCACTCTTTTCAGAGCCGTTGACTTGCCAAGTGGCGATCGGTGCTCTGGCATGGCTGCCAATCGTGATCGTGACTTTTTTCGTCTACCTGATCTGCCTGGGGGTCATGGCACTGCTCGATCAGCCACCCGACCGTCATCCGTTTGTGCAGCTGTCTCTCCCAGAATCCGATTGGCCGTCGTGGCTAATGTTCGGATTGCTGGTGTGTGTGCTGGGTCCTGGCCTGGAAGAATGGCTGTTTCGCGGGTTGATTCTCCCTTGGAGTATGCAGCGGTCGGGTCGCCCGCTGATGATTCTGGCGATGGCTGTCATCTTTGGCACGCTCAGCGGTAATGTGTGGGCCGCCGGCTGGTGTCTGGCCTTGATGCTTGCCTATCCGTTGCTGCTGAAGCTGGCGATTGCAGTTCGCCCGCGGTTCCCTCGGCGCTTTGCGGGGGGAATTTATGCATCGGCCACGTTATTCGCTGCGGGGCATTCGCTGGTCTGGCCGAGCCCGATTCCACTTTTTGTGATGGGGCTGTTACTGGGATATCTGACAGCGCGTACGGGCCATATCACCGCGGCTTGGCTTGTTCACGGGTTGTTTAATGCGATCACGTATGTTTATCTGTTACGCGGCGGAGCGGCCGGGTAACTCGGGGGTCACACCAATGTGGCCCTGCGATTGTCCCAGCAGTTTCTGGTAGACGGCCATGGTCGCGCGGGCGGCACGCGGCCAGGTAAATTCTCGGGCCCTTTGGATCGCGCCCTCACAGAGAGACTGGCGATAAGACTCATCGCAGGCAACTTGCGCCATGGCGTGCCGCCAACCCGCCAGATCAGCAGCCGGGATGGTTAACCCGCATGGGCCGAGAACTTCCGTAATCGCCTCAGCCGTAGAAGCCAGCACAGGACCGCCACATGCCAGCATTTCCAGGGGCGGCATGCCGAAGCCTTCATAGTACGACGGATACAGCAATGCCGTCGCACACGCATAAAGCCCGGGCAAATCGGCCTCGGCTACGTAGCCGAGATGGCGTGCCCCCCGTGGCTTGGCGACTGTCTCGAAAAACTCGCGTTCAGCTTCGGACTTCCAGCCCCATGGTCCAGCCAGCAATAATGGACAACGCCTACGGATCGCTTCGGGCAGGTCCACAAAGGCCTTCAGAATGGTAGCTACATTCTTTCGCGGTTCGATGGTGCCGACATAAAGAAAATAGTGATCGGGTAGTGACAGCCTCACGCGAATGATCTGCTGCGATTCTTGCGATCGCGGCTGGAATGCGGGGGATACGCCGTTGCCAACAACAGTGACGCGCTCTGGGACGAGCCCGTAATCGTTAAGCAGTTCCCGCCGCACCGCCTCCGATACAACGATCAGGTGATCAGCCCTCGCGATACTTCTTGGAAAGTGAAGTTCGTGATAACGAACCCGATCATGTGGGTGCCACTGTGGATAGCGAAGGACGGAAAGGTCATGCACCGTGACCACTGTCGGGATATCAACGCGATAAGAAATGAAGTTAGGTTCGTGGTAGAGGTCAGCTCGGTGGATTCGGGTGAAGGCAGCGAAGTGGAACTGTGAGGCCCACTTTGCGACTGCCTTCAGTTGTTGTTGAAACGGCTTCGAGAGCTGCCAATGCCGTCGCCGCGGACCGGTTTCGAACGGCGAGGAACGTGTCGGGGAATGTTGCAAAAGCCAGGGGAGCCGCCGCGAAAGCCATTGCCCTGGGTAGCAAGCAAAGGAATCCGAGGGGAACTCAGCACGCAACGCCCGCGTCAATTCTGAGACATGATGCCCGACTCCCGTTTTTGTCGTGAGGGTCGCCAGGGCATTAATGATCACACGCATGCCGGGACTCCAGATATTATCGACTCAGCACGGTCCGGACCGTGTTGAGGTGCGTTCGAAGAACACTGTAGGCGCGAGCATGAGATATCCGAAGAATGCCGATGCCACGGCACGGACCTTGACCCACCGTCCGGGCTCAGAGAATGAGGAAACCGTGGCGAAGAGGAATGCTTGGATAACTTTCAACAGCAAGATCATTGCCGTCCAGACGGCAAGCACTGCATCAGCATTTCGCAACGCCGTCAGAGCGCGGTTCCGTTCGACATAGTAGTAAAACAGTGATGATCGATCGCCCGCCGTAGCTCCGTGGACATGGCGGACCAGCGATCGCGGCGCATAGATGCAGCGGCCTCCTTGGAGCTGGTGCCGCCAGCCCGCATCCAGGTCTTCATAGTAGACAAAGTACCGATGATCGAACAGATCCTCACCCTCCGGCGGACGGGGCCGTGCCAGGGCGGCACCACATCCGGCAAAAACGGGGCGTGTGCGTTCATACTGGCCGGCATCAGTAAAACGGAAACCGAGGTCAGCACCCCGCCCGTCGCGAAGTAAGTACAGGCCCGCACTATTCATTCGCATCGGATCGTCAGCAAATACAAGCTTGGACACAACCCAGTCTCCGGGCTGTTGCCGTGCCCGCAATAACTCTTCAAGCCAGTAAGGATCCGGGATTGTGTCGTTGTTTAACAGAACCAGGATTTCTCCGTGGGCGTAGCGAGCGGCGAGATTGTTGCCCTCGGCGAAGCCAGTGTTTTGCCTGGATTCGACGAGCCGCACCCAGGGAAACTCGTTACGGATGAGGGCAACAGACTGATCGCGTGAGGCATTATCGACAAGGATCACTTCAAAGAAATACCGCGGAACCGTCTGTTCAGCGAGGGCACTGAGGCACGCCCTCAAATGCCGAGCCCCGTTGTAATTCACAATCAGCACACTGACAGGAAGAGGTGTGTCCACGGCAGCGATTTCTCTTGGAGGAAGTGGCTCAGGCTGCCGCCCGGGATTCCCCGGCCGGGACGGAATCCTCGACATCGCCTGTAACGGATTCCGTGGGGGCACCAACCGGGTGATGCTCCACCGCGGGAGCAATACTGCCTGTGTATGCCGCGATGACTTCATCCGGGGAACTGTCCCGTAAAATCGTGCCTTGTTGAAGCCAGATCGCCCGATTGCAGAGGGACTGAATCGAATGAAGGTCGTGGCTGACCATGATCATCAGTCGCGCGGAGGCCATCATTTCCCGCATCCGTTCTCGTGCCTTGTTCTGAAATGCGAGGTCGCCGACGGAAAGCACTTCGTCGATCAAAAGCACTTCCGGTTCCACCGCAGTCGCGATGGAGAACGCCAGACGAACCATCATCCCGGCGGAGTAGTATCTGACGGGCACGTTCAAGAAGTCACCGAGTTCGCTGAATTCGGCAATCGCGTCGATTTTTTTCTTGAGCGTTCGCGGAGTTTCTCCCTGGAGGTAGCCTCGGTAGGTAATATTATCCCAGCCGTTGGCGTCGGGCTCGAAACCGAGGGTGATATCAAAAAGCGAACAGATTTTTCCTTGCACGATCCGGCTCCCGGCAGTCGGCGGATAGATGCCGGCAAGTAACTTCAGTAAGGTGCTTTTGCCAGCACCGTTGTGGCCGACAACGCCGATGCGGTCGCCATCAACTGCCTGCAAATTGATGCCCGACAGGGCGTGAATGACCACACGAGGGTTCCGCGACGGCAGAAACAACCCCCGGATCAGGTACTCCTTGAACGTCACCCGCCGTTCCTGGCTGAGGGTGAAGGTCAGGCTGACATCATGAAGTTCTATCTTCGCCATCGGCCCCGTCCGTCTGGGGGAACGTCAATCACTTCACCGGGGGCGTCCACCGCGGTGCCGTCACCAAACTACAGCTGGAAAATCAGTTTCCGTTGCAGCCAAGCGATTGTGCCGATCGCTAAACCTAGCATCACGCCGGTCAACACCATCGCTTGCAAATACAAAGTCAACGCCGGCGGCTCTCCACTTAGCAGCGGCGTGCGGATCAACTCCAGAAAGAGATTCACCGGATTCAGATCGGCTACCCAAGATAGCCCCTTGCGATCAAGTAAATCTCGGCTGTAAATGATCGGAGTAATGAAGAACCAGAACTGAGCCCCCACATCCACCAAATGCTGAGTGTCATGAAAATAGATCGTGGCAAAGGCGGCGAGCGTGGCCAACGACCAAGCAAAAATGATCGTCAAGACAATCGCTGGCAACACCGACCACAGCACCCGAAGGCTCGCAGTATTCCCCTTCAATACGGTCACTAATGTAATGACGACACTCAGCGAAATCAAAAAATGAATTGCCGCCCCCATCACCGTACGCAACGGGTAAATCCCACAAGGCAGCGGACATTGTCGAATGTACGCCTCGTTGCGAATAAATGTGCTACAGCCGGCTGTTGCCGAATTGCGAATAAATTCCCAGACCGATAACCCCGCCAGCAGAAACGGCGCGTAGGTTTTCCAATCGCTGTTACCCAAAATACTGCTAAAAACGACACAAAAGACAGCGGTCATCGCCAGGGGATGCAGTAGCGACCAGCCGATGCCAAGCGCCGAACGCCGATATCGCTGCCGCAAATCCATCCGGACCAGGGACATCCAAAAATGGCGGTAATTCCAGACCGCTTTGAGATGATCAAACATCCTTGCACCTGACAGTCCCAGCCGGCGTTCCGTCCTAGGTTGCTCGAATTTACCCGCTCGCGGCGCTTGATGCTACCCCAACTCGTCGGCATCCGCTCCAAGCTTCCGCCCGGTCCTAAGCAAACTGTGTCAATCCCGCAGAAATCGCCAATCCTTTAGAACAATCATGATTCACTTTTCCTGCGGAAAATTCCCCTCACCATTCATAGCATATCTGGGTTGAGGCGATCAGTCGGAAGTGAGGTACAAGGCTATGGTCTGGAACGATGTTTGGGTTGGCGATTGTCTAGTGCTGCTAGAGCGTCTCCCGGCGAAAACTGTTGATCTGGTGTTTGCCGATCCGCCTTTTAACATTGGCTACAACTACGATGTTTATAACGATCGGCAAGAGAAGGCAGCTTATCTAGCCTGGACGGAACGTTGGCTTGCTGCAGTTCGCCGAGTTCTCAAGCCGTCGGCATCTCTTTTCGTTGCCATGGGCGATGAATACGCCGCCGAGATGAAAATCCGCCTCGATAACCTCGGGCTGACGATGCGGAACTGGATCATTTGGCACTACACCTTCGGTGTCAATTGCAAACGGAAGTTCAACCGCAGCCACGCCCACATTTTCTATTACGTAGTGAACCCCGAGCAGTTTACGTTTAACGCCGCGGAAATCCGCGTTCCTTCGGCACGACTGACCAAATATGCAGATCGTCGGGCGAATTCTGAAGGTAAATTGCCGGATGATACCTGGGTGCTATGGCCACAGGAAACCGATTGCCATTTCCAGCCCGACTCCGACACCTGGGCGGTCAGCCGGGTCTGTGGTACCTTCCGAGAACGAACCAGTCACCCCTGCCAGATGCCCGAAGCCATACTGGAACGAATTATCCGCGTGGCCAGTCATCCAGACGATCTCGTGCTCGACCCCTTCGCGGGAAGCGGCACGACCCTCGTGGTGGCCAAGCGGCTGCGGCGGCGATACCTCGGGATTGAACTGTCCGAAGCCTATGCTCACGCGATCCGAGAGCGACTCACCACGGTCCAGCTCGGAATTGAATGGCCAACCAGCATCCCGCGGCGACCGGGCGTCGAGCAAACCCGAGCCGCCGGCCTACGGCCAAAATAAATTTACTCGCCCGCAGCCTGGTCACACAAAGTCCAAGAATCGATCGCCGACCCGACCAACTTGCACTGTTGATTCAAGGGATGATTCAAACAACAACGATAGTGATTCCTGGAGTTCTAGCAATGACATCATATCGTATCGAAACCGACAGCATGGGTCCGATCCGCGTTCCCGCCGATCGTTACTACGGCGCCCAGACCGCGCGAAGTCTGGTGCACTTTGCCATCGGCCGCGATACCATGCCCCGGCCGATCCTCCGCGCCTTCGGCTTGCTGAAAAAAGCTGCTGCCCTGACAAATCACGAACTCGGCTTACTCCCCGCGGATAAAACTCGCTGGATCGTGCAAGCGGCTGATGAAGTCATCGCCGGAACCCTCGATGCCCACTTTCCATTACGCATTTGGCAGACCGGCAGCGGTACTCAGACCAATATGAATGCCAATGAGGTCATCGCGAATCGGGCAATTGAACTCGCCGGTGGTGTCCTCGGCAGCAAAAAACCAGTTCACCCCAACGACGATGTCAACATGTCCCAGTCGTCCAACGACACCTTCCCCACCGCCATGCACATCGCCGCTGCCGAAGAAATCGTCCATCGCCTGCTTCCCAGCGTCACCGCTCTGCGAGATACTCTGGCGACGAAAGCCGAACAATTCCGCGATATCGTCAAGATTGGCCGGACGCACCTCATGGACGCAGTCCCACTGACACTCGGCCAGGAATTCTCGGGGTACGTCGCGCAACTCGATCTGAGCTTGCAAGCAATTCAGGCCATCCTTCCGATGCTCTATCAATTGGCCCTTGGCGGCACCGCGGTCGGCACCGGATTGAACGCCCATCCGGAATTTGCCGAGCGTTCAGCGCGTAAAATTGCCGAACTTACCGGCTTGCCGTTCGTGTCTGCCCCGAACAAATTCCAATCCCTCGCGGGTCATGAAGCCCTCAGTTCCGCGAGTGGGAGCCTTAAGACTCTTGCCGCCGCCCTCATGAAACTTGCGAACGACATCCGCTGGCTGGCCTCAGGACCGCGTTGTGGTCTCGGCGAACTGATCCTCCCAGAAAATGAGCCTGGTTCTTCGATTATGCCCGGGAAAGTCAATCCGACCCAGTCCGAGGCGCTAACGATGGTCTGCGTGCAAGTCTTCGGTAACGATGCCGCCATCGGTTTCGCCGCTTCCCAGGGAAATTTCGAACTGAATGTCTTCAAACCTGTCATCATCCACAATTTTCTTCACTCCGTCCGCTTGCTTACGGATGCCTGTCGCAGTTTCCGCGAACATTGTGCTGCCGATTTGCCGGAAACCGACTACGAAGCGCTGACCTACCACCTCAACCCCGAAACCGGGATGATTGAAGTCGTCCACCATCCCCTGCCGGTGAAGGCAAACGCGTCGATCCGCCCCGGGATCACCCCGAATCTACAGCAAATCAACCACTTTTTAAACAACTCGCTGATGCTGGTGACCGCGCTCAACCGCCACATCGGCTATGACAACGCCGCCAAAATCGCCAAGGCCGCCCACAAAAATGGCACGACGCTCCGCGAAGAAGCCATCAAAAGCGGACTGCTGACCGGCGAACGCTTCGACGAAATTGTCCGGCCCGAACGTATGACCCGCCCCGGCATCGAGGGCTGACCCACCCGAGAATCACCAACTTTTGTCGTCACTCTACGGATCCATGCGATCGGTACGCCCTCGTGCAATCGATCCGTGCGGATGTGCCGCGGCTTCACAAACCGAGTCCACGGTTGAGGTCGCGACTGCCCCAAGCATCCAGCGGGTCATCGAAGCCAGTGGCTCGGTTTCACCGATCAATCTCACCCATGACGACATACACTTGACTGTTTTCCTAGTATTTTCTAGGGTTTTCTGAAGTCGATGCACCCTTCATGCACCCTTGAAAACGGGAAAACGTCATGCGACAGCCTTGGCCCTGGTACTCCGAAACACGGTCTGGCGGCGGCTGGTTCGTCAAGCTCGGCGGCGATCAGCACTTCCTCGGCAAGCACCCCGCTGGTGCTTCTGCCCCCGAAAAGAAGAACGGCAAGTGGAACCCGCCGACTGAGGTACTGGAAAAATTCTACCAACTGATGGCCCTGCGGGACACCGCCTCGAAGACCGACTACACCTTCGAGACGATCTGTGCCCTCTACATCGAGGAACTGACCGAGCAGAACGCCGAGCTTGCCTACAGGTACGATCAAATTCTGGGCGACTTCTGCGATCACGAGTACAGAGGGCGAGAGGTCGGCAAGCTCCTCGTCAACGCTGAGCTTGAGGCACAACACCTGAAGTCCTGGGTTCAGCAGTTCCCCAGCGACCAGACGCAGCGAACGTACATCAACTTCGTCAAGGCGGTCCTGAATTGGGCGGCGTCCAAGAAGGCGATCAACGTCTTCAAGAACCCGGTTGCGGACCTGAAGGCACCGAAGATTCAAAGCCGGGCCGTCGTCATCTCAAAGGACGAGCATGAGGGGTTGCTGAAGCTTTGGAAGAACGACTGTTACTGCGACTTCCTCCAGGCGATGTGGTACACCGGGGCACGACCCGGCGAGATCGCCAAGATCGAGAAACGCCACTTTCACGATGGCCTTTGGAGACTTGACCCGACCGAACACAAGACAGGCAGGGTCACTGGCAAAGACAGGATGATCGGAATCACGGACGAGTTGATGGAGATCGTTGACCGGCTCTGCAAGCTCTACCCGGAAGGGCCGATCTTCCGAAACACTTGGGGGGCGAGCCTGGAACACGCAGGCGTCATTCGTGCGGTTCGAGAAGGCACGAGAGAAAAAAGTCATCAGAGAGGAAGTCACGCCTTATGCGTACAGACATGCCTGGGCGACACACGCCCTGGAGAACGACAGGCTGGACATCTACGAAGTGGCGAAGGCTCTCGGCCACCAGACGACCCAGATGGTGATGCTCCATTACGACCATTCTCGAAAGAACGTCGAGCATCTCCGAGGCATCTTCAAACGGGCGGGGCGGGGAACTATTTCTTCTTCCTCTTCTGCAAAAACTGAAGACCAGCCCCGCCCGGCTTGAGACGGACACCGCCCTTCCGCTTCGGCGGCGGAATCACGACCGAGGCGATTTGGGGATCGCTCCCGACCGGGTTGATGGTGTGCTTCGTGATGTACTCCTCAACCCATTCTCGGCGAGACCGCAGCCAACGACCCTCTTTCACCGTGCGGATACGGCCATCCTTCATCTTCTCCCAGGCTTCGCTGTACGAGCAGCCCAGGAGAGCGGCGACATCCTTGACTCGTAACATCTCGTCCGCAGGGTTGCCCAGCCGCTTTCGCTGCCGTTTGCGAAGGCGTTTCTCTAGCTTGCCCAGCACTGCGGGAAGCTGGATCAAGCTGTTGAGGATGCTGGGCAGCACATCTTGCAGGGTGCCATACACGATCTCGCCCGATCCATCAGCACCATTGTCCCGAATCGGGTTTCGGATGACTTCTCGGTCTTTCAGGAGTTCTTCCAGCATCGAATGTCCCTCCAGGCCAGCAGTTGCTCTGGCCTGGCCCCGTACTACTCAACTCACCCGTCGAAACTGCTCAGATTGCCGTAGTCCGGTCCTTCGCCTCTCCCGTTCGCTGGTACTTGTTCGCACCGACCTGCACCCACCCCTGCGTTGCCAACCGTTCGGACAACGCCATCTGAAACCGCTTTCGCCGTCCAGCCAGGGTCATCTTGACCGCTGACCCTTTTGGCAGGATCACGCCGATCTTCACCCGAACCGTCTTTTGATCCACCCACTTCAGCCTCGGCTCGTCGGCGTGACTGACGATGGCCGCAGCGATCTCCTCGGCCATTGGCTTCACGTCCAATGGTCGTTGCCTCGGCATCAACTGGCGATACCCGGTTTCTTCGCATAAGGCTGTGCCTCGCTCGACATCGACGGTCCACGCTTGCATCTCGGCACGGCTCGACCTCATGACCGTGGCACCATGCCGCTCGATCCGAAACGTCAAAAGCGGCGGTGTCCAGGTGACATCTTCCATGCGATTGAGGAGCTTGTAAGGTTTCATGCCTTCGTAGTCACCAGCGAGGTCGGTCCGGGCCAGGGCGAGGAGGCGTTCGACCTCGGTGGAGTCTGTGATCTCGCCGGGGGTGATCTGGTCGAGCCATGTCTTCAACTCCGTCAGGCTCGGTTTCTTGTTCTCATCCAAGTCTTGCCTCCTTGAACTACTGAAACATCTCCGGTTGCTCCTTCACTCGCCGAACTGCCTGGGCATACGTCGATCCCTTTGGCATGTCCAACTGGTCGCAATACGAAGCGGGCAGAATATCAGTGCAGGTCCACAGTTGGCCGAGTAGCCAATCCAGGTCTCGGTCTTCACCGTCGTGTTCAACTGTGAAATCTTCGACAGGCGTGCCAGGATCGAGGAAATCGAGAAAGGCTTCTCGAAGGTGCGATGGCTTGTGCATGGTTTCTCCTTGTCGCTAAAGTCCCAGGAGTCTCGTAGCCCTCGTCCATATTGCTCGAACGTCTTTCATGAAGCAGAGGTTTGCAAATTCCTCTGGCCCATCGATCCAGCCGAGGTAACGACCGGATGGTGCTGCCGGGCCTTCACCTCCTCCACGGACACGCTGGCGTGATTACGGTCCAGCCACGATCTGAGGTTTCTGACCTGGGCACGAGTCGGTTTTCGGGTCCATGTGAGAATCGAGTACATTGGTGGCTCCTTTTCGTGAGAGCATCGGTTTGAGAACGTCACAACCGCAGTGTAGTGCGTTGGGGGTGGTTTGTAACAACAACCAACGGCACTATTCCGTAGCGAAATCGCAGCATTTCGCCACGCTCGTTTCATTGCCGTTCCTTGTAACGCTGCACAATGTCTTTCACTTTTTGCACCTTGAGATCATCTCGCCCAAATGTCTTCCGGCACTCGGCTGCAACTTCCTTCCATGTCCGTCCATCTCGAACTGACAATGCAAAGGCGGCGATTTCGTCCGTGGTTCGTGGTCGGCCTCGACTCTGCCGACGTGTTACAACCGACCGTGCCTGAGCGAAGTCCATCGGGTCGAGGCTAAAGACATAGGCCAGTGAGTTCACGTCAAAGCAATGAGCAGCAAGTGGCTTCGGGTCCGTGCCTGTGATCGCCGCCGACGCATCTCGGATGGCCGTGAAAAACGCCACGAATCCTTCGAGCAGCCAGGGGCCGTCTCCGTATCGAAGAGCGGCTGGGTTCTTGAGCCGGAGGATGGCATTACCCAGCGGCGTGTCGGGCGGCTCAGTGTCCCAAGCGTCCATGAGCCGATTCAGGATGGCGGCATCGTCCACGGTTATCCCCTCAAGTGACTTGTGGTGGTCGCCCTTACTTGTAACCCTGAACTCAGTCCCCGAAACTGCTCAGATTCGTCGCTTGCCCGTTGCCCACCGGTCATTGTGTGGGACAAATCGCATTAGCGAGGCTGGTTTCTGGTGGCGAAAAGCCGACATATCGCCACACCCGCACTGCATTCGTACAAGCACGAATGGAAAGCCGAAATCTGATTCGACAGGCTGTGGGGTAGGACCGGTCGATGACGAGGCCGGATTACGTGCAGCGAGCCAAGGTCGAGTTGGGCGTGCGATCTCGCCGGAAGGGGTTTGGCCCGGACAGCGAGGTTTTCTGGGAGTTGCCATAGTCCCCCAAACGGTTTGGCGGTGTAGGAACGTGTCCGAGAGACAAGTTGATGACCATACCACGCCAACTGCGGTTGGCGGTGTATGGAGAAGGGAGAATGCAATGGATCGGTATGGGTTTCTGCCTGAATTGACTGCCGAGGAGTACGCCCGGCTCAAGAAGCGGATCGCCGAACGTGGTGTCGAGGAACCAGTCGTTAGAGATGAACAAGGCCAACTTCTCGACGGCAGAGGAAGGGTGCGGGCGGCGAATGAGCTTGGACTGCCGTGACCTTCGGTGGTCCGCTCGTTTGCGTCAGAGGCAGATAAGTTCCAGTTCATCCTGACTGTGAATGTCTGTCGCCGAAAACAACTCAATCGACATCAGAAGCGGAAGGTTGTGCAGGCGTACCTCATTCGAGATTCGGAGATCGCCGACAACTCGTTGGCAGAGTTGATCGGCGGCATGTCCCACAACTCCGTTCGGGCCATTCGTCTCATGATGATCTCGAAAAACGAGATTCCTCGACACGACAAGTTGCGAGGCAAGGACGGTAAGCATCGCCCGGCCAAGATCAAGCGAGTGATCGCAAATACGGAGAAGGAAATCGTCAAGGCGGTGGAGTCCCTCCACTTTCTGCCGGACAGGTCTGCGGGCCGCATTCTTGATGTGACCACCGCTACCCGTCATGCCAAGCGGGAAAGAGGTCGGCTAGTTCGTGAAGCACTCGCCGATCAACAAGAGCCAACGGACCCAACCGAGGACATCGCTCTATACCATTGCCCATTTCAACAGCTCGAAGCAAGGGCTGGCCTGCACCCGGAAGGAACCAACCTGATTTGCACCGACATTCCCTACATCGAGTCTTTCGTCACGTCCGGTCAGGTCGGCCAACTGGCAAGGTTCGCCAAACGTCTCCTGGTGCCGGGCGGCGTCCTGGTGACGTACTCAGGCGTCATGTTTCTCAATCAGGTTATGAAGGAGCTTGACGCTCACCTGGACTTCTACTGGTGCGGTCCTGCGTACTGGACAAGTGAAGGCAACATCGTGGAGAGTCGATTGGTCGCAAACCACTGGAAGGCGATCCTGATCTACACAAAGGGACCGTGGCTACCTCGGTTTGTGTGGAATGACCTGTTTCACTTCGAGAGCAAAGAGAAAAAGTGGCACCCTTGGCAGCAGCCCATTGAGGAAGCCGAGAAGCTCATCGAAATCTTCTCTCGCCCTGGCGATCTTTGCTGCGATCCGTGTGGAGGAGGGTTCACGGTCGCCTTGGCCTGCCAGAAACTCGGTCGCCGCTTCGTCGGGTGCGACATCGAGGAGGAGTGTGTGAAGCTCGGTCGGGTCCGGCTGCAAGAAGAGGCCGAGTGGGGACAGCAATGGATTCATCCGTTCGTGATCCCGATGGTGCGACCGCTCTCGGAGGAGGAACAAGGCGTGGCGGTTTAGAAAATGTTGCCGTCATGACGACGAAAACCAATGCCTCGTGCATAGATACCCAGGAAAGGAGAAACCATGATAGCAAAGTTATTTTCCATCGCCGACGCTGCTCGGCTCCTGGGTGTCGAAGAACACCGCATCGCTTATGCCCACCGGGTTCGTGGTCTCGATGACGCTACGCACAAGGTAGCTGGCAAACGTGTCTATACCGAGGCCGATCTGCAACGGCTCGCTGCGTACTTCAAGGTGCCTCTCGATCTCGTTCGTGCGGAGGAGGGAGGCGACCATGAATGAATCGATCTGCTGGGTAAACCAAAAAACCTTGGGGCTGGAATTCGGCGTCGGCCCCAAGGTCATCGGAAAGTGGTTAGTGGAGGCCAACCTGCGGACGGAAGAGCGGGCACCGACTCCTCAAGCGTTGCTGGACGGATATGCCAAGGCGTCCTTCGCAGAGCAAGGCTATGTCTGCTTCTACTGGAACAAGCTGCTCACCGTCGAAGCACTTCGACGGGCTGGACACCGGCCAAGAACCGGTCGTCCGGCAAAAATGGTCGGGCCGTTTCGCTCGTCGGCCAGACGAGACGGGAGTTTCGAGATTCTGGGCACCGATGGCCTCATTGCCGTAGTTGAGGGTCAGGAGAACACGGAGCGGCTGTGCAAGCTGCTCGATCTCGCCTGGAAGCACGGCAAACTTGATTAGAGAGGAGCAGGAACCCCTCGGCACCGAGACTGCCGAGGGGTTCGGTTCACCATGTCCAATGAGGCCCACTTTATAGTAGTGAACGGCGACCGATTCTTGCCGGGACACGTTTTCGATTTCTGGCCGAGTTCGTTCCACGCCCGGCCTCGCTGGAAGTCCGAGTACCGTCGTGTCGTTCGCCAAGGCGAGCAGCCATTCTATGCCACGAGGGGCAACCAGCAGTACCCCGTCTACCACTTCTCCCAGACCGAACCACTCGCTTTCGAGACGACACTTGAGGAAGCCACCTTTCACTATTGCCGCTACTTCCGCTATCCGTTCCGTCGAGATAAATACCTGGAATGTGATGGACAAGTATGGACTATCGACGTGGAGAGCCAAAAGAAGCAAGGACGCAAGTGCCCGTACTTCACCGACTCCTACGTTACCCAGCACCTTCTCGGCACTCGCACGCTTGGCCTGTTTGCGAAGAAGGAGTCGTCGTTGACTCCTTGGATCGCCATCGATCTTGACCTACATCTGGACAAGGGCGGCAACCTCGACATCTTCTGGCAACAGGTCGAGGTAGTGCTTCGCCACTTCTGGTCTGTCCGCAAGAGTCAGGTTGTCGTCTCAAGAGACACGCTCAACGGTATTCACCTATATCTCTACCCCTCGAAGCCCATGCGACTCGACAGGTTGACCGCTGGCATTCGAGGACTCCTTCGTGACATCCACGACAAGCATCCCCAGATTGCCCAACAGGTCGATGAGTGGAATGCCAAACTCGCTCTGGTGAAAGGCAGGGACATCAAGCAAGTTGCCCAGATCGCCGATCTCGAAGTCTACCCCAGCCATACCAAGGGATTTCGCTTTCTGGGACAGGAAAGCAAGGTCGTCCTTGCTCATCGGGTCATTGATCGCATCGCATGGGGCACGTTCGTAATAGGGCGAAAGAAGGGGCAACCAAAGTACGGCTTCGACGTGATCGGCTGGTGGGAATCGCTCCAGACTGATGACCGGATGCCGCTGAATGAGGTTCTTGAGTACATCCGGCACCGGCTCCCAAGAAAGGACAAACAGATCGTCTTGGCCGAGAAGCTGTTGGTCACTCCTGCTTCGCCTGTGCTGGATGCCGACCCTCCGGCACAGATCACCGAGGCCACGATCAAGCAAGCACCTGCACTGGCGAAGCCAGTGCAGGTGCAGGGTCCAATCGAGGCCGAATCCCTGTCTTCCGGCCTCGGCTCAATGCTTCGGAAAACACGCCCGAAGCTCATCGCATTCTGGTCGGGAACCTGGAATCCTAAAGGCACGTTCGAGAGTGTCGTCGTCATGACGGCCAGACTGTTTGCCAGGGAAGGCTTGTCCAAGGAGAACGCCAAGGCACTCATCCTGAAATACGCCCATGATCTTCCCGAATCCGCTCGCCAATGCTCATCCCGACTGAACGAAGGACGGTGGAAACGGCTGGAACAGGACATCTCCAAGGCGGTTGAAAACGCCTACTCTGGCAACGCCAAGCAGAAGAACATCGACGGCTCGACCGAGCAGCTTACTAAAACCGTGACGATCTGGGCGAGATACGGCTTTCGACTCTCGGACAAATCAACCTGGGCCAATCGTGGATTCGGCCAAGGCGAGGCACCTGCGGTCGAGATCAACTGGCTGGACGAGGACCGGGAAGCCTTTCGCCAAGTTCTCCTGCCTGTTCTCCACGTCAAAGACGTTGATCTCGCCGAAAGGGTTGCCACAGCCATCGTCAACCTGACCTTGCTCAAGGAACGAGAAGGAAATGGCTGGGGCTACAAGTACCTCGCCAGTTGGTTGCCTGCCATGTTCGACATTCCCTGCTCGAAAAAGGAAAAGCAACAGCATGTCTTCCAGGCTCTTCAACGGCTCAAGGTTATTAAGGTCTCAGTGTCAGGAAGGACGGGACGAGCAACTCAGTGGACATTGGGTGATCGAGCAAGAGCCAGAGTAGAAGGAAGTCCCTGGGTGCAGGAGTCCAGGGATGAGCTTGAGCAGTCTTGGCAGGAGGGTAAGCTGCTACTTGACTGGAATACAGAGAGAGGAGAAGAAGGAGAGGTAGATGGGTCTACTTTATAGGGTTCCCTTTTTGGAAAAGACCGCCCATCCGTCGCCGTTACTTCAAGGGCAGCAGTGAGTAGCGACATCACCGGTCGCAAAACACCCATCTTTGTTGTAGTGGCCGTTTCTGGTGACTAGAATGGCTTCGTTTGGCCGGGAAAGGCTTCTCAGCCGGTTCATTGGGCAAGGAAAGGCTTCTCAGAACTTATTAACAGCAACAGTCGGCGATGGGAAAGCGTTCCAGGGCAAGTCGTTAATAATCGGCTTCAAGCAAGGCAAGCAACGAACCGCCTTGACGTGATGGCGAGGAGAGGGAGCAGCCCGCCGCAGGCGTGGGTGATCCTTCCTCCGTGTATTCAACCCTTTAGGAAAGCGAGAATGTCCGCAACCGGGTTCTTCATGGCGAAGCCCGATACCGGCCCTTGCGTTCTGTATTCGTGCAATCTTATTGGCGTATAGAATCGCCGGACCCGGCGATGGATCGTGGGCCGGTTGTCGGCGGGCGTGTTTCCTTCCGAAATGCGTTTCTATCCTTGCGGGGGCGACGGTGGTCCAGGCGGAACTCCTGGGGAAATCGCCGTCCTTACGATTTTGGTCCCATCAGGGTGATCTACCTCTCGACCACCACAGCCTTCCTCAGCGGACAATCCTCGCCGACCGGCTCCCCACGACGATACCGATCCAACAACTCCTTCGACCGAGCGGCCAGCATTCGCCGAACATCCCGCCGCTTCCCCTTCACCCTGGGGATCACCATGTCGTCGTAGCCCGTCGTGCTGTGCCGCATCCAGGCGATCACAGCGGCCTCGGCTCGCTGCTCGATGGGAATCCGCTTCGTCCTGGCGACGGTGCCACTACCGACCGGCGTGGCGTGATCGGTGATTGCTCGTGCCATTCGAGCGGCGAGATCAACGTGTTTTTCATGAAAGCCCAGGAAGACGACGACGGCACCAAAGAAGTCCTCGATGTACTCGGCCTGGACTTTTTCACGTCGGCGGGCGTCGGCTTGCTTCTGTTTGGCGAAACCCTCTGTGGACCGCTCGACTTCAAGCTCCGCAAGGATTCGCTCTACCGTGGCTCGTGGTGCCCACACTCCCTTGGAGAAGACCCTCCGGCCCTTCTTCTCTTGAACCAGCCAATGACCCAGCTTCCTTCACCCTTCGAGTCAAAGCAGCGTCACCAGGAGGAAACAGAATCCAGCCGTCCGGTGCTGTCAAGATCGAGCCATCGGTACAGCGGACGGTGTTTGGCGTGGGGCCAAGAGTGAAGACTTTATCGTGCATCGTGCGTCCTTGCGAAATCAACAGGCTACGGTCGCCAGTTGCCATCAGCAGTGCCATCGGGACTTGTCAACACGACCTTGTAACCGTCGAGGTCACGAAGCCAAATCTCCCAATGATTCGGTCCTCCGTCTCCGTCTGGCGGGTTCCGGTGACGGGGCATGATGACTTCGGCACCCAACGCCTCGGCCCTTGCGATTGCGGCGTCGATGTCGTCTACCTCGAACCAGAGAAGCAAACCATTGCCCGGAGGCATGTCGGTCGGATCACCGATGCGTCCGTGATGATGCTCTACTTCCCAGCGGTGAAGTTGCAGCACCAATTGGCCGGAATGGACCAGCCGTTCGTAGTTCGGCCCGCCATGATCGCTCTGACAGTTCAGCAACCGCTGATACCATCGACTGCTGGCCTCGACATCTTGCACGCAAATCAATGGCTGTGGTCGCATCATTTGGCCTCCCCATACCGCACGCCCAGCCATAAGGTCGGTTCGTCCGGCGTCGTCCAATCGACTCGGTGCTTCTTGAACGCCGGGATGTTGATGAAGTCGCCGACCTTCATCTCGACCATTCCATCCTCGAACTGCAACCTCGCCGCACCTTTCAGCACGATGACCCACTCGTGTTGTGGCTGGTTGTACCAGAAGTCAATGGGTGAGGCGTGACCGTGCGAGATGATCCGCTCGATACGCACGTCGGCGGCACGAATGAGCGTCTGAACGACTTCCTTGGGCAAATGCTGCGGAAGGTCATCTAGGATGTTCTTGGTGCCTTCCCCGATTTGCTCGCTGCTCGATCCCAAAGGCTGAAAACGAGGCACGTCCTGTCCATCGATCTTCACTGCCTCCGAGAACATCTGCTTCGGGCGTACCCACAGGCCGTGATCGCCGTACTCCTGCCGGTACAGGACCATTTCTTCCAGTGTCTCGCTGTGCCGGGCTGTGCCAATGACGGTGTATTCGTTGCCTTTGTAGTGCCGGTAGCGACCTGAAATCGGCTCGTTCATGCCGAAAGTCTCCTATGGGCGTAGCCCATTCGTCATCGCTTCTTCTTCGGGCGAGGCTGGCCTTTCTTCTTCGCCACGAACTCCGAATCGTCGCCGCCGTGGAAGAAGATCATGCCGTGAAGCTCGCCCTCCTTGATGACCGCCCAGCCTCGGCCCTGAGCGGCGTCCATCTCGTCGTTGCCGTCCCAGGTCCACTCGATGGCTGGCTCGCCATCTCTCGTGGTCAAGCGACCGTCGATGTTGCCGTGGACATAGCCGAAATGAAACTGGCCCCAGCCCTTGTCATCGAACTCAAAGTAGCCTTCCTCTTCTTCATCTATTAAGTCCTGCTCCCACTGCTCCATCGAGACGATCCGCCAGCGACCAGTGAATGGGTTCGGTTGTTTTGACTTCGCCATTGCCTACTCCTCGTCATCTTCGTCATCGTCGCTCAACGGTTGCGGCCTTTCAGGGATGTACGGAATCAACCCCTTCCGTAATGCCTCCTCCTGAATCTCCCGCTTCAAGAACCGGGCATCGACAAGGAAGCCGTTCACCTGGATCATCCAGGCCATCGGATTCTGCTCGATCCGACTCCGCAGCGACCATGCCGGGTCCATCGGCCTGATCTTGAACATCTTTCGGATCAGCATGGACTTGCCCTGGCCGGTGCTTTCGCCCACGCCAAATGCCTTGTCGATGGCGGTCATCTTCATGTGTGGCGTTTGGCTCTTGTCGTCAAGGAAGTTGACCCAGCCAATGGTGCGAACGATGCCGCAGGCCCAGGTCTGCGGCTTACCACTGACCAGCGGCGAGGGCCGCTTGCGGGCCAGCTTCTCGGTGAGCTTCCGGCAAAGATCGGCGTACTCGGCGTCGAGATGCTGTTTGCAGAAGGCATCAACGAGAGCGGTGATTTCCTCGGCAGCCTGATGCTTTGCTTCTTCAGGAGAAGGTTTGCGTGTTGCCATGACTACCTCATGCTCCTCCAGTCCGGCAGCCGGACCTGTAACACCTGGAGAGCTTCCAGCAGGTGCAGCACCGTGCGATTGCTCACCGGCAGCGGCGTGGCCTCGGTGTCCTTCCAGCAGGTGCCCGCCTTGCGGCCTTCGAGGAACGGAAAGCGGTCGGGATGAAACAGGCTACCGCCATAGGCTGGCAACTTGAGCCGGTCGTGCTTGGCACCAGCGTAGACGGCCCTGAACGTAGTCAGGAGCCGGGTCCAGGCGTCATATCGCAGGCCCAGGATTTCCTCGCCATGCTGGTCCGCCGTCGTCCGCAGCAACTCTCGCAACGTGCTGACGGCGTAGTTCTTGTCATAGAGGTCGTCGCCCAGGAGCAGCAGTTCCCGCTCCTCGGCACAGAAGAGGAAGACGAGCCGCATCATTACCGTCAGGGCGGCTTCGTAGAGAACCTTTTCGTCCACGTCGGCCAGGAGCTTGCGACCGTGATCCTGATCGGCCTTATCGAGAGCCTGAATCAAGACCTCGACCGCCTTACGGACCTGATAGCCCAACTGGTCAGTGACTTCCTGCTGATCTTCGGCACTGCGGTCGAGCAGCCCATCCTTGAGGTCAAGAGTCTCGGTGTCTTGGACGCCGAAAAAGCGATGGGCACCAAGGAGCGTGCGGAAGGCCCGCAGCGTCAGCGGTTCTTCAAGCCAGAGGTTGGCGTACCAGGAGACGTATCCACTGGTCTCGTTCCTCTTGGCGTTGACCAGCATCCAGTGATCGCCATTGGTCACGAGGCCGAGGCGGATGCCGGTATCGTGCAGGAGTTGCATCATCCGTGTGTCGGGCGAGGCGTTCCACCGAGACAGCGGCACTGGCTTCGAGAGCGGCTGCGAGCGTGGATAGGTCTGCACCAGCAGACGAACCTTCTGTGTCGTTGGATCGTTGACGATCCAATCGGGCCGTAGCGTCTCGCCATACTCGGCGATCTCGCTCTTGAGCGTCTGCGGGATGTTTTGTCCCTCGGCCAGCAGTTCCTCGAAGCCGAGTGTCTCGCCCAGCACCAGTTTGATCCAGGCACCGTGAATGGCGGGATCGGGACGGTTGCTGGACTGGTCATCGTCCCACTCCCCGAACGCCAACCGCAAACGCCGAGCGTGTTCCGCATCGTGAGCATCGAGGCCCTGCGGAAACGCCTGCGTCAGCACAGGCAGACTCAAAAACGGCCCGGAGTTCGGGACGAGCGTGAGCCATTCGTTGTGGTGACGGGTGATGGACATTTGGCTTCTACTTGTTTACCGGTCCTTCGTCAAAGACCTCGCACTCGAAACCAGCGAGGTTCCCGTAACCGTACACATGGAGCAAAATGAAACGCAGAACTTTCTCGGCCATCAGGACATCCGTGCCAACTCGAAGGGCAAAGCACGGAATGCCGTCGTACTTGAATTCGTTACAACGCTCTGCCAAGTCGGTGCCGACGAACTTGACAAGCTCCTGAAACGTGCCAGATGTCGGATCGAATGGCAGGTGGATGGTCAGGCCGACCGCACCATTTTCATAGACCATGTTCTCGGCAACGACCTGAACGGTAGCTGCCTTGGACTCTGCGATTTCGCTCGGCCCTCGCACATCGATGATGTAGCAGTGATTCCTTGGAACCAGTTTTCCCACGGCAAACTGGAATGCCTCTTCGATGTTGTCAAACTTTGCCGCTGCCATGCGTCACCCCTTCCTCATTCGTTCCGGCACCAAGAACGTCACCGCCACAGGGAACATCCGTGGCTGCGGGTCGGCGTACCTGGACCGGATCGCCGCCGTTTCACGCTTGATCTCATCGGGGATCGCCTTGGCCCTAGCCCGCAGGAAGTCCCGGTTTCGCTCGAACTGGTCCTTTTCCGGTTCATCGAACAGCGAAAGCTGCTCGTACTCTGGGTCGGCCAGTTCGCTCTCGATGGCCTTCTTCAACTCGGTCAGGATCGCCTCGATGTCGTTGGCTTCCTTGTCGGCCCGCTCGCCCAGCTTTTTCTGGAGGCCGCTGGTGCGGTCCTTCATGCGGGCTTCGAGCGACTGAGCCAGCGATGGGGCGATTTTATCCCACAGATCGAGCAGTCGCTTCTGCATCGGCTCGAAGGCTTCGTCGTCACCTGCCTCGCCCACGAGCTTCTCGACCTCGGTCACGTTCATGCGGGCGAACCAGCCCTCCTTGATGAGACCACCTGCCGTGATGATCTCCTCGTGGAGCCGCTGGCTGTCGCCGCCCACCACGACCAGCCGAGCATGGGCGATCACGGCAGGTGCGTTGAGGATATGGTTCGGCACGAGGCGAGTCGTGATGCGGTGCAACCGCTTGCGTCCCTTGACCGACCAGACCTCGGCTCGCAAGAGCCGCAGGCTCATCTGCACGAGGCGATGGTTCAGGTGGATCAGCACAATGTCGTCCCGTCCCGCCGCCAAGTCGCTGTCGAACGTGATCGGACGAATGTCCTTGGTGTGCGGATGCTCCAGGCCCTCGGCACACGCCGCCCAAGTGCCTTTGAGTGCAGGCAGCACGAACACTGCCTTGCCGGGATGATCGGGGCTGGGGACCAGAGCGGGCTGGTCGGCGAGAGTCAGGGCGGCCTCGACCACTTTCTTGATGTTGTCGGCAGAAAGGCGAAGCTCTCTTTGCGTCTCCCGGTACTGGTCGAGAAGCTCCTTGATCTGCTTGGTCAAGTCCCGCTCGAACTTGAGCATCTTCCGCACCGGCTCGACCTTCGCATCAGCCTTGCTCGTGCCGGTGAGCGTGTAGCCTTTGCCGAGCATCGCCTGCTCGACATCATCGGCCAGCACCGTTCCGTAGCTGCCCAGGTCTTCACGAATCGTCTCGACCTTCTGGGCGACCCGCATCAAGAACTCCAGGTCTGCTTCGAGTTCCGACGCACGAGCGGCGAACGCCGATTTCTGCCGCTGCTTGTAGCCCTGGCTGACGAAGTGGTAGACAAAGACGAGCCGCTCGCCGTCGCTGCTGAGGAAGCCTTTCTGTCCGTGGCGGTCGATGCGACCATTGCGTTGCTCCAGACGGTTCGGGTTCCAGGGAATCTCGTAGTGGATGAGCCGATAGCAATGGTTCTGGAGGTTCAAGCCCTCGGCGGCGGCGTCCGTGGCTAGCAGGATGCGGACCTTGCTTTCCTCCGGGCCAGACTGGAAAGCATTTTTGACATCCTCACGGTCTTGCTGCTCCATGCCGCCGTACATGGTCAGCAGCCGGTCGTCGCCGGTGAACTGGTGCTGGGCCAGCACTTCCTTGAGCCAGTTCTGCGTGGCCCGATACTCGGTGAAGATGATGACTCGTTCGTGGGTCCACTTCTTGTTCGAACGAATGTGTTTGTTAAGCCAGTCGATCAGACATTTCACCTTCGAGTCGAGTTGGCCGGTCGCCTTTTCCGCCCACGTCCGCATTTGCTGGAGGAGGGCCAATTCGTCCTCGACCGGTTCGCTGAACAGCAGCGTTGCGGCATCCACGGCGTCGGTCGTGGCCTCGTCGTACTCGTTGTCGTCGGCGTAGTCCTCGTCAATGCGGTCGAGTTCTTGCTTGAGGACGCCGATGGAGGGCTTGCGTGAGACCTTGGCACGTTTGGCATGACGCAACGACTTCTCGTGCTGATCGAGCGTTCTCAGAAAGGCTGCCGGACTGGAGAAGAGCCGCTTCTTCAACGTCTTCAACACGAACTCCGTAGCCATCGCCTCGGCAGTGTCCTTGGCCCGGCGAGAACGAAGCTCGGTGTATTTCTGCAACGCTGTGTGAACTGCTTTCTCTTCCGGGGTGTAGGGAACCTCGATGGGGTCCAGCACACGACGAGGAAACCGTGGCGAGCCGTCCCACTTCGGCGGCAGTTCAGACTTCATGCGGCGGACCATGACCGCATTGAGTTGCTTGCGGTCGGGCGTCGTGCTGCGGGCGAACCGCTGGTTGTCGAGCAGTTCGAGCAACGCTGAGAAGCTCTCCGGGTAGCCGTTGTGTGGCGTGGCCGTCAGGAATAGCTTGTGTTCAAAGTGCGGCACCAGGAGGCGAAGAGCCTGAGTGCGAAGCGAGTCCGTGGCGTAACGGCCTCGGCCTGACGGGGCACAGTTATGTGCCTCATCCACGAGGAGCAAATCGAACTTCCGGGGATACGTCGGCTCATCAGGCCCCGGCAGCACTTCACGGAAGAGCCGCAGCGGTCGCTCTCGCTTGAGAAAGTCGATTGAAGTGATGAGACGGGGGAAATGGTTCCACGGATTGACGTGGATGCCTCGCTTCCGGCGAAGCTCCCTCATCAAGTTGCTGTCCACGATGCGGAAGTCGAGGCCGAACTTGTCCCGCATCTGTTCCTTCCATTGCACCTGCAATGAAGCTGGACAGACAATGAGAATCTTGCGAGTGCGGTGCCGGATGATGAGTTCGAGAGCGACCATTCCGGCCTCGATGGTCTTGCCGAGGCCAACGTCGTCGGCGACCAGGAGGTTGACTCGTGGCATCTGGATCGCCCGCACCACCGGGTCGAGTTGGTAATCCTCGATGTCGATGCCGGATCGGAAGGGAGCCTGGATGTTGCGAACGTCCGCCGAGGATGAAGCACCCCAGCGAACGGCATCGAGGAAGGCATCCAGTTGAGCGGGCGGGTCGAAACCGGTGGGGTCGGGTAGTGCGACCTTCTCGACAATCCTGGCCCCCGGCTCAAGCTCCCAGATGACGTTCAGTTCTTCGCCCAGGCCATCGTCTTCGACTGAGGATAACGTGAGAAGTGTCTGCGGGTTTTCGAGACCGGTCTGTAACCTGTCAGGAGGAAGGCTGCTGGTAGCGACGACGGTCACGATCCAGTTGCGTGACCGCACGCTGACCAGTTGGCCCTGTTCGGGAGGTAGGGCGACTGCGGTTGCCATGTGTCTTGGCCCTTCGACATTCCCGATGCCGTAACCGTGGCCCAGGTGCCTTCATTGGCATCATCACGCTCCCAAGCATCCTGCGGGTCAGGGGTTGAAAATCAACTGCAAGTATTCTAGGATTATGGGTATGAGCAAGCAAGAGGAGAAGCCGAAGCGTTTTGGTGAGCGGCTGCGAGAACTCCGCAAGGCGAAAAATCTGTCGCAGCGGGCCTTGGGAGAATTGATCGACATCGATTTCACCTACCTGAGCAAGATCGAGAGCGAGAAGCTGGACTTCGCTCAGTACCCCAGCGAACCGCTGATCCGCAAGCTCGCCGAGGCCCTGGACGCCGACGTGGACGAGTTGCTGCTGCTCGCCAAGAAAATCCCGCCCGACATCCGAGACCGGGTGATCGAGCGGCCCGATGCCTTCCGCAAGATTGCCTCCGTGGACGACAAGACCCTCGATGACATCCTCAAGCAGATCGAGAGGAAGGAGCGAGGAAAATGAACAAGCCGCCGCTCCGGTTTATGCGGAACGAGTACATCGAGGACGTGACCGCCAAGCGTATCCGTGAATACGAGGCAAAGGCGGGCGTCACCGTGAAGCTGCCGGTGCCGGTGGAAGAGATCATCGAGCAGGTTTTGGACCTGACCATCTTGTGGGACGCCATCGAGGAACAGCCCGGCGAATTGATTCTCGGCGGCTTGCAGGCCAAAAAGCGAACCATCCTGCTCAATGAGACGCATCTGCCCTTGTTCAACGAGAAGCCGGGGCTGCTTCGCAGCACGATGGGCCACGAGGCGGGCCATTGGGACATCGACACCGACAAGTCCAGCCTTGACGGAGCTTCCCTGTTCGGCGACGAGGGTGAGGAGCGGGTTGCTCACCGCCATGCCTCGAAGTCGGACGACCTGATCGCCGTGCTGCTCAGTCTCGCTCACCACAACGAGCAGGCATACCGGGCCTACAAGAAGCTGACCGCTGGACAAGACACGCCCGATCAGAAGAGTGCAGTGGACCGCTACCAGTCGGCCCTGCTCATGCCGTCGTGGTTGATGAAGGAGGCAGCGACCCGACACGATTTGACATGTTGGCAAGGGCTATACCGTTTTGCCGAAGAAGCCCAGGTCAACATCTCGAATCTGGTGACACGCCTTCACCGCTTGGGAATGATCTTCATCCCGAAAGGATCGAAAAGAATCTACCGAAGCGAGGACGAGTACCGGGGACAAGGGACACTGTTCTGACCACCATTTGGAGGAATCACCATGTTTCATCAAGCCCTTCCCGAAACCGTGGCTGCACGCCTGGACGAGACGCACCTTTCGCTCCTGCGGGTGTGCATGGAGTTCGCCCATAAAGACAACATTGGATCATTCGCTGGTGAGTGGATCAAGAACGAGTGCGAGCGGCAGGGAGTGGCGTCCCACCAAGCATGGCTTTCCAAGTTGGTCAACGAGGGACTGCTGGCGAAGAACGATCTGACGAGAGGCGGCAAACGCAGGTACTACCGGATTGCCGACACTGAGTTGGCTCGACGGGTTCTGTCGCTGACGGGGGCAGGTGTTTGACGATGAGGATCGTCTTTTACTGCTGGCAGAGCGACTTGCCAAACAACGGGCCGGGGTCGCTGTTCTGACCACTCACGTCAAGGAGGGTGATCGCTTGAGTCGCAACATTCCCCAGAAGGAAATCAAGGCTCTGCACCTGCTGTCGGGAGGCGTCTGTGCATTCCCCGGCTGTGGGCGACGGCTCATCGAACCCGGCACCGAAACGGACGATGTATCCATCCTCGCTGAAATGGCCCACATTGTCGGTGACAGTCGCCAGGGGCCGAGGGGTGATTCGCCCATGTCCAACGAGGATCGGGACAGGCACACCAATTTGCTCTTGGTCTGCGGCACCCACCACAAGCTCATTGATGACCGACCGAGGACGTACAGCGTTCCTGTGCTGCGACAAATGAAGGCCGACCACGAAGGTCGTATCCAGCGTGCCGTCTCGCCGGGCGTTGAAGAGCCGAAACCCACGCTAAAGCAGGATCGCATTCATAGCTCGCTACTGCCGGTCACTCATCTGCCGGAAGTCATCTTCTCTGCTCCATGTGCATTTCGAGATCATCAGGACGATCAGGTGAAAGAGCGGCTTCGTTACCCTCAAGGGCATGATGAAGTTCTGATCCATTTCATGCTTCGGGATGAGAAGCTGTTTTCCTTCCACAACCTGAACGATCCGAAGGGGCCATTCGCTGACGTGATTGATCGCCGCAATGTCGAGCCGATCCCTTGCTTGAAAATGTGGAACGATGCTGAGGGATACCGCCGCTTCATTGCCCTCATGAACAAGGCTCTTTACAAGTACACGGCTCGACTTGACGTTCGTTTCGATCCCACTCACCACCGCTTTTATTTCCCCGCCACGGAACCTGGGAAGCCGAGAAAAATCAAGTACCGTCCGCTCAACGCAAAACGGCGAAGCCGCCCTGTCGTGTTGCAACCGAAACGACGATCCACTGGTGAGCCACGAGGCTACTGGTCCCACTTGGGAGTTGGCCTTCGTTTCCACCGCATGGCCGAAAAGCAATGGTGCCTCAGCCTGCGTCCCGAATTCCATTTGACGCAGGATGGGGAGACGGTGTTGCCCTCCGACCAGATCGGTCGGCGGGTCACGAGAAAGAAATCTCGAATGCGGAATTACAAATACTTGGCCGAGGTCAATTTCTGGCGGGATTACCTGTCGAACGGCAGTCCTCGCATCGTGCTGAACTTCGGCGACCAGTCAGCCGTGATCGGCACCGAGTTCTTGGCGTTGGATGTGTCTTGGCCCGGTGTCCCTGGTGACGACATGGAGTTCAAGAACGTGACCTATCAAGATGACCTCTTCTCCAAGAGCGAGCTAGATGCCGCTGTGGATGGGTCGCCTTACCAGTGGAAGGCTGAACATGCGGAAACGGAAGACGCAAGCGACGAAGAGCTATAAGGTCGCACCGATTGAATTGGCAAAGCCTCGGCTCTCCGCAGATTGGCTGGAGGAGCCTGGGCTGCTGTTTGCCAACGGCAAGGTTCATCCTGACCCCAAGACGGGTATCCCACTCTACGGGCCGTGGTCACTCAATACGGCACGACATCAACGTGAAATTCACGTCGGCTTCATCGGGACCAGCGACTCCGTGGACCATGCTCAGCAGTTCTACCAGAAATGCTGCAACGGCATCGACGGCGACGATCAGCACGCCCCGTTTCCTGGGTGTAATTCGGAGATCGGCTTTCGCTGCGACCTTCGGATGGATGCGAAGCTGATCGAGCTAATCAGCAGGCAGGAGAGCCAACAGATTCTTGCCATCAAGCGAGGTCGGGAACGCTTCGAGACCATGCTGGAATTGCTTCGCCAAAAGCTGATGGTCTTGACTCAGCGAGACTACCCACTCGATTACGTCGTCGTTGTGATGCCAGAAGACCTTTACCGGAAGTGCCGGGTGACGAACTACCGAGAGAAAGGGAGGGACATCCATCGAGACCTGCGTCTGGCATTCAAGGCGATGGCGATGCAGTATCACAAGCCCACGCAACTGCTGCTGGAAACCACGACTGGCCTCACGGATAGTCGCCGCAAGCTGGATCACGAATCAGTGATTGCCTGGAATCTGTTCACCGGGATGTACTTCAAGGTGGACGGGCTACCCTGGGGACCGACCGGGCTGCCGCCTGCAAGCTGTCATGTCGGCATCAGTTTCTTTCGACCGCTCGGTGAATCCTCGACCCTGAGAACGAGCGTCGTCCAGGCATTCGATGAAAATGGCGAGGGCCTTGTTCTTCGGGGGCACCGTTTTCATTGGGACGAGGCCAAGCAAGGAAAGTCGCCGCACCTGACAGGAGAGATGGCCGATCAACTGATCTCGATGGTCTTGGAGCGATACAAGAAAGAGCGGGGCCAGCTTCCACAACGGATGGTGATCCACAAGACTTCTCGCTTCGAGCCGGACGAGCAGAAGGGTTTTGAGAACGCCTTGTCAAAGGTGGAACGCTACGACCTGATCTCGCTTTGCCCGACCAGCGAATCTCGATTGCTGCGAGCAGGGAAATATCCGCCGCTTCGTGGAACGTCGTTTAAGATCGGCGATGTCGGCTTCCTCTACACGAGCGGGTACATCCACTCGCTGGGACGCTTCCCGCATGGTCACGTCCCGTCGCCGCTCCAGCTTGCCGACCGTGTTGGCGACACGCCGCTTCGCCAACTGATGCAGGAGATCATGGTCCTTACGAAGATGAACTGGAATTCCGCCAACTTCTCTGGCCTGTGGCCGATCACACTCCGCTTTTCGAGGCTCGTCGGTGATGTGCTTCGTGAAGTGGGCGAGCGGGAACCGGAGCCGAAGTACAAGTTCTACATGTGAGGCACGCATGAAACCGAAAGAGGGCGGCAACGGGTCGAGCAAGTTCCCTGTCCACCAGCAGGACATGGGCGGCTGGGTGAGGGTCTTCACCGACAAGACGGCCCACCTGCCCGATGACTTCCCTGTGTATCTGTCTCTGTCGCTGACTGAGTGGTTTCGCCAGCGGCCTCAGCTTCGGATGAAGTGTGTCGTCCCTGTCGTTCAAGACGGGAAGACGGTCGAGCTACATGCGTGGTTCGAGCTTCACGCCTTTCCTGCTCCGCAAGGAGTGGCCCCGGAGCAGTGACCTCAGAACGCCGCAAACGGCGGCGGATACTCCACCCTGCCCACCACGCCCGCCAACGCACCCGGCACCAACTCCGCAGCCATCCTCGAGTCATCGCCCCCGAATGGCGAGGTCAGTGGCACTGCCAACGAAGCCGAGAACCCAAACCGTGGATAGAAGGCCGGGTGCCCCAGCACCAGGACGATTCTGTGTCCTGCTTCCCGGCAGAGCCGCAGCCCTTCCTCCACGAGCTTCGAGCCGATCCCTTGTCGCTGATGTGTCGGGCTGACCGCCATCAGTGCAAGGGCCACGGCCTCGACCACGCCGGTCTCGGTGTGGATCGTCACCGTGCCGAACAGGATGTGCCCCACGATCTGGCCCTCGACCTCAGCGACCAGCGATAGCCGGACGAACCCGCCCGCACGAAGGCCGTCCACGAGGTCGGCTTCGGCGTCCTGGCCGAAGGCCAGCCGGTTGACCTCGTGGATAGCGTGAAGGTCGGCGGGAGTTTCGGGTCGGATGGTCATGTCTCGTCCTCACCTGTGCAACATTTTGCAGAAGTGCGTGGGCCGGTCCACCTTGGGCCGAAACCGCACGAGTTCAGTCGTACCAGCAAGGTCGGATTAACCAACCAACTTTGCGAGGCACGAATGAACCAGCACGAACTGAGGAAGCAGATCACGCAGCAGATCGTCACAGCCCTGGAGGGCAACGTCATCCCCTGGCGGAAGCCGTGGAGTTCCTCGCCTAACGCCGGACGCCCGGCCAACTTCGTGAGCAAGAAGCCGTACAGCGGCGTGAACCCGCACTTGCTTCGGCTCCATCAGCTTCGGCACGGCTTCTCCTCGAAGTGGTATGGGACGTTCCAGCAGTGGAAGAACGCTGGCTTCTGCGTCAGCAAACGACCCGATGATATTCCGAGCGGGTCGTGGGGTGCCCAGATCGTTTTCGCTCGACCGATCACCAAGACGACCGTGGACAAGTCTACGGGCGAGGAGTCCGTGGAGTCCAGCTTCTTTCTCCTCAAGTTTTTTACTGTCTTTTCGGCTGACCAAGTTCTGGGAGCGGACGAATACCGGGTCCAGGCCGAACCGGGCAATGGCGACGTGCCGGACTTCGAGCCAGCGGAACAGCTTGTCGAAGCGACTGGTGCCGACATTCGCTTTCAGGCCAGCGACAGGGCCTTCTACCGGAGACCCACGCCAGAAGTCTCGTGGCCGGATCACAGCGACGGCGACTACATCGTAATGCCCATGAAGTCACAGTTTCATTCGCAGGCGGACCTCTACGCCACGTTGATGCACGAGCTGTCGCATCACTCGGAAATCCGAGTCGGCTACGACCACAAGAAACACGGCTACGCCATGACTGAACTCGTCGCTGAGATGGCGGGCTGTCTGCTGTGCCAGGAATTGCAGGTTCCGCAGAGCGACGACCTGACCAACCACGTCTCCTACCTCAAGAACTGGTTGGACTCGATGAAGGCCGATCCGTCGTTCATCTTCAAGGCCAGCAGTTTCGCCAGCAAGGTCTGTGATTACCTGCTGGCTCGTGTTGGTCTTGCTGTCGAACCAGAACCAGTCGGGGCCAGTCGAGATTGAGTCGGATCACGAGGACAAGACGCCGCCCCGCAAGGGGCGGCGTCAGTGAAGAGGCCGTCACAATGAAGCTCAAGGTCGAACAGGTGGGTAATCCTACTTTCGTGAGGTACGCCATCGTCGCCGAAAATCAAACATGGTGGAACGGTGAGCGTTGGACGCATGAGAAGAACGGTGCAATGTTGTACGCCTCGTTGCCGGTCATCAAGGACGACTTCAAGCGGCTCGAACAGGAAATGCAATCTGGCCTCCTCGAACTCACCGGCACTTTCGTTGTGCGGATCACTGGCTTGAAAGAGATCACTGACGACCAGATCAAGGCGTTAGCGTGGTTTATGAGCGGGGCCAGCAATTTCACGTTGGACTATTCAACGAAGCGACCGGATGGCCTCGAACATGCGAACATCAGCACACAAGTGGAATGGGCCACGTTGAAGAGGAAGAGGAAGTCGGGATCGGACTGATGGAGTTGGGTCGTACAGGACAGGACAAACCAACGAGGAGCAACATCATGGACATGTTTGGGTCGGCAGAAGATCACGGCACCGGGTACTTGTCAGTCGGCCAACTCCGACGAGCGTTGAAGGGCAAGCCTGCGACGGCGTTCATCTACATCAGCGTTGACGGCAAAACCCGCTGCCCGGTCGTGTCAGCGAAGTTCGAGGAGAACGAGGCCACTGAGGAAGGCGGCTCGGCGAGTTCGTTCTTTTCGCTGACGGTGCGGAGGACGAGTGACGTGGACCAGCACAACGACATCAGGGACTTCGAGCCGCCGAGCCTGCGACACATTATCGGCCATCGCCACGTTGTCGAGACCTTGAGCGTGGCCGTTGACGCCGCATTCCAAGATGCGAAGCGGCTGGAGAATTGCTTGCTTTGCGGGCCTCCCGGCTTGGGTAAGACAACTTTTGCAGCGGTCTTGGCTCGTGAGCTTTGCGTCCCGTTCATGGAGATTCTCGCACAATCGATCACCAACCTTGCGGAGTTGAACGCTCTGATCCTGGCGGCACCGGAGAAGTCGATCCTCTTCATCGATGAAATTCACCTTCTCGACAAGATGGCCCAGCACTAGCTCCTGTACGTCATCGACAAGCGGCAGCTTTTTGTCAGCGGCAGTCGAACCGTGCAGATTATCACCGTTGCCGACTTCACGATCTGCGGAGCCACCACAGACCCGCACGGCTTGATCGGCCCGCTTTACGAAAGGTTCAAGGTGATCGCCAATTTAACCTACCTCTCGGTGGAGGAACTTGCCGAGGTCGTTCGTCAACGATGCTCGGCACTGAAATGGAAGATCGATAACGACGTGATTCCGTTGATCGCCCAGCGAGGACGAGGAACGCCCCGCATCTCACTCAAGCTCTTGGAAAGCACGAGGCGATGCTGCCGAGCGGAAGGTGCATCGGCGATGACGATGGCCCACTTCCTGCGGGCCTGCGAGCTTGAGCAAGTTGATGACCTCGGCCTCGACGCCGTGCAGCAGCAGTACCTTCGACTTCTGGCTGATGGTCCTTGCAGGCTGAACGTACTGGCGACTCACCTGGGTCTCCCGCCGAGGTCTTTGTCAGTCGTGGTTGAGCCATTCCTTTTATACTATTAGAATGACCAATAGTATGGAAGCGAATTCAAGCATAATCATTTACCTAAACAAGCAACTTGAGGTTTATAGTTTTACAGAAGCTGTCAATAAG
>Ga0209017_10000122_pt1 | contig 75002 bp, 61 predicted proteins | sample YNPBryunderm2012_FD_185812 | JGI IMG/M metagenome (GOLD analysis project Ga0209017, IMG submission 185812) | Anoxygenic and chlorotrophic microbial mat microbial communities from Yellowstone National Park, USA - YNP Bryant MS undermat 2012... ... | reverse complement strand
GGCAACAGGCACCGACGCCGTGTTTCAGAACGGGACGCTGAGGATGATTGAGCAGCGAATCGAAGTCATCTGCGTTCTTCAGAGGCCCGACCCGGATTCGAACCGGGGAATGACGGTTTTGCAAACCGTTGCCTTACCGCTTGGCTATCGGGCCATTGCTGGCAAGCTCCATGAACAGCACTTTAACGGTCAAGCGGAAGAGTGTCAACGGCGTAACGGCAGCGTGACGTACCTTATGCATCGGTTGCTTGTAGCCGGGACTTGAGCAACTGAGAAAGTTCCTTGATGCGTTGTTGCGATTCTTGACGAGCCTGAGAAAAGCCATCGGGGGTGGGTTTCCCCGACTTAAGGTAATCGAGGACAATCGCTTCGGCGGCGGCGAGGCCGGCACAGCCCTCGCCGACAAGTTCCACGATCTCCGACGGAATTACAGCCACGCCATTGCGGTCGCCATGCAGGAGATCGCCCGGGTTGATCCAGACACCGCCGACGCGAACCGGCACGTTTAATTCGACAATCTGGCAGTAACCGTGGGAGGCAATGCTACCGGCGGTGAAGCAGGGAAAATTCAACGCCTCGACCTGGTCAAGGTCTCGGCCTGCGCCGCTGGTAATCAGACCGACGGCACCGAAGGCCTGGTAGGTGCTGCACATGACTTCGCCGAAGGTCGCGGCCACGGCAGGGTCATCGAGGTCCTGGAAGACAATCACTTTGGGGCCGGGGGTCTCATTCAGCAGCCGAACCTGGCGTTCTAGGCCGGCGTAAACATCCCCGGAACGCGGCGGTGCTCCGGCTCGGAATGTCGCCGTTACCGCGTAGCCCACCATCGGCGGCAATTTCGGGAAGCAACAGTGAATTCGCGAATCCAGGTAACCGCTGGTTCGCGGGATCAGGTCGAACAATTCGATCACGTTAAGAATCGTAGGCGTGTCATAACGGCGAAGTTCGTTCAGGATGGTCTCGGAATGAATTCGCGGGGGCATCGTCGAACCGTGACTGAGGTCGAGAACATAAGAATTTCCCTCTTCAGCGTATGCACGGACGACGACAATGACCACAATCCCTGTGTGAGATGAGCGGCCCCTGCCGGCAACTGTCGGAATCGACAGGCTCGTCCGCATCTGGCCCGGTCCTGAACAAAGCCGGTTCTGAACGCGGTCAAGCAGCACGGCGGAGACGGCGGACCTCGCTCATGGCGGCGAGCAGGGCTTGATAATGATCTTCGAAGGTCCAGCGTGTCGCGGCTTGGCGGGCGGCGGCGGCCGCCGCCATGCGATAGCGATGATCCAGCATCTGTTCCAGGGCACCACCGAGTTCGCGAGCATCATGTGGATTTTGAATCACTAGCCCTTCCTCAGGGACCCGCAGGAGTTCGCTGGCCCCATTATACTGTGAGGTGATGACCGGCAGACCGCAAGCCAGGGCTTCCAGCACGACGAGCGAGCAGGGGTCGTAGAACGTCGGATGAACGAGGAAATCCGCTGCAAAATAACAATCCCTGGGATCCTTACGATGGCCGAGAAACAGGAAACGCTCAGCCACCCCGAGCCGACGGGCCAGACGCTGGTACTGAGCAAATTTCGGATGGCCGACGATGGCAAAGCGAACTGATCGGCTTGCGGGCAAAGTCGCGGCTGCACGAATCAGCGGGGCCAGCCCCTTCAGTCGATAATTCATGGCGACGAACAAAGCGACCGGTTCGTTCGCGGCTACTCCCCAGCGATCTCGCTCTTTTTGTCGATTGAGAAAGCGATCCTCGGCGGTAAATCGCAGCGGGTCGATGGCGCTGGGGATCACGCGAATTGTCTCCGCTGCCATGCCCAGGAATTGTTCGAAGTGCCGACGCACCATCCGACTGTTCACCACAATCTGGGGGCGATGCTCCCCGAGGTATTGTTTGCGTTCCAGTCGAGCGAAGGAATGATAGGCCGGGTCGAGCCACTTCGCCGTTGCCGCGAGGGTGCGCGAAATCGGACCAGGATACTTCAGCAAGTTATGATACTGGCTAGCAGCATGAAGCCCGCCTTGCGGATAGAGGAGGTCCTGGCCCCAGGTTTTATCAAAGCCGACCGTGACATCGTGGCGGTGACCGGCGAGGGCAGCTTCACAGGCCTGCGCGAACCGCCACGGTCGCAAGAACCGGGGACCGCGGGGCACCTCCAAGCGATGCAGGTGGATCGAAGCCGGCAGGGCAGCGGCATCCCAGCGACAGGCATACAGATGCACGGCATGGCCATCCCGAGCGAGTCGGCGGGAAAGGTCGGCAATGTACGTTTCCGCACCACCCCGGGCGGGTAAAACCGATTCATAACACAACGCGATATCCATGACGCTCACTCCTGAATCCGTTTTTCTCGGCGAATTCGGTTCCGTTCGTAAATTGTCCACTTGCGGTAAATCAACCAGGCAATGACTCGGGGTGGGGCTGCGACCGCACCCCAGTCGCCGCGGCGGTAAACACGCCAGAAACGAAGCCGATCCCGGGCCGTGATCCCGGGCAGATCCGAGGAATACGCCAGTTGTGCCAGATCTTTGGCCAGCCACCATGGCCACAGCCAGCGATGCCGGGCCAGACGATGGAAGTCGATCATCATGACACGACCCTGCCATCTGTCTGGAACTTGCTGCGTGTCAGCCTCGGAGATGTAAAAGTGGCAGAGGTAAAGATCCTTGTGAAACATCCGACGCCGGTGCAATTCCCGGCTGAGACGAGCCAATTCGGCAATCAGCCCCTGCTTCCAGGCGGCAAATCGTTGGGGCGGGAGGGCGGCTGATGCAGCAGGAATCGCTTCATGCAGGCCGACCATCCCCGATAATTCTTCCACGGCGAGAAAGCTTTGCAATCGCCCCCACGGCCCGAGAAATTCCCCGACAGCCGGAGTTCGCGGCACCGGGAGACCCTGGCTGCGTGCCCAGCCGAGATTTTCGTACTCGCGCCGGCCGGGTGACCACGCCCAGTGAGGGAAAAAGAGCGCCATCCAGCCGTGCCACCGGGGTAAACAGTAGTGCCGCTTCAAATAAACAACCTTCTGCGAACCACCGGAGTCGATCAGGGTCCAGCGGGCGATTGTCCGCCCCTGCTTGGCGTGAAACCGATCCCGGATCTCCACGTCCATGATCCGCGATAACCAGTCGGTGCCGGCGAAGTGCTGCCAATCGGCATCGGCTCGCACGAAGGTGCTTCCCCGGCTTAGCCGCTTCCTGAATGATTCTCCGGGGAAGCACAATCGCTTCAGCGGCATCAGCGGCCCCCCGCCAAGAGCTTTGTCCGCCAGGAATTCCACTCGGAATGACCCTGGACATACCCACGGAAGACCCGGCATCGGTCGGTTCGGGATAGACAGTGCTGCAGTTGTTTAAGAAGCCGGTTCAGGTCGGAACGACGGGTCCGAGTCGGAACCCGGCGAAGCAGTCGGATGAAGACTGGCGATTGCAGAGCCAGACTGGCGGGATCGTCCCGGGAGACTACGAACAAGGACAGGCTGGCTTCGCTGCCACGCAAACAGCAGCCAGCGTCATGAAGGAGGCGGAGCATCCGGCCCGCTTCCCGCAACAGGGCTCGGCGTTGATCATAGCACAGCTCGGCGGATTGCAATCGTTCCGACAAAGGAATCGCCCGAGGCACCGGCTGCATCACCAGGAAGGAATCGGCACAGGAGCCGGGATACAGCCGCTGCCCGAAGCCGAGCAATCGCGGCGCGGCGATGCCGGAGCGTTCCAGGTGAAACAGCAGCCGGGCGTAATGGCATCCCGGCGAGCGCCAGGACTTTTCCCGCACCGCGGCCCAGAATCGTCCCAGCGGGGCAAAACTGGAAAAACGCAGCAATAACGCCCGTCGACCGTCGGCAAAAGTGATCCACTCGCTCGGAGGCGCGGTGCTGCTGCCGTCGCTGGAGGGGTAAAACGGGGCTGCGGCGGCCGGTTCCGGCCAGACGCTGGCTATCTCGGGCACGACGCAAACTTCTTCCCCTGCCAGCCAGAGCAGCCGCTGACTCGTCCCGGCTCGGTGCAAACGCTGATCCCGCAAGGAGGATCGCTGGTACCGCCGCTGCGCACTCCGGAGGATTGCCTGAACAAATTCCCGGAATCCCGGGAGGATCATCGTTGACCCTCGCCGGTGATGTTCTCGAACGACTCGGAGATATGCCCAGAGAAATCGCAATCTCTCGCGGGGCGTGGCCAAATTCTCGGCCAGAGAGGCGGTCAAACTGGCCAGTTGACGCACCCGCTCCGCGAACGTTAGCGGTCGGGGAAGCGGTGCCGATTGCCAGTCAATCACGGTCACGGCCAACGAATCCGGATGAATGAAGACATGCTTCGCGGCGAGTTCCGGAGTGCTGAACCCGGCTTCATGAAGCTCGGCGACTGCTTGTCCGAGTTTGTTCGCCAGCCATTGCCGATCCTGTTCAGGATGTCGCGGCTCTGAGAGGTAAACTCTCAGATCGACGGCCCCGGGAAGTTCATCGACAAGTAACCCGGCCCGCCCGTGAGCATCTTCGCCATAAGCCAGCCACTGCGGCCCCGGCAGCCCCGCACCTTCAAGAGTCCGCAACGTCATTGCTTCCCGTTCTGCCCGAGACACCGGTCCGAAGCCCGCCAACTGATTCCAGATTCGAGTCCGCCAGCGAACCAGGTGTTCTCGCTTCAAATACGCTACACGCCGTGAGTGGCCGCTTCCCAGCCAAACTTTTGCCACATGCCGGTCAGGGTGACCACAGACAATTTCTCCTGGCAGTTGCAGCAAGTCCTCGATTGTTTTCACACCGCATTTCTTCAGCCAGGCGCGATATCGGGGGTGCACGACGAGAAAGCCAGCAGCAGCGGGAGCTTCGGACCAGGGTAGATTCGGCGACAGGGTGGCCCCCCGTCGCCCGGGGAAGAGTTGCGGAAAATTAACACGCATGACGATGCTCCAGGGCGTGAGTTTGCTCTGAAGGAAAGCGATGCTCCGGGGAATGCGCCAGCAGCGTTGTCACGGCTTCTTCCACTCGGGCGGGGGCCAGTTCCTTCATGCAACGATGATGCCCCAGCGGGCAGACTCGCTGCTGGCACGGGCCGCAAGGCAACACTTGCTGAAGATGAATCGCCAGGGGAAAATAGGTTTCCGTCCAGGCAATGTGTGTCGGACCGAACAACGTCACCACCGGAATGTTGAAAGCGGCTGCGAAATGCCGAGGCCCGCTGTCGGTACTCACCAGCAATCGCAATCGGCGGATTACCGCTTTTGTCAAACCGAGAGAAAGTGGTTCATCGGCCAGGGTATGCAGGGAAACGCAGTTCGCCTGGCGAGCAATTTCCCGGGCAATTGCTCGTTCACTGGGGCCGCACAGCACCAAGACACCCTGAGCCGGGTCACGGGTCAATCGCCGAGCCAGGTCGGCAAAATGTTCACTCGGCCAGTGTTTTGCCGCGCCAAATGCACCCCCGGGATTTAATCCGATGACCCGAGCAAAACGGGATAGCCGGAATTTCTCCCAGATCCGTGCCGCGGCTTGCTCATCCCGCGGGGTGGTGAACAATTCCAGGCGATGCCCCGGGTCGGGTACGCCCAGGCTTTGCACGATGCGATTGTAATCATCGACAATCGGCGTGGGTCGTAGCCGGCCACTCTCATCCCGCTTCGGGTAAAGCCGCTTCGACAACAAGAGATCGCGAAAATATCGGGCAAAACCGACGACATGGTGACATCCAGCAAATCTGGCCAGCAGCGCACTGCGGAATGAGTTCGGAAACAGCACGGCGGTATCGAGCTGGTGCTGTCGTAAACGATTGACAACCGGCCAGAATCGCTGCGACTGCGGACCACGGGGATCGAATAACACTTCGGCATCGAACCAGGGGGCTCCAGCGAGGGTGTCGGCAACATACGGCTTGCATACGGCCACGAGTTTGCGGCTCGGAAAATGATTCCGCAATGCCCGCACTGCGGGCGTGGCCATCACCACATCGCCGATCCAGTTTGGCAACAGCACCGCTATCCCGGGCATTCTCGCCTCGCAGTGGGCCCCCGCCCCAGGGTTATCCTGCCGATTTTGCCAGCACCGAGGACAGCCGTTGCTGAAATTCGGCCTCCCCTTCCAGAAATTGCAATCCGACACGCACTGCCCCGAACCGGCGACCGCCCAGGTCCGCTAGCCGCAGTTTGACAAAATCTTTCTGGCTCGTGGCAATGATCGTCTCCGGAGAAAAATGCTCTGCCCAGCCGTGCAACTCCCGGACATCATCTCGAGTGTAGGCGTAATGATCGGGAAAGCTTCGGAACGCGATCAGATTCACCCCAAGATCTTTCAGTGTCCTGGCAAACGCCGCAGGATGTCCGATCCCGCAAAATGCCGCCACCGAGCGGCCCTTCAACCACGACAAGTCGTTTTGCCAGCTCTGTTCCTCTGTTTCTTCTCCTTCTTCGATCCAGCCGATCGCTGCGTGTCGTGTCGTAGCTTGCAACAGCTGCGGGAATCTGTTGCTTAACCAGTGTCGTTGCCGAAGCAGTTTCTCAGGAGCCACCTGATCACATCGTGTCCACAAAACCACCTGGGCGCGGCGAAGTCCCCCGATGCCTTCTCGTAATAATCCACGTGGGAACAAATATTCTTCGGTGATTGGCTGTGTGGCATCAAGGAGGACGATGTCCAGGTCTCGGGCTAGACGCCGATGTTGAAAGCCATCGTCGAGAATGAGTAATTCTGCTTCCAGTTCCTCCACGGCCAGCTTTGCCAAAACCGCACGATCCCGCCCCTGGAGGTGCGGCACATCCGGAAGGTTTTCTTCCAGAACCAGCGCCTCGTCATTCGGGCCATGCTCCACACCGACGCCTCGACTCAAAATGACCACGATTGTTGCCGAGGCTCGAAAGTAGCGGGCGATATACTCGACACACGGTGTTTTGCCTGTGCCGCCCAGCGTCAGATTGCCGACACTGATCACCGGCACCTCGGCGTGCACGATGGAAAATCGCCCCAAATCGTAAAGAGAATTTCGCACAAGCACCGTCATCGCATACGGACAGCGGCTCCACCACAGTCCGGCCCGCAACAGCGACGGGACCAGCCCTCGGCTGCGGCCCCGAATCAAGGCTTCAAACCAGTCAGCGGTATAATCCACGCGGCGACCTGCCGTAGAAAATATTCCGGTCCACAGACGGGTTGTAACCCGGTGATCAACTGTGAGTCAACCGCAACATCCTCTTGCGACTCCAACTCGACGCCCTCGGGACGATGACTTCTGCCTCTCCGATTCCGGACGCCTTTCTTCCGCAACATGGCCGGAAGTCGATCGATCAGGTAACGTAACTCCCTAGCTACACAATGGAGAAAAGCGGCTGTATTCCCAGCAAAAGTCTTTTTGAACTGCAGTCCAACTGGAGGGGAACGGATGTTCCGACTTGATAATCGGGTGGCGGTGGTTACGGGTGGTGGACAAGGAATCGGCGAGGCGATTTGCCGGCGGCTCGCCGCGGCGGGCGCCAAAGTCGGTGTCTTTGATATTTCCGCGGAAAACGCTCGGCGGGTAGCCGCTGACATTCAGGGAGTGCCGCTCATCGGCGACCTGACGAAGGAAGCGGAGCTCGACCGCGTTTTCTCAGAAATCACCCAGCAGGCAGGACCCGTGGACATTCTCGTCAATAATGCCGGGGTCGCCAGCCGCAAAGGCCGGGATGTGCCGATCTGGGAATCGGTTCGCGAAGACTGGGAATACGTCTTTAATATCAATGTGATCGGACTCGTCCTGTGTTGCAAAGCCGTTCTGCCCGGCATGATCGAACGTGGCTATGGCCGCATCGTCAATATTGCGAGTATCGCCGGTAAAGAAGGGAACCCGAAAATGGCACCATATTCCGCCAGCAAAGCCGCGGTCATTTGCCTGACGAAATCCCTTAGCAAAGAGTTGATCGGAAAAGGTGATATCTGTGTGAATAGTGTTTCTCCCGCGGTCATTCAAACACCGATCCTCGATCAGCTTGATCAGGCACAGATTAATATGATGCTGTCGAAAATTCCGCTTGGCCGCCCCGGTAAACCGGAAGAGGTCGCCGCCCTGGTCCATTTCCTAGCCAGTTCGGAATGCAGTTTCAGCACCGGGCAATGCTTTGACATCAGCGGCGGCCGCGCTACATATTAAATTTCACTGAAACCAGTGGCTCGATCGACCACTTCTTGCGCCGTTTTTATGCCGATCCGACATTCGGGCAGACTCTCCTTCCCCAGCAACCTACGATACCATTATCACCGCACCTGCTTCCTTGGGAGCTCTGCCCTCATGGCCATGATGACTATTTCGGATCCCTACAATCGTGAGTGGATTGAATCTGCATATAAGCAATGGCAAGCTGACCCGCGCTCGGTCGATGTCACCTGGCAGTCGTTTTTCGCCGGGATCGAGTTTGCCGGGAACGGCATTGCCCCGAAGCCCTGGGACAAGGCTCAGGTCGCGTCAGGGCCCGCCGATTTGCGATTGCATACCGGAGTGTTTCGACTCGTCAACTGGTACCGCCAGGCCGGTCACCGGCAAGCTCACCTGGATCCTTTGCAAGATCAGCCTCCGGAGCCAGATCCGCTGTTCAAACTCAGCAATTTCGGCTTATCCGACGACGATCTCACCCGCGTCGTGGACACCTCGTTATTCCGGGGCAATGTCGGTGGTTCCGGCACATTACACGAACTGATCACCGCACTTCAGGAAACGTATTGCCGGACCATCGGCTACGAATTTATGCACATTGATGATCTCGAGATGCAACAATGGCTTCTAGATCGAATCGAAGCGACCCGAAGTCAACCGTCGCTTACTCTCCGGGATCGCTATCGGACTTTGATGACCTTGCACTGGGCCGCCCTGTTTGAAAACTACCTGCATACAAAATTTGTCGGGCAAAAGCGTTTCTCCCTGGAAGGCGGGGAAACCTTGTTGCCGATGCTCGACGCCATCGTGGAAAAAGCACCCTCGCTGGGGATTCAAGAGATCGTGATCGGCATGGCCCACCGAGGCCGGCTCAACGTGCTCGCAAATATTTTACGCAAACCGTTTGAACAAATCTTTCATGAGTTTGAAGACCTGTATCTTCCGGAATCGACAAAAGACGGCGACGGTGATGTCAAATATCACATGGGGTTCTCGGCGGATGTGCCCACCTCGGACGGCGGGACCGTGCATCTGTCCCTGACCCCGAACCCGAGCCATCTCGAAGCGGTTAATCCGGTCGTGGAAGGCCGGGTCCGGGCCAAGCAGCGGTTATTTCACGATTACGAGCGAAGCCGCGGTGTGCCACTGCTGATTCACGGTGATGCTGCTTTCGCCGGACAAGGCATTGTCGCTGAGACCTTAAACCTGGCCAATCTCCAGGGCTATCGCACCGGCGGCACCGTGCACATCGTCATCAACAATCAAATCGGATTTACGACCAGCCCCCGCGATGCCCGAAGCACACAATACTGCACCGACATCGCCAAGTTTATTCAAGCACCCATTTTCCACGTGAATGGCGACGACCCCGAAGCCGCGGTGGCCATGGCACGGCTAGCGCTGGAATTTCGCCAAACATTCAAAAAAGATGTCGTGATCGACCTGGTTTGTTACCGGAAATACGGCCACAACGAAGGCGATGAGCCGGGTTACACGCAACCGGTGGAGTACCGAAAAATCAAAGCCAAGAAGCCGGTGCAAACCGTCTACACCGACCGACTGGTCAGCGAAGGGGCGGTCAAACCTGAGGAAGCAGAGGCGATCGATGCCGAGTTCCGCAATCAACTGGATACAGCCCTCAAGGAAGTCAAAAGTAGCCCGCCACAACCGAAAAAAATGCCGGCTTTTGCTGGCCGCTGGCGCGGGTTGACCCACATCTACTCCCACACTCCCGTCGATACCACGGTTCCACTCGCGACCCTGGATCGGATCGCCCAGGCACTTGTAAGCGTGCCCGAAGGTTTTCAATTTCATCCATCGTTAAAACGGATCATTGAAAAACGCCGGGATGATGTCCTGGCTCGTAAGCCGGTCGACTGGGGCACTGGCGAAGCTCTGGCTTACGGCTCACTGGTCCTGGAAGGGTATACCGTCCGTCTCAGCGGCCAGGACAGTCGCCGCGGCACCTTCAGCCACCGCCACGCCTACTACTTCGATTACGAAACCGGCAAGTCGTATTGCCCGCTGTGCCATCTCGATCCGAATCAAGGCCCCTTCGATGTCTTCGACAGTTGCTTAAGCGAGGCCGCCGTGCTCGGCTTTGAATACGGATACTCCCTCGACGACCCGAACGCTCTGGTCTTGTGGGAAGCGCAATTTGGCGATTTCGCCAACGGTGCCCAAGTCATTATCGATCAATTCATTACCTCCGGGGAATCAAAATGGAACCGCTCCAGTGGCATCGTGCTCCTGCTGCCTCATGGTTACGAAGGCCAGGGACCGGAACATTCCTCGGCCCGCCTCGAGCGATTCTTGCAAGCCTGTGCCGAGGATAATATCCAGGTGATGAATTTGACAAAACCGGCCCAGTTCTTCCATGCTCTAAGGCGTCAACTCAAACGATCCTTCCGCAAACCCTTGATCATCATGACGCCAAAATCCCTGCTGCGGCACCCGCACGCGGTTTCCCCTCTCGAAGAGTTCTCTACCGGTCAGTTCCATGAAGTCTTCGATGATTCCTCGGTCGAGCCAAGCCAAGTTCAGCGGGTGATCGTCTGCAGCGGCAAACTTTATTACGACCTGCTGGCCTGGAAAAACGAGGCGAATCGCACCGATATCGCCCTCATTCGGCTCGAACAGTTCTATCCCTGGCCCGAACAACCTCTGGCAACGCTGTTGCAAAAATACCCGTCGGCGCGGTGGATCTGGGCACAAGAAGAATCTCAGAACATGGGGGGATGGACCTTTGTGGAACCGCGTTTCCGCGCCATGGGGTGCAATATCGGCTACATCGGCCGCGATGCCAGTTCCAGCCCGGCATCTGGCTCTCACTTTGTCCACAAACATGAACAGGCCGAGTTGATCCGAGCCGCATTTGAAGACATCCCACCGGTCACCGTCACGGCGAGTATACTTGGGACGACTTAACAGAAATCGACGGAAAGCCAGCAAATAACCCGGCCTCTGCCACGCCATGCATTCCCCGGTTTCCTACAATATTACGGGGTATGTCAGCCAATTGAATTGAGATGAGCAAAGTTGTCGACCTGTTCCCGTTTTAACGACCGCTGAAGATACCGAAACGCGAGGAGCACCATGCCCCCAATCCAGGTGAAAGTGCCGTCGCCCGGAGAATCTGTGACGGAAGGGCGGATTGCTCAGTGGTTAAAAGCAGATGGCTCGACCGTCCAAGTGGATGAACCGCTTTTTGAACTCGAATCCGATAAGGCTTCGCTGACTGTCGCCGCCGAGGCGGCAGGGATCTTGCGGATCCTGATTCCCGAAGGTGAAGTGGTGGCGGTCGGCAGCGTGGTTGCCGAGATTGACCCGGCCGCTGTTGCCGCAGCTCCGGCGGCCGCGAAACCGTCCGGGCCTGCCGCGAACGTGGCGGAAACCGCTTCCCCTCAGGCACCACGACCGCCCGCTTCCACACCAGCGCTCACAGCGCCGGCTCCGTTCCCTTCCGCAGCGGTGGCCGTAGCATCTCCCGCGGCTCAGCGGATCTTGGCCGAGCGGGGCTTATCCGCCAGCGATGTGCCAGGGACCGGTCCTCGGGGAATCATTACAAAGGCCGATGCCCTGGCGTTTCAACCACCGGCGGCCGCGACCGTCAACGGGGTTCCCGCCGCGACCCCCGGCACCGCCGAGCAACGGTCCCGGGAGACCCGCCAGCCGATGACCATGATCCGGCGACGGACGGCGGAACGTCTCCTCGAAAGTCAAAGGACGACCGCCACGCTGACCACGTTCAATGAAGCCGACATGTCCGCCATCATCGACTTGCGGACTCGATACAACGAAAAATTCGAGAAAAAACATGGTACAAAACTGGGCTTCATGTCGGTGTTTGTGAAAGCCGCCATTGAGGCGCTTAAAGCATTTCCGCTGGTGAATTCTCGCATCGACGGCAACGACATTGTCATCCAGCATTTTTACGATATCGGTGTGGCGGTCAGTAGCGAAAAAGGCTTGTTTGTTCCCGTGATCCGCGACGCCGATCGGCTGAGCTTTGCCGAGATTGAAAAAACGCTCGCAGACCTGGCGAAGCGAGCGCGGGATGGCAAAATCACCGTTCCGGAAATGCTGGGGGGCACCTTCACCATCACAAACGGTGGTGTCTTCGGTTCACTCTTAAGTACCCCGATCTTGAATCCGCCGCAAACGGCAATACTCGGAATGCATACGATTCAGAAACGACCCGTCGCCATCAATGATCAGGTCGTGATTCGCCCGATGATGTATCTCGCTTTGAGTTACGATCACCGATTGATCGACGGTCGAGAGGCGGTCCAGTTCCTGGTCCGGATCAAAGAGTGCGTGGAAAACCCGGAGCGGATGCTGCTGGATGTCTGAGGCCAGCGGTGCCCTCGGAGGCTGGAAGCCCGATCCGGCCGGCTTGAGGACGCAGTCGAGGTTGTTTGCCGAGGGAATCTTTATGGCGGAGTCGTTTGATCTGATTGTCATTGGAGCCGGCCCTGGAGGGTACACGGCCGCGATCCGTGCCTCGCAACTTGGCAAGTCGGTTGCCTGTGTCGAGAAACGGCCCGGCAACGCCCTCGGCGGCACCTGCCTGAATGTCGGCTGTATCCCCAGCAAAGCGCTGCTCGATAGCTCGGAACTTTATGAATCGACGCTTCATAAGCTGGGAAAACACGGCATTCGCATCGGTTCCGTGGCACTCGATCTCGAGCAGATGTTGCGACGTAAGGACGAAGTGGTCAAGTCATTAACTGGCGGGATTGCCGGCTTGTTCAAGAAATACAAAGTCAAGGCGTTTTATGGCACCGCGACGCTCAAATCGCCAACGGAAGTTCAGGTGGCCCTGGACGATGGCACAGCGGTGACACTGTCGGGAAAACATCTTCTTCTGGCCACCGGGAGTGAACCGATGGAACTCCCGTTTCTCAAATTTGACGGCAAGCGGATCGTCAGTTCCACGGAAGCCCTGAGTTTCTCCGAGGTACCTCAGCACTTGATTGTGGTCGGGGCCGGGTATATCGGTCTGGAACTTGGCTCGGTTTGGAAACGGCTAGGGGCGAAAGTGACCGTAGTCGAATTTTTGCCGCGAATTTTGCCGATTGCCGACGGAGAAATCGCGGCCACCGTGCAAAAATTACTGACAAAACAGGGGATCGAGTTTCATCTCAACACGAAAGTGACCGGGGCATTGTTCAGCAGCGATGGCAAAACCGTCCGGGTGACAGCCGTCGGACCGGAGGGCAAGGAAGAGAGTTTTGAGGGCGACCGGGTGCTGGTCGCCGTCGGCCGTCGGCCGTATACTGTCGGGTTGGGTCTCGAAGCCGTCGGGGTCGCAGTCGAGGCGAAGACTGGGAAAATCCCAGTGAATCGGGATTTTCGCACGAACGTCCCGACAATTTCCGCCCTCGGCGACCTGATCGACGGACCGATGCTGGCCCACAAAGCCAGCGAGGAAGGGATCGTCTTTGCCGAACAATTGGCGGGCATGAAGCCGCACCTCAATTATGAGACGATCCCCAGCGTCATTTATATCTGGCCCGAGGTCGCTAGTGTCGGCCTGAATGAAGAGCAACTGAAAGAACGGGGTATCACTTACAAAATCGGCAAATTTCCGTTCCTGGCGAGCGGTCGGGCTCGGGCCATGGATGAAATCGACGGGTTCGTGAAAGTGCTTACCGACGCCGCCACGGATCGGATCCTGGGGGTTCACATCGTCGGTCCGCGTGCCTCGGAGTTGATTGCCGAGTGTGTGCTTGCCATGGAATATCACGGCACCGCCGAGGACATCGCCCGTTGCACCCATGCTCACCCGACCCTCAGCGAAGCGGTCGGCGAAGCAGCGCGAACAGCCTGGGCGGGAGCGGGCGTGAATTTTTAACTCCCGGCCTTCAATTGCGAAGCAGGTGGCCGCGAATTCTGCCGATCATCGGCCAAGCTTCAGGGCGATCAATTCTTTTTCATCACGCAGGATCAGTCGGCCGTCGGCAAGAGCTGGGTGGGCCCAGGTCGGCCCGCAGACTTTCGCTTCGGCTAGCGGCTCGAAGCCTGTTGTGCTTGGCTGAAACAGCGTCAAGCGGCCGGTGTCATCCAGCATCAGTAATTTATTGTCTCCGGTTCGGATGATCGCCGCGTGATATTTACCAAGATTCGGCTTTTCCCAGAGGATTTTGCCCGTTGCGGCTTCGACGCACCGCAACACGATCGTCGGGTTCAACAGGGTTGCGGCTCCGTTGATCATGTACAGTTCTTTGCCGACCAGGACGGGAGTCGAGAAATAACAGGTCAGCTTCGGATCCTTCCAGACTGGCTTCACCTCGGTGCCGGAAGCAGGAATTTCGACGGCGACACTGCCTGCGGTCACCGAACTGGCAATGATCTGATTGCCGACACGAACCGGCGTCGTCGAGCTCTCGTTCAGCCGATCACGGAAGGGGAACTTCCATAATACCGTTCCGGTCGGCGACAGACTCAACAGATGCGCTCCCGTCAGGAGAATCACTTGCGGCTTACCGTGAATCTCGGTGACAATCGGGGTAGCATAACTTTGCGGGTCGTCGGTCGCTTTCCACAGGGTTTTCCCCGTGGCTTTGTCGAAGGCAACGACGCCGGCTCCTTCTCCTCCGACCATGACGATGACCTGATTGCCGACGATCGTGGGCGACGTGGAAATCCCAAAAAACAGATTTTTAGCGGCAAATTCTGTGAGGGTGTCGACTTTCCAGCGAAGATTGCCATCCTTCACATTCCAGGCGGCAAGAATTCCCGTGCTTCCGAGTGTGAAGACGGTATCTCCCGAGACGGTCGGGGTTCCGCGAGGGCCTGTGCCGAACGGCGGAGTGAATGCTGGGCGATCGTACTGGGATTCCCACAGTTTTTTGCCGGTGGCGGCATCGAACGCGGCCAATGCGTCAGCGTTTTTCCCCCGAGGCTGGTAGAAAGCAAACACCCGGCCATCCGCAACCACCGGGGAACTGTGGGCATCACCGACCGGCTGCCGCCATAGCACTTCCGGCGCACCGCTCCAGGCAGCCACGATTTCCGGGCTGCCATTGTCGCGATTCGGCCCGAGAAATTGCGGCCAGTCCCCGGCTTGCGTCGGTACAACCATTCCGATCAGGCATCCGCTGACGATCACGGCACGAAGCATATTTCCGTCCTCTTTTGTGGAACTGATACCTCAGAGCAGCGGCAAACGGATCCGACGGACCCGTTTCTCGGTTGTTGGATTTCCCCGTTCGGCCTCGTTCAGAAACTCATGAAGAGGGGCGTAACGCCAACAGGTCTGAAAATCGTCGGCAATTTGCTTCAGGCGGCGGAGTGCCTCCTCGGTAATTGCCTCGCCGACACCCGCGTAATTCGGATCACAGAAATAAATCCGGCAGCCGAGCGGGCGTTCCTGCCGAGCCGTACACAAACCTTCGACTTGAAACGGACAACAATCCCGGCCGACCGGTTTTGTGTACGGCGGTGCAGTGGCCAGCAAGAGCTCTGCTTCGAAGTGAGAAAGAAACAGTATGTGGCCGTATTCCGTAAAGCGGCAGCATCGTCCCGAGGCATCACACCGGGGGGATGCCCCGGCTACGGCCGCATCCACAAAATCGTAGACGTCCCGGACTCGCTGCCAGAGCATGGTTTCTGCCGAGTTCATGGCAATCATTTCGTGGCCTGTCGTAGTTCAAGCGGATAATCGGTGAGGATGGCGTCTACCCCGGCTCGGGCGGCGGCCTGCCAGTGTTCGACTTCCCGGCCGGAATACTGACTTCCGGCGGCAATGATCCACTTGCCCGCTTTCCGGGCTGCCGCTACCTGCTCGGAAGTCGGCAGAAAGCGAACATACACCCAGTCGGCCAGCGGATCGTCCAAGGCGGATTTGAGGTCGTCCCGGGTTTGTGCCAACACCGCTACGGGCAATCGTGGATCCGCGGCTTTCAAGCTTTTTCGCACCGCAGGATCCTTAATCGCCAAGCCGATGCAGACAACCCGATCGCGAAGAGAAAACTCTCGGACAAGCTTGGCCAGATCCGTCGCCAGGGACTCATCGAACGACTTAAGATCCAGTGCAATCAAGCGTGGCTCTAATTTCTCATGACGGCACAGTTCAAACACTTGTGCTAAGGTCGGGACCCGCTCACCAGCAAAATCCGGATGAAACCAGCGGCCAGCGTCGAGTCCTTGCAATTGCTTCAAGCTCAAATCTGCCACCTGGCCTTGTCCATCCGTGGTCCGATTCACGCTGTCATCGTGGATGACAACGAGTTCGCCACTGCGAATCCGGCGAATATCCAGTTCAAAACCAAGCCGAAGCGCTAGACATGCCTGAAACGCGGCACGGGTATTTTCCGGTGCGTACCCCGCCAGTCCTCGGTGCGCAACGGGAACGGGCTGTGCAAATCCTAAAGGGGTATTGAAAAGGATTAAGGCAATTCCCAGTAAAATCCCAGGTCGATGCATCAATAAAGCTCCAGGAGAAGGATCGGACTGGTCATGCTCCAGGTGTCATTCACCTCGCGTTTGCAAGTTCCCGTTTGAATTGACGCGGAACAATTCCGGATGCTGCAACACTCTGAGTGTGTCTGTTGCTTTCTGAAATTTCAGAACAGGATAACCGCAATTCATGGCAGGGGAATATTCTCCAGGCGGAATGAGACCGCGAATTCTCGCAATGCCGCGGGTGTTTCGACAATCAATCGAGCATCACGAAGTCCCTGAGGAGCTTTTGCTCTCGGAAATCGATAAATCCCCGTGGCGATTCGACCCCGTTCGCTAATTTCAGGATCGCTGGCGGGGATGCTGATGCCCTGATCGGCCCGGAATAAGCGAACTCGATTCCCCGCCGTCCAGGATTCAAAACTCTCAAACTCAGGGTGGCCAGGTGGATAGTCCAGGCGAATTTCCGCTTCCCAGAAATCTTCGAACTTTTCAAACCGCAACAATCGGGCACTGACCCCACTGCTGTCGATGCCCGGGGGTAATGTTCCGGGTTCCCCATCACCCCCGGTCACCGGGATTCGCGAAAATTCAAACGCAAGCCAGGTCGGTGCGGCGGTAACTGTGAATGCTCCTTCAACGGAGGTCAGCCGGGTTGCTGCCCGCGGAACACCAAGCAGCCGAACCGTCGTGCGATGCAATGCTCCAAACGGGGCGACTTTCCCGGGTGCCGTCTGAGCAATCACCTGGCTGCCGCGATCATCGCTCACCTTGAGTTGCTGTGGTTGAGCATCGAGTCGGATCACCGGCAGCCATGGTTCCCAGTGAATATCGAGGGTGAGGTCGGTGACTGTGATTCCCGTCTCAAACAGATGCCGGCAGTCGATTTGCTGAACCACCACACGGAACGGCCCCGTCACCGAATCCAGGGCAGCAAGATTCTGCCTCGGTTTCAGTCGAATCGCCTGTCCCTGTTGCTCAAGTTGAATCCGCGACGAAGTTTGCTTGGCAATCTCTTGAAGAGCCAGCCATACCGTCATTCCCGATCTCGGGAGGGACACCGAATACTTCAGCAATTCCGTGTCGGCCATGACCTCCAATGAGGTTTCTGTCCGAATTTTTTGCAGAGCCTCGGCAAGAGGGACCGCGTCCATCACCGAGGTTATCCGCCGAGCCGGAATCAAACTCTCCGATCGATTCGCGATTCGCCGGCCTTCCGCGGCCAGCACCAGCCAGGATATTCCCAGGGCGATCAGCACGCAGGCAACGCGACTGTCCATCCGTTTCTCCCGGACTGGGAACTTCTAGACGCCAAGGAACCCAAATCCTATCTTAACAAATGACTAGAATTCCGATAAGCAGTGGCAGCGTGGAACAGTTCCGGAACTATTACGGATTGCGCTCCGCAGTATTGCCATGTCCTAGGCGATTCTGCGGGCCAGATACCACTGTAGGAGAAACAGGCACATATGCTTATGACGCCGGACGCGCTCGCCCATCGGGCTCCACCAATGCCCGACGATGTTGATCCGCAAGAAACCCGCGAGTTTCTCGATTCCTTGGAAGCGGTGATCCGTTATCAAGGGCCAGAGCGCGCCCGGTTTCTGCTCGACGCCATGATTCAATTGGCCGCTCGCTCCGGAGTCAAACTCCCCAGCGGCGTCACAACCTCCTATGTCAACACGATTCCGGTGGAAGAACAGCCCGAGTTCCCCGGGGACCGACTCCTGGAACGACGCATCAAGAGCCTGGTCCGCTGGAATGCTTTGGCGATGGTACTCAAAGCAAACAAGACCACCAACGTTGGCGGGCATATCGCCACGTTCGCAAGCGCCGCCACTTTGTACGAAATTGGCTGGAACCACTTCTTTCGTGGTCGCACGGCCAATCACCCCGGCGATGTCGTTTTCTATCAAGGCCACGCCTCGCCCGGGATGTATAGCCGAGCATTTCTGGAGGGCAGGCTGGATGAAACCCACCTGAACAACTTCCGTCAAGAACTTCAACCCGGCGGCGGCCTCTCCAGCTACCCCCATCCCTGGTTGATGCCAGGCTTCTGGCAGTATCCGACGGTAAGCATGGGCCTCGGCCCGATCATGTCCATCTATCATGCCCGCTTCAACCGCTACCTTCAGGACCGCGGACTCGCCAAAACCGATGACGTTCGTGTCTGGGCGTTTCTGGGCGATGGCGAATGTGATGAACCCGAAAGCCTCGGTGCGATCGGCCAAGCCGGCCGAGAAAAACTCGACAACCTCACCTGGGTGATCAACTGCAATCTGCAACGGCTAGATGGTCCAGTTCGCGGCAACGGCAAAATCATTCAGGAGCTCGAAGGGATCTTCCGCGGTGCCGGCTGGAACGTGATCAAGGTCATCTGGGGCTCGGATTGGGATCCGCTCCTGAAAGCCGACCATACCGGTGCCCTTCAACGCCGCATGATGGAAGTCGTTGACGGTGAGTATCAAGAATATGTCGTCAAGGGCGGGGCATTTATCCGCGAGCACTTTTTCAACACGCCAGAACTGAAGGCACTCGTCGAACACCTCAGTGACGACGAATTGGCCATGCTCAAACGCGGTGGCCACGACCCCCTCAAGGTCTACGCCGCCTACAAAGCCGCCGTGTCCCATAAAGGACAACCGACTGTCATTCTCGTGAAAACGGTCAAGGGCTACGGCATCCCCGGTGAAGGCGGCGAAGGCAAAAATACCACCCATCAACTGAAAAAACTCTCCGTTCAGGTCGAAGCCGAACCGGATTTGGCACCCGATGAAAAAGGCAAACGGCAAATGCTCGCAGCCCTCCGGCTCTTCCGCGATCGCTTCAACTTGCCATTTTCCGACGAGCAACTGTTGCAAGTGCCATTCTACCGTCCCCCAGACGATTCCCCCGAAATGCTCTATCTCAGGGAACGGCGAAAAGCTCTCGGCGGCTATCAACCCGAGCGGAATACCACTTTCATCCCCTGCCAGCCCCCAGAACGCCGATCCTTCGAACGCCTTTACGCTGGTACCCCGGCCGGAAAAGGCCAATCGACGACCCTCGCCTGGGTGGTCCTCATGCAACAAGTCATGAAAGACCCAAATGTCGGCAAATTGATCGTGCCGATCGTTCCTGATGAAGGCCAGACCTTCGGCATGCCGCCGATGTATAAACAGTTTGGCATCTACTCGTCCGTCGGCCAAATCTACAATCCGGTCGATAAAGGCACGATGACGGAATACCGGGAAAGCACCACCGGGCAAATTCTTCAAGAAGGAATCAATGAAGCCGGCAGCATGGCCAGCTTTATCGCCGCGGGGACCGCTTACAGCACTCACGGCGTCAACACGATCCCCTTCTACATTTACTACTCGATGTTCGGCTTCCAGCGTGTGGGCGACCTCATCTGGGCTGCCGCCGACAGCCGCTGCCGAGGCTTCCTCATGGGGGCCACCGCCGGACGCACCACCCTCAACGGTGAAGGTCTGCAACACGAGGACGGCCACAGCCACCTCATGGCCATGACGGTCCCCACTTGTCGCGCCTACGATCCCGCCTTCGCTTACGAACTCGCGGTCATTATCGAGTACGGCATTAACCGCATGTTCGTTGAAGGTATCGACGAATTTTATTACCTGACAATCTACAATGAAAGTTATGACATGCCGCCGATGCCCGACCGAGAGGGCATCCGTGAAGGGATCATCAACGGCTTATACCCGTATAAGACGGCCCGACCCGAGCGGGCAAAATATGAAGTGCAATTACTTGGCAGTGGCGTCATCCTCAATGAGGTACTGAGGGCGCAGCAAATTCTCGCTGAGCAATATGCTGTGGCCAGCACTGTCTACAGTGCCACCAGCTATGTTGCCCTCCGCAAAGATGCCATTGAATGCGAACGTTACAACCGCTTGCACCCGATCGGCGAAGGTAAACTCCCCTACGTCCAGAAAGTGCTCGGAAATACCCCCGGCCCGGTCATCGCCAGCAGCGACTACATGCGGGCATTGCCCGAACTGATCAGCCCGTACCTTACCGATGCCAAAGGCCCTCGCCTCCTTGCCCTCGGGACCGATGGCTTCGGCCGCTCTGACACCCGACCAGCGTTGCGGAGATTTTTCGAGGTCGATGCGGAACATGTGGTCGTGGCCGCCCTCTATGCCCTTGCCGAACGAGGTGAACTGAACCGCGAGCTCGTTCAGCAAGCCATCATCGATTTCGGGATCAATCCCGAGTCGCCGGCACCTTGGACGGTATAACTGCATTACTATACGAACTTGCCCCAAACCACATAATGCGGTCCTTGATCCAACGAACGAAACGGTCATTCGAAACACGTGGGCGTTGCTCATCTCGGAGTCAACTGTGATGGATTTCCGCCTTCCAGCCCTCGGCGAAGGGATTGACTCAGCCACCGTCGTCGGCATCCGTGTCAAACCGGGGGATGCGGTCCACAAAGATCAAGAAGTGATCGATGTTGAAACCGACAAAGCCGCCGTGCCTGTGCCGATCGACCGAGACGGGATTGTCGAGGTGATTCACGTCAAACCCGGTGACAAAATCCCGATCGGCACCCTTCTTTTGACCCTCGCAACTGCCGCCAAACAGTCAGCCTCAGCCCCCGCGCCATCGGCCGGGGCGTCATCGCCGACGCCACCAACAGCCACTCACAACGCCCCAGCCTCTGCTACCGGTGGGACATCGCCTTCGATGCAGGCCAACACGGTCGCCTTTAAACTTCCCCCCCTCGGTGAAGGAATCGATACTGCTACGGTGGTCGCGGTCAAAATCAAACCCGGCGACGTGGTCAGCAAGGATCAAGAAATTCTCGATGTCGAGACGGACAAGGCAGCGGTTCCCGTGCCGATCGACCTCACGGGAACAGTCACGGAAGTTCATGTCAAGCCCGGCGACAAAATCGGCATCGGCAGTGTTGTCGCCGTGATCGCTACTTCCCCGGGAACAGTCCCGGCTTCTCCCCGATTGTCTTCACCTGGATCGCTACCCGGCTCTTCTGGTTCGCTGACGCCACCAGTCCCTGGCAGTCAAACGAGTTTGGCCACGAGCAAAGCGTTCGCGACGACGAGCGTCCCCGGGTCGAACGGCGTGACGGTTCTCGTTCCGGCAGGCCCCGCGACTCGGCGACTCGCCCGAGAACTTGGGGTCGCCCTCAGCGAGATCAAGGGCAGTGCCCGAGGTGGTCGCGTGACCATCGACGATGTCAAATCCTACGTCAAACATCGGCTTGCCCACGGCCCGACTTCTGCAGCAGGCTCCGTCACCGGCAGCATCGTTGATGTCTTCGCTCTGCCGCCCTTACCTGACTTCGCGAAGTACGGCGACATCGAGAAAAAGCCTGTTCCCAAAATTCGTGAGACAATTGCTAAAAATCTGACAATCGCTTGGCGAACGATGCCGATGGTCACTCAACATGACCTCGCCGACATCACGGAGTTGGAAGCTGGCCGCAAGCGAATCGTGGACGCTTTGCCCAAAGGGGCTCCAAAAATTACGATGACCGTGCTGGCGGTGAAGGCGGTGGTTGCTGCCCTCAAAGAGTTCCCGAACTTCAACAGCAGTTACGATATGAACGCCGGTGAACTCGTCCTGAAGAAGTATTATCATATCGGCATCGCCGTCGATACTGAACGCGGCCTGGTGGTTCCCGTGATCCGCGACGCCGACAAAAAAAGCATCCGGGAAATCGCGGCCGAGGTGGTCGGGCTTGCCGAAAAGGCCCGGGCTGGCAAACTGGCGATTGAGGACATGCGTGGCGGCACCTTCACCATCACGAATCTGGGGGGCATCGGTGGAACCGCCTTCACGCCCATCGTGAACTACCCCGAAGTTGCCATTCTTGGCCTCAGCCGATCCGCCTGGCAACCCGTGGTCCGTGACGGCCAGATTGTCCCACGGCTGATGATGCCGATGTCCCTCACCTACGATCACCGGGTGGTGGACGGTGCGGATGGAGCACGGTTTACAAGCCGCTTGGCGCAACTGTTCAGCGATCCGATTCGTTTGCTGATGGAAAGTTAACTGGGGGCACCCGGAAAAACCGAGAACCGGTCATCATGGCATCCCGCGATTCCCTGCAACGATTCTATCACGCGGTCGATGCCGTTCTTGTCGGTCAGAGGCCGCTGGTCGATCGCTTACTGATTGGCCTCCTGACCGACGGCCATATTCTTCTCGAAGGGTTGCCAGGCCTGGCGAAAACTTTGGCGGTTCGTACTGTTGCCGCCGCCCTTCATTTGCAATTTTCCCGGATTCAGTTCACCCCCGATTTGCTTCCTGCTGACTTGATCGGCACGCAGGTGTATCATCCGCAAACAGGTACCTTTTCGGTCAAACGGGGGCCAATTTTTGCCAACGTGGTGCTGGCCGATGAAATTAATCGCGCTCCGGCGAAAGTACAATCCGCATTGCTGGAGGCCATGCAAGAGCGGCAAGTCACGATTGCTGATCAAAGCTGGCCGTTGCCCCATCCGTTTTTCGTCCTGGCCACGCAAAATCCGGTCGAGCATGAAGGTACGTATCCCTTGCCGGAAGCACAAGTTGATCGCTTTTTGCTCAAAGTGCTTGTCAGCTACCCCAGTCGTGCCGAAGAACTTGCCATCATCGAGCGCGTGGGCAGTGTGCATGCTTGCACCACGGTCGATCCACAACTTGATCCTGACGAGTTAGCAATCCTTCGAGATGAAGTCGATCGTGTCCACATTGAAGCCACGGTGAAGGAATACCTCGTCGATCTGGTTCGGGCGACTCGGTCGCTGTCGGCACTTCCCCTCGACTTGCCAGCCTGGATTCAGTATGGTGCCAGCCCGCGGGGCAGTCTCGGGCTGCTTCGAGCCGCCAAGGCCCTGGCCTACTTGCGTGGGAGAAATTATGTGGTGCCGGATGATGTCAAGCAGATCGCCCCTGACGTATTACGCCATCGCATCATCTTAACGTACGAAGCCGAGGCCGAGGGCTTGACACCCGACCTCGTGATTCAGCAAATCCTGGATCGCTTACCGGTCCCGTGATTCGAAGCCGGTGAATGTTCGGTGGCGAACGTGATAGTGGTGCCATAGCTTGTTCTGACGGAGACCCAGGATCTCATGCAGCAGGTTCTCTTTTACCTTCCGTTGACGGACGGCGTTGTTCCCCCGAACGGGGTGCCCGTTTACGGCTTCGGTGCGATGCTGTTTCTCACCTTCATCTTGGTCGCCATGGTTTGGGGACCTCGGCGTTGTGAAACGATCGGCTTGCCTCGCGAGCGACTGCAAGATCTGGCGATTGTGCTATTTTTGACCGGAATTGCCGGGGCACGATTGCTGTACATGCTGCAATACCATCGACAATTTTCCTGGAATCAACCGACGCGGTTGATCAGCGAATTTTTTCAGATCTGGAACGGCGGCATTGTTTTTTATGGCTCGCTGGTTGGTGGGCTGCTCGGATATCTCGTCTTTTACCGAGTGGTGCTGAGAAAGCTGGGGATTTCGACCCGGCAACTCGCCGACGCGATCGCTCCGCTCCTCGCCTTGGGATTGGCAATCGGGCGGATCGGCTGTTACTTGAATGGCTGTTGCTGGGGTCAGCCTGTCTGTTTGGAATGCCAGCCGGCACCGCTGGTCGAAACGGCCCCGATTCTTGGCCAGTTTCCACTTTTGCCGGCACATGCTCGGGATCAAGTCACTCGACCGCCGCGGCCGGACGATCGACTTCCCCACATACGCGGGTTGCAAACGACCACCGGCTTCAGCTTGCAACCTCGCCAAGCCATTGGCGAGGGTGATCCACGCTCGGTTATCGCAGGGGTCGAGCCCGGCTCGGCCGCGGCGGTGGCTGGGGTATTGCCAGGCGATAAAATCATTCAAGTCCAGGGACAAGCCAATCATATTCTCGTGGAACTGACCGGCTCTCCCGAGCAAGTCGATTCTGCAAGTCAGCAATTGGCGAAAGAAGGAGGGGTGATCGTTCGCACCGAGCGGCTGAGCCACGGGGCCGTCAGCACGCTCGTGGCTTTTGCCACGGTTGCTGAATATCAATCCGCTGTTCAGACTTGGCGGAATCGTAGTCCTCAGGGACTGACGCTGTCTGTTCAGGACACACTGTGGGAACTGGCCCGGGACTGGCCCCGCGGCGTCAACCGCTTGTCCCTGGTTGTGGAACGGGGACAAGAAGAAGTCCCGGTGGTGTTTACGCCGCGTACGGTGCCGTTTTACCCGACGCAATTGTACGAAACCATCAGCATGCTTTTGCTCATCGGTTTGCTCTTATCGTTCCAGCCTTATCGACGGCACGATGGTCAGGTGATGGTCCTCTTCCTGCTCGGGTATGCGGTGCATCGCTTCTTCAACGAATCGATCCGTATCGAACCGACCTACGCCATGGGGCTGACATTATCCCAGTGGATCAGCCTGCTGATCGTTGTTCTGGCGATCGGCTTGGAAGTGATGTTACGTTTGACACTGCCTCGGCGCGGCACGGCTTCAGCCACCCTCACCGACTGATCTCCTCGACTGCCAGGTTGCCACACCGATCACTTGCCATCGAGATTAAAATCGATTTCGTTCGGCCCTTCTTTGACAATTGCTTTCAAAGGCGATTTTGTTTTCGAGGCATAAATTGCCGGTAAGGCGTTTTTCCCCATTCCCGAAGCTTCGAGTTGCTCGGCATCCATTTCGGGTGGCAGCGGTTTGCCGTCTTTGCTGACGAGTTGATAAATTCGTACGGCATATTCACCGGGCTTGACCGCGCGGTTGACCACGTCGCCCCCGGTAAGATTGTAGATTCCCATCTCATCACTGAGCGCAACATATTCTTGAGGAACAGCGTCATTCGCGGAAATTTCGGAGAAGATGACACGTGCGTTGGCCACGGGTGCGCCTTTGTAAGTCACTTTCCCCTGCACTTGGCCACCGGGTGCCGGCGATTTTTCACAGCCGATGTTTAGCAGAGCGATTGTGGCTCCAAGAACGATTCCAATTAGCGCAGTTCTGGACATTTGTAGCCGCCCTTCAAAAAGTCACAAGAATGAACAAAAACCGGCTGCGTCCGAGTCGATCCGCAGCCGGAATTGTGGTGAGATTGGACATTCCATTGTGCGTGCGTAGCTCAGTCGGGAAGTTGCAGCGATTCGCCGTTACTTGGGGTAATGGCCGCTTTGAAGGTGGCAAAATCAATATTATCCTTGACATTTCGGACTGCACCATCACACATCACAAAATTGGTGAGATTCGGATGGTAGCTACCGAAGCCCCAAGCATATTGACATTTGAGGTTGGCTGCCCCCGCGCAGGCACCGTAAGGGTAATTGGGCGTGAATTGGTTGTTCGGTGTGTAACCGTGCACGGCCGTGTGAGTGCCCGCGCCCCAATAAGGCCCGTAGCTGCTCGATGTCTTTAACTGCTTGGATTCGCCAATGGCAATCGTAGTGCTGAGGCCATCGTAAATGGTTGAGATCGACGCTGCGCCGTTATTGCCAAAGACACCCCGATTCGCGATCCCGATGGAATCATAAGCATCGTTATAATCGGTGGTCGATCCCGTGTTGAACAGGTAATTGCTGCGGCGGAGGTTGGTGCGTTCATAAAACGCCGTGGTCCCAGCTTCAGAGTTGACGGTCGGGGCTGGATTTTTGTCCGCCGGGCAATTGAAGATGGAGATGTAGGTGGAGGCAACCACTCGGTTCGGGTTGCCCGTGGGATCAGGTCCCAGAGGTTTCATGTACGGGCTCGAACTACTGGCAAGATTGCGGTAATTGTATTGTCGAAAGAGACCGTCTTGCTCGATATACGGCAACAATGCGATGAAACCTGTGTGGTTGTAAACGAGGTAGGAAGTATCCGAGGTGAGATCGACTTCCGGGCCTTTGTACTTTGCTGGTTGTGTGGTCCAGTTGAATCGGCCGGAGTGAATCATGGCCGCAGGGAACTGACCTTTATATGTATCCGCGAAGTTGTGCAAGGCGAGCCCCATTTGCTTAAGGTTGTTAACACATTGTGTGCGGGCCGCCGCCTCACGGACTTTCTGGACTGCGGGCAAGAGCAGACCGATCAAAATGGCAATGATGGCAATGACCACCAGCAATTCAATGAGAGTAAATCCGGGCATACGTCGTTGATGATTGATCGAAGAAATGTGCATAATAGCATGCTCCTACTACTAATGAACACTAATGAATGCCAACTTTGGCATTTCGCACCGTGAAATGGAAGAGGTATCACAGAGAGGTGCTGCAAGCAAATTTTAGTTTAAGTAATTTTGATGTGCCGTGCAAGTGTGTTTTGATAAATCACATCCGATTTTTGCTCTCCGTCGATTTTCGCATTGTTGGCGACTGAATTTTGTGACGTGGTTGATCGGCGAGCAGGCCGTGGACTTGCGTCATGCCAAATGATCCCAAGTGGTTATCGTGTGCTTGTTGTTACCGTTTGCTTGTGTTGTTCGGTGGCGGTGGATCAAGCGTAGCGAGCATCTGAGCGAGCCGATAGCCGCCCAACACGGCCCGACGCTCGGCGAGAGCCTGGGCTTGTTTCGGATAATCGGCAGGAAGCAGTTCGGCCGTAAATTCGCTGCGGCCACCCCGCAGTTCGCCATTGCGGTGAACGATGGTGCGACCGAGCAGCAGACTTTCCTGGGCCCAGGCTTCGGGGGAAAAATCGGCGAGTTCGGTGAGCTTATCCCGGGCAAATTCCGGTCGCAAGCGGAGTTCAATAGCGCGATTCCGGATTGAGCGATAATCATCGCGGCCGATAATCAAGTCGTCCCAGAATTTGTGGAGGTTGATCGGCTCACTTTCGGGGGTGACCCGAATGAAAAAGAGGTTGCCACCCCGGTCGCCTTCCGGAAGTTGCTCCGAGACCCTGCTACAGGCGTGGAGTGGCTGCTGGATGTCGCCCACCAAGTGGAACAGCCAGGTGACAGCGAGGGCGCGATCGGTGAATTCCGGGGCGGCTCGGGCCATCCGGGCATTAAACAGAATGGCCGTTACCGCGTTCGGCTCGGGGACTTTCGGTAATTGAAGGGTCGGCGGTTGCCCAGGGGCGATAAAACCCGTGCCGATGTAATGCCAAGTCGGCCGATCGTAGTCGCGATCGCCTCGGATATCGTCGGCCCAGCGGGCGGCGAGCATGAAGAGCAGCCGGTCCCGGTCGGCTTCGGCCTGTTGTTGCAATTGCCGTTTCCACAGCCGTTCATATGTCGGATTGGCTCGCAAGAGTTCCAGCGTTTTTTCTACGACCTGGGGTTGCTCGGCGAGCAACACATCGTAGGCAATCGCACCGGTGACCATGTGCCCAGCTTTATTCCAGGCCACAGCCGGGCGGGCGGTGACAACTGCCAGCAGGGTGACAATGACGAGCAAACGGCTCATAACTTTTCAATCCGTGTTTGTTCATCGAGGCTGATGCTGCTAAGTTCACCGTTGTCTTTGGTGAAGTGGATGGTGGGAACCACCAGGTCATCTTCCTTGACGCGTTCGGTGGTGATGCCGGTGGCGAGGTAGTTGACACCGCGAAAAGTACCGACGGCCTCAGTTTTCCAGCTTCGGGCACCGACACGAACTGTTTGCACCACCTTGATCCGGTCACCGACCGCCAAGGATTTAATCAAATCCACCAGTTTCGGATCAAGTCGCCGGGACGGCAGAGCAATCGGGGCAGTCACAGCGGGATCTCCTTCGGTTTACCCCGAACCAGGGCGATACGGCCGGTACGAACGAGTTCAAGAATACCGTAGGGCCGCATCAGTTCGATAAACGCTTCGACTTTGCCCTCGGTGCCACTAATTTCGATCATGACGTTTTCATGCTGGATATCCACGGTCCGACCGCGGAAAGTTTCGACGAGCAGAGCAATTTCGGCCCGCTTCTCGGCGGTGCAGGCGACTTTAATCAGCATCAGATCACGCTCGACGTAATTTTCACTGGAAATGTCGTCAACGCGGACTACGGTCACAATTTTGTCGAGCTGTTTGCGAACCTGATCAAGTTGAGCATCGTCGCCGTTGACGACAAACGTCATCCGTGAGAGATCATGACGTTCCGTTTCGCCAACGGCCAGGCTATCGATATTGAAGCCGCGGGTGTGCAACATCCCCGCGACGTGCGCCAGCACGCCAGGTTGATTTTGTACCAGAGCCGATAACACATGACGCATATGAACCAATCCGGGAGAACCGTCCTGGGAATCACCACATTCTTTTTATAGAACTCGGTTCACTCACCGCAACCCGGGGGCTAGGATCTGGCCGTTCTTCTGGAATGGCCCGGAACAACCCATGGCTGCCGGTGCGAAGTGATCCGGCCGATGTCGCAGGTTTCTCACGCGGAATCGAGCAAGCAGGAGAAGGGGTTACGGGGCGATACCTTACTTCAGCAACTCCGCCGGAATTTTGTCAATCGGGCGAATTTCGATTCTGCGGTAATACACCTCCGCGCCTTCGGACTGAAGCTGGATTTGCCCCTTTGTTAGCGGGACTTCCCGGCCATCGACTTTATGCCGTAAGCCCGTCAGGATCATGTTCGGCACCCCGTTATTGACGTGGACGGCCGTATCTCCGACTGCATAAAGCTCGACTGTGTTCCACTCTCCGTGCGGCTTCTCGGATGTTGGGTTCTTGATAATCCGGCTGGTGACACCGGTGAATTTCTGGCCATTCTTGGTGAACACAATCGGCCCCTTCTCACCCTTACGTTCACCGGTGACATCGACGATGACCCCGGCGACGCTGTAGAAGTCGCCAAAATCGCCTTCCTGAATCTGGCTTTCGAACGACTTTTTCCAGAATCCGCTCCCGGCCCCGTGAGGACCGATGCAATGGTAAAGCAGACCGCTGTCGCGGATCGCTTTGTCCCGGGGCGGGTACTTTTTCTCCCCCCATTTCACCTGAAATCGCAGGTGGTAATTTTCGAATTCTTCACGAGTGGTGAGGGCCCCGAAGACCTGCCCGGTAATTTTGATGGCGGGTTCGCCATCGATGGTCACCACGGAATAGACCGTCAGGGGATCGTTATCCACGCCGATCGGTTCGAGGTATTCTCCCTTGTCGTTACGTTTCAGACCGGGAATATCGATGCTTTTGTGTGGCTTGCCCAGGTAAGTTTCCCAGCCGGTGAGATCTTTGCCATTGAAAAGGGGCCGCCAATCCGCCGCGGTGACAGGGGCAGCTGTCAGGCATGCAGCCGCCAGGAAAGCGAGGCCGGTGCAAATTCGTTGCATTCGTCGTCTCATATACGGTCCAAGAGGAGTGCAAGCACCAGAATGAAAGCCATCGTGCTGATCATGGCAGGTCTGCCACGGTACCATCATTTTCGCTGTTGAAGGATCATGTGCACGCCTTTTTTGTTTGAAGTCACAACATCGAGCAGGCCATCGCCATTCACATCGACCACCTGGAACTGAGTGCCGATCCCGGAATCTTCGTCGATCACCTGCGGGATAAAGCGAATGCTGCCATCGGACTGGCGAGTCGCTTTCAGCCAGTAGATCGTTGCTGGCATGGCCGCCCCCGGCTCGCGGAGGCCATGCGAGTATTTCCGCTTGCCGGTCACCAGATCTTTCAAGCCGTCGCCGTCGATATCGACAAAGTGGGCCGCGTGGGTCTCGGAGACCAGTTCCGGGAAGAGTACGACTTTCTCGAAGGTCGGCGACTGCATACTGGTGGCGGCGGGTCGTTGCCGATGATACCAGATTCCGAATTTGTGCGCCGAGGTGCTGAGGACATCATTGTAGCCATCGCCATCGATATCGACGGCGAAAAGATCAGCGGCTGGCTCACCCAGATTCGCCGGGTGGAACCGCCAGGGTTTGTCGGTCAGTTGTTCCGGTTGCTCCCACCAGCCGGCGGTGACGATGACATCGGCGCGGCCATCGCCATTGATGTCGCCGACGCCAAGACCGTGGGAAAATTTAAAGGTGCCGGGGATCTCTTTACCCGTCCCCGGAACCGGTTTACCGTCTTTGATCTCGGGCGGCGTACTTGGCTCACTGACGGGGTGCATGATCCAGGGGGAATACGGGTCTTTCGGATTCGGCGTGAAGTATGCCATCTGACCTTCCCGCTCCTTGCCCGGCGGCTGAAACCCCATCAGCAGCACCTTTTTCCCGGGGATCAGCTGATCCGTGTATACCGGAGTCTCGTTGCAGGCGCTGTGCCAGATCGTATGCCGTTTCCAGTGGACCGGTTTCCCCTCGGCGGTGGTCGTCAGCCCTTTTGGGTTTTCCAGCCAGTAGCAGGGTAGGCCCGGGAAGTCGATGACAATCAGATCAGGATAACCGTCGGCGTTCAGGTCTTCCGCCCAACAGGCAAAGACTTTGCTGTAACCGTTCAGGCCATCACCGTAATTGCCTGGTTTTTGCATCTCGTGCCGGGTCCAGTTCGGGGCTTCGTACCAGAATTCCCCGACGAGCACATCCATTTTGCCGTCGCGGTTGACATCCGCAACCGCCACGCCCTCCGAGCGAAACTGCGTATCAAGGACCGTCTTTTTCCAGAAGATTGCCGGATCGGCGGCGAATGCGGGTGATTCTGTGGCAATTGGCACGGAGACCACGATCAGGAACATCAACGAAGGGAATCGGACCATCGGTAGCGGCTCCTTCATGCGGGAGAGTGTCATCCCGTGATTATGAAGAAACTCCCCGCCGATGCAACTGTTCCCCAGGGCGAATCCTCGGGAAATCAGCGAATGACCTTGCGGCTGAAGGCGACAATGAACAGGCCGAAGAGCAGGGTGCCCATGATCGATTCGATCATCACCGCGACATTCATCCAGCCCCGGGCCACGTCGCGGATGCTCCCACGCCCGAGGTGAACACCGAGACGCTGGTCGTCAGACCGATCATGATCCGGTTTTCCAAAGTTCCCGGATCGTCTCCGAACGGGATCGCCTCGGACGTGGAACATCTTGGCACCCGCCCCGTAAATTATGGCAAAGCCCAGAATGATATCCAGTGCCATGCGGTGCTCCGCTGCGGAGCCGATGCAAAACTTCCCCGACCCAGCGGCCCGGTTTCAGCAACCCGTTTTGTAATCGTTCTGAGTCGGGGTGATACCCTGGCTTCTCGGCCATGGCATAGGCGAGGCAGGGGACCGTGTGCTCGACCGCCACCGCTTCCACGGTCAGTTCCTCGTTCTCATGGCATGTCGGCGTCGTCCACGCTTCTTCCGTAATCTCCGGCGGAGGGAATCGGCGTGTGCATTCCAGCCGTCCCCGTCGCCGACGGCCAGGCAGAAGCTCTGTCACCACCACGGCCAACTTCTGAAAGGGGAAAAACCGATATTCATAACTACGGATTCGGTCGTAAATCTTGGTGATTGTTCCCGCGGGCCCGTAAATCTGCAACTCTTTATCCCGATCGATATTGGCGCGAATCACTCGGTCGAGACCGATGAAGTGATCGACGTGATGATGGGTGATGAACATCGCCTCCAGATCTCCGAGTTGCTTCATGCTAAGGCGGTAATTGTCGCCACCATCGAAGAGCAAGGCATTATTTGTGCCAGGATAATCGAGATACAGGACCGGATCACCGACCGATCCGTTCACCAGGCGAATCATGGATAACGCCCGTTGATGAGCCATCACGTTCTCCGATTCGGTCTCAAGCTGAGGCACCGTGGCACCGACCCGAAGGGTACGGCGCCGAACCGGGTGTCGATTCTTCTGCGAACGGCTGTGACAACCGGCAAGCAGTTGCCATGACAGGGAAACGGAACTGCAATGCCGACGACTTCCAGTCGTGAATGCCCGGCTTGACGACATTCCGTGACTGCGGTATTGCCCCGCCACGACAGACATTCCCCCGCTGAGGCTCAAGAGAATGATCGACATAATTCGCCACGGGTTCATTTTCGTAGTTGTATTCCTTGGCAATTCTCTCGCCCAAGCCGACACGATCATGCTTGGCGAGGAGGTTCAGTCGGGCGATCTCTGGCGGTATGAGATTCGTCTCGATGTCCGCGGAAAAATGATCGTGCAACGTGACGGCAAAACCGAGGCGTTGCCAATTAAGGCACAGGGCGAGCATCACTTTGTCGAACGTGTTCATGCCCCGGACGCCAGCGGCGGCATCGGTATGGTGCTGCGGCATTACCTGCAAGCGCGTTCCCAATCAGAAAATGCTGGCGAAAAAACCGAGCGGGATCTTGCCCCGAACCGTCGCTTGATTGTCGCCAAGCGATCGACTCAGGGTACCCTGCATTTCAGCCCGAACGGTCCGCTGACCCAGGAGGAACTGGAACTCGTTGCCGAGCATTTTGATACACTTTGTTTGCCGACGCTTCTGCCAAACCGGGAACTGCGAGAAGGGGACACCTGGGAGGTCGCCGCGGCCGCCGTCCAGCACGCCTGCTTGTTTGAAGGGCTGATCAAGCACGATCTCCAGGGAAAACTGGAGAAAATCACCTCGGATACCGCCGAGTTCTCCCTGCAAGGTACGGCCGAGGGGATCGAATACGGAGCCCACGCCAAGCTGACGATCACGGCCCGGGGCGAGTATTCACGGAAAACTGGCCGAATCACCCGCTTAACCTGGGAACAAACAGATTCCCGGCAGCAGGGGCCCGCTAGCCCCGCCACCGAAATCCACGCCAAGGTCGTCCTGACCCGAACTCCGCTGGAGCAGGAACCGAAGGAACTGGCCGCCGAGGTTCGCAACTCGATCCCCACTCAGGAAAAGGAATTACCCCTCGCCTGGACACAGCTGCGATACCACGATCCGCTCGGAGGTTTTGCCTTCACCTACGGCCGGAACTGGCATATTGTCGGCCGCACCCGTGATCATCTGGTCATGCGATGGCTCGAGCGAGGTGAATTCATTGGGCAAGCCACGATTACCCGCTGGAAAAAAGCCGATCCTGGCCAGCATACTAGCCCCGCCGATTTCAAACAGACCCTCCAGCGACTGCCAAACTGGCAGCCCGAACAAGTCCTGGCGGATGGCACGATCCCGACCGACTCTGGCCGCTGGCTGTACCGAATCACAGCACGCGGACATCAAGACGGGCTACCGGTCATTCAAAGCTTTTATCTGCTGGCCGGGCCGCAGGGGGACCAGGTCGCCATCACATTCATCATCCCCCAGAATCAAGCCGCTCGAGCCGGGACACAAGACCTGGAACTGGTCAACGCGATCAGATTTCCCGCACGAATACCTTAAGTGGACCGGGCTGGATTGAACAGTTCCCAGTGGGCAGGTTCCTGGGAGCTCGCTTCGCCCGCCGAGGAATTCGCGATGGAACTGCCCGCGATTCAGCGACGGTCGCTGGGAAGACGGTGCGGTTGCGAAGAATTGCTCCCAGATCCATTTCCCTGGTTCCCGGAATCGCCAGCTTGTGATAAACTCGATTTCAATTCACTGTAGGATGAGGTTGGTATGCGTATCGGCGTTGTCAGCGACACCCACGACCGCCTCGAGGCGGTAGCAGAAGCGGTGCGCCTCCTCGCCGAGCAGAAAGTCGAACTGATTTTGCACTGCGGCGACATCGAATCCCCCCTCCTCGTCCCGGTTTTCCGCGACATCCCCACCCATTTTGTGTTCGGCAACTGGGATAAAGATCGTCCGGCGTTGAGCGCGGCCATTCGACTGGCCCGAGGAGTCGCCCACGACGGTTTCGGGGCGCTAGAACTTGCGGGGAAACGGGTCGCCTGGGTTCACAGCCACGAACGCCATCAACTCTATCAGCTCGAACATTCGGATTACTTTGATTATTTGTTCTATGGCCACACCCACGTTCGCGAACAACATCGGACCGGGAGAACGCTGGTGGCCAACCCCGGGGCCCTGTTCCGCGCCACACCAAAAACCTGCATCGTCGTCGATCTGATCAGTGGGGAAATCAAGCCGATTATCGTACCGATCCGCACCGGAGATTCCTCGCACACCCGCCCGGGTCTGGCGGCGTCGGGAGTGCACCCGGCGATGCCCAACAGTCGGCCCACGCCTCCGGATCCCCCGATGTCGGAATAAGTCCGATCACATCTTGTCACCTCGGGTCGCTGCCGCAGAAAACTTAGTGATTTTCCACCTGATCGAGTTGATGTTGACAGGCCAAAAAATATGGGCGACGATTCCGCGGCTTCGAAGGCCACACGGTTGTTTTACCCCGGCCTTCGTTGTGAATGGACCCGGTGACCGCTTGCCCCACGGCTCGGAGTCCCGCAGCTTGTCAAAGGAACTCGCCAATGGTTACGTGGACCTCACTCCGTTCTGTTCTGGCTTGTGCCGGATTGATCTTACTCGTTGGCCCACTCCAAGCCGGTCTGATTCCGGTAAGCGTCAGTATTACTCCCGAAGCCGATCGCTTCCGCTGGACGTATGCCATTGTCTTGCCTAGCGACTCTCAGTTGCGGGCAGGAAACTCCTTCACGATTTATGATTTTGCCGGGTTTGTTCCCGAAAGTGGATCGATGCCTCCAGGCTGGGTTTTCAGCAGTGTCCCCATCGGGCCGACTCCACCCGAAATCATCCCTTTTGACGATCCGACGATTGCGAATTTAAGCTGGATCTACACCGGTGAAAGCATCATCGATGGCCAGACCAGTCTCGGAAGTTTCTCGGCTGTCTCCATCTATTCAGGCCCGATCGACTCCTTTTTCAGCGCGCAGACGCATCGGACTTCGGATGGCTTGCTGGACACCAATATCACGACCACGAGTGTTCCGGTGCCCGGTCCGCAAGTTCCTGAACCGGGAACACTGGCCCTCGCCAGCCTAGGGTTGCCCGTGCTCGGTCTCGGCTGGTTCATCCAGACCCGGCGGACAGGTCGCCGGTAATTCAAGCGTCATTGAAGCCACGGGGAAAGCCAGCGGAGTTGCGGTTGATTTTCCCCTGGGGATCGGTATGGTGCCGATCCTGGAGTCGCGGGTCCCGCCAATGCGACGGAGGTCATAGGCGGGCTACCCCAACCACAGTTCCACACCACGGTCTGTGGTCACTTAAAAGTTGCCTTTCAAGGAGGAATGAGAATGACCCGCGGAATTTGGATCGCCCGCATGTTCGCCGCCGTTCTCGGAATCAGCATGGTCAGTCAGGCCCAGGCCGGTCTCTTACCGACTAGCGTGACGGTCATCCCCGACTCCGGGAACTTTCGCTGGACGTATGCCATCGTTTTGCCCACCGATATGAAGCTTCAGTCAGGAAATTATTTTACCATCTATGATTTCGGGGGATACATTCCCGGCGGAGAATCTGCCCCTCCGGGCTGGGTGTTTTCCGCCAGTCTGGTCGGACCGACCCCGGCCTTTCTCAATCCGAATGACAATCCATCGCTGTGGAATCTGACCTGGACTTACACTGGGTCGGAAATTCCCACCGGGCAAATTGGCCTCGGAAATTTCTGGGCCATCTCCAGTATCGGTGAACCTGGTGTGAGTTCGTCCTTCACCGCCGAAACCAACCGCACCTCGGATGGTGCCATCGATCGCAACATCACCGTCACCACCGTGCCTATGAGCCAGGAGACACCGCCGCCGGCGGTTCCGGAACCGGGCACATTGCTGCTTGCCGGTCTCGGCTTGCCGATGATCGGCTTCGCCCGAGCGATTCGCCGCAAGAATTAAGCAGCATCAATCGATCCGTGAATCGACTCGCACTCCGGAGGCGCTCGAAGACTGTTCTTCGAGTACCCCCGGTTTTTTTTCGCATTCGTGCTTGACGCCGTTATGATCGCTGCCAGGAAGGCACCAACTTTCCCGCCAAGACCGCGAATATCTTGCCATTTGGGGTGTGACCATGTCGGGATCACCAGTTTTTGCAATCGTCATCGCAATCGTCTCGAACCTTGCGGCACTTTCAGCCGCTGAGTCGGTTTCTTTCCCGCCACGTTTACCCGGCGACGCTGTAGTAGTCTCCGAATCTAGTCCTGACTTTCTGAAACCTTCGGGCTCACTCCGCCCCGGTGTGGTGATCGCGAAAACCCCGCCGATCATCGACTTTGGCTATTACCCCGGGCAAACTTACCCCGGCCGCCCGTGGTCGAACTGGGGTGACAGCCTGGCGGTTGGCGGAAAATATTATGCCTCGATCGGCGATCATCTCGCCCCTGCCGGAAATGCCTTCATCTATGAGTACGACCCGGAGCGGAAAAGCTTCCGTCAGCTGCTCGATTTGAAGAAGCTGCTAAACCTTCCTGAAGGTCATTATGTTCCGGGCAAAATTCATAGTCGGCTCGACCTTGGCCGGGATGGCTGGCTCTACTGCTCGACGCATCGAGGCTCCACGAAGGTCACCACCGATCAATACCATGACACTGGCGACTGGATTATCCGGGTTCACCCGAAGACTGGTGCGGCGGAAGTCGTCCAACGGGCCCCAGTTGCCCGGCATTGCATTCCGACGAGTGTCCTTGATCCCCAGAGGTTGATTTTTTACGGAGGGACTACCCCGGGCAGCGGCGATGCCAGCGATATCCGCTTCTTTGCTTATGATGTTCATCACAAGAAACTGATCTATGAAGGCCCGAATGGGCCAGCGCGGGCCATGATCTTTGCCGCCTCTACCGGCCGGGTTTACTGGGTGCCGGGTAGTCACGTCATTGGCGAACTGGTCCGCTTTGACCCCCAGCAACCCGGACCACCCCAGAAAGTCGCCGAAGGGATCGGGCTGCGTGCCGCCTCCACCGAGACACCACACGGAAAAGTCGACACCGTTTCGACAGGGCAGGGGGCACAGGAAGCGACACTGTTCGCCTTCGATACGCAGCGGGAAACCGTCGAGCCCCTCGGACCGGTCGCCGTGGGCAAGCAAAGCTACATCACCACGATCGATGCCGACCCGTCGGGACGATACTTTTATTATGTTCCCGGGGCTCACGGCGGCGCGGAAACCGATGGCAGCCCGGTGGTGCAGTATGACACGCGAACGAAAACGAGGAAAGTTCTGGCGTTTTTGGAGCCTTATTTTTCCCGCCGCTACAGCTGCACGCTCCGGGGAACATACAGTGTCGCCCTAGACTCGAGTGGCAAAACATTGTTCATCACCTGGAATGCCAACCGCGGTAGCAAAAGCTGGGACACTTGCGCCCTCACCGTCATCCACATTCCCGAGTCGGAACGTGATTGAAATCCCTGACGGCATCGTTTCTGTGTCATTTCGCAGGCAATCGTCCAGGGGGGCGGCAACCGGGGCCCGGTGTCTTCGTCAGGGAATCGCCGAGATCTTGGCGAGCGCGAGCCGCCAACGCCAGCATTCGTTTCATGACCTCAGGCTCGCGTTCAGCGAGATTCCGAGTTTCTCCCAGATCCGCTTTCAGATCATAGAGTTCTGGCGACTCGATTTTCAGGTTCCGGTATTTGCCAGGTTTACCGTCTGCTCCGGCGGTCTGCCCTTGCATGGTTCGGTAGCTGTGGGGCAGGATCAGCTTCCACGTTCCGCTACGAATCGCCTGGAGTTCGTTTACCTTGTAGTAGAAGAGGAGCATTTCGTGCGGAGATTTTGCCCCAGGTTGAGCCTGGAGCAACGACAGGATCGACTTGCCATCGATCGGATGATCTGGAAGTTTCGCACCGACCATTTCCGCGAATGTCGGGAATAAGTCAATCGTCATCGCCGGTTCGGGTTGCACGGAACCTGCTGGAATCTTTCCCGGCCAGCGGGCAAGGAACGGGACACGCACTCCACCTTCCCAGCAGGTTCCCTTGCCTTCCCGCAGCGGCCCCGCCGAGCCGCCATGATTGCCGTAACTTAGCCAAGGGCCGTTATCGCTGGTGAAGATTACCAAGGTTTTGTGATCGAGCTGCAACGACTTCAATTTGGCCAGCACTTCTCCGACCGACCAGTCGATTTCGCGAATCACATCGGCGTAGAGGCCACGCTGAGTGCTGCCGAGAAATTTTTCTCCAGCATACAAGGGGACGTGGGGCATTGAGTGCGCGAAGTAGAGAAAAAACGGTTGCCTTTGATGTTTCTCGATAAATTGCACGGCGCGCTCGGTGTAACGCCGGGTGAGGGTCGCCTGGGTGGCAGGGGTCACTTCAGGATCAATGATTTTTTCCCCATCAAACAGGGGGAGGGGCGGATAAGTCCCCGGCTTGGCTTCCGGGTGGAACGGCCACATATCGTTGGAGTACGGCAGACCAAAATAGTCGTCGAATCCGTGGCGGGTTGGCAAGAATTGTGGATGATGACCGAGGTGCCACTTGCCGACGATGCCCGTGGCGTAGCCGTGAGGTTTTAGGAGTTCGGCGATGGTGATTTCGGAATCAGCGAGACCGATCCGGGCACTTGGACTCAGCGCGCCGTGAATGCCGAGCCGGTTCGGGTAACAGCCGGTCAGAATCCCCGCCCGAGAGGCCGAGCAGACCGGCTGCGGGACATAAAAATCGGTAAAACGGATGCCCTCGCTTGCCATCCGATCGAGATGCGGCGTCAGATTCTGTTTCGAGCCGTAACAAGCAAGGTCACCGTAGCCAAGGTCATCGGCAAAAATGATGATGAAATTCGGCCGTTGCGGCTCTGAAGCATGAAGCTCGGGCCAGAGACTTGTGGCTGCCAGGAATAATCCCAGCCAAGCTAGCTTCCGGTGACTGAGCGGATGAGACGAATCGGCAAAAGCTCTGCGGCGTGGCATAACCGGGCTCCTGATACCCTTTGAGGGGAAATGTCGGCGGTAGCTGAAGTCACCGCCCTCACTTTTTGAATGATTTTGCGAGAAATCATAGGACATCCCCTCGAAACGGCACCCTCATTTGTATACATTGACTTCAAGCTCGGCGAGGGCGAAACAAGCTCGGTTGTTGTCTACGACCATAGGGCTACGTTGCTTGCCTGTCGTGTTCACCAGCAAAAGGAGAAAGGAACGGAGATGTCAAACGGGAAAAAAATGCACATGACGATTTTGCGGGAGATTTTGATGGCCAATCCGTCACTGTCGAACGGAGAAATCGTGGATCGTGCGATTGCCCAGGGGGTGACGTTGCAACGGCGGGTGCTGATGAAGCGTTTAAGCACCCTCCGGACCCGGATGACAAAATCGGCGGTCAACAAAAAGCTGCAGTCGAGCACGGTACCGAAAAAGCAACAGGATACCGCCATGAAAGAGCCTGCCATGAAAGACGCTACACTGGAGTCTGCCGTCGCCGCGAAAGCCCCTACCACCGTTGCGGAATTTTTCCCACAGCACGACCTGAATCCAGTCTTTGCGACTTTAGCGCAGGTTTATCGGGTCTCCGAACTCTGTGGGGGAACGGCTAATCTTCATCAGGTGGTAAATGCGATTCATGCCTGTGGCGGGATCAAGCCGTTTCAGACGCACCTCGATATGATCGATGAGATTCGCAAATCGTTGGCTACAAACTGACTTCGGGATACGGGGAGCGAAACAGGCACAGTCTCGGTTGAGGCTGGCAATCGCGCCCTCACTCGGGCGCGGTCTGCTGGAATGCCTCAAACAGTCGGTAATGATCCGCCACGGATAATGCTTCGGAGCGCAGCCCGCCATCCATGTTCAAGCGGGCGAGCAGGGTATCCACCATGGCCTTGTTTTTGCGACCGTGTGGCCAGCCCACCAGTGCTTGTCGAAGATTTTTGCGACGATGCACATATAAATCGCGAAGAAAGTTGCGAAAACCGATCAGATCGCCAATCTGTGCCCGTTTTTCCTGATTTGGTCGGATCAAGACGATTGCCGAATCGACTTTCGGCCGCGGGTGAAAATTGCTCGGCAACACTTTGCGGATGACCTCAACGTCCGCGATGCTTTGCACGAGCACACTCAGACTGTTGTATTCCTTGGTTCCGGCCTGTGCTCGCAAGCGCTCGGCGATCTCCCACTGCACCATTACCACCATGCGTTCGATGACGATTTCCGCGGTTAATAGATTCGCAATCAGTGGCGTTGCAATGACATAAGGCAGATTGGCGACCAGTTTTCGCCGGGCTGAGGGGCCGAGGGCGGCGGCCGCGGTGTCCCATGCCGCGAGCATCTCAGAATTCAACTCATTTTTTCGTTCCAGGCAGTCGCCGAGGAGAAAGCGGACATTCGGGCGGGGGCCGACAATTTGCTGGGCCACCGGTTGAAACGTTTTGTCGATTTCGATCGTCACCACCTGACCCGCAGCCTCGGCGAGGCGTGCGGTCAGTGATCCGGTCCCCGTGCCGACTTCCAGGACTGCGTCTTGGTGCCCGAGTTCCGCCGCCCGGATCATGAGATCGATCAGATTCAAATCAATCAGGTAATTCTGCCCGAGTTTGCTCTTTGCTTCGAGTCCGTAGGATTCGAACAAATTTCGCAGGAATCGGAGCGTCTGTCGGGGTGAGGCCGCGGGTGCTGACGATGCGGCCATCGCCGCTTGGTCGCTGCGGTTCGGCTCCACGGCGTCAAGCGGCATGGAAGGGCTACCTTGGGCCGGGAGAATCGGGATTTCTTGGTTCGGTTTCATGATGATGCCGATGGCGAGACGTGCCTGTGTGTTGCCAGTAACTTCTGCACATGGCGGGCGAGCAGATCGGTCTCCAGGTTGACCTTCGCCCCGACAGATTTGACACCGAGAGTCGTGTGGCTGAGAGTGTGCGGAATGATCATGATGCTGAAGCGGCCGGGTTCGACATCCACTAGGGTTAAACTGATGCCATCGACGGCGATCGAACCTTTTGTCACCAGCAAGGGATCAAGTTCGTCGGGGCAGCGGAACCAGAACGTGTGCCAGTCGCCTTGCGGAATTTTTTGTTCGATCTCGCCGACGGCATCGACGTGGCCGCAAACAAAGTGACCGCCGATCGGATCGCCTACCCGTAAGGCTCGTTCCAGATTAACGAGTTCGCCAGGACGTGCCGTGGCAAAGGTGGTTTTTCGCAGGGTCTCGGGGCCGACTTGGAATTGAAACGTTGCTGTGTCTTTGGCGACAACCGTCAGGCAAACGCCATTGACGGCCACACTTTCACCAATTATGAGGGTCGGTGCGAGGTCGTTTTGCTGGACGGTAAGAGTTAAGCCACCCTCGGCGTCCCTGCTTGTGGCAGTAATGACACCGGTGTTTTGAATAATTCCAGTAAACATACTGTTATTTTAGACGTCTGAGAGTCGTCCGCGAGCCCGTTCCGAGCAGATTTTGAGGAATGACGGCCGCGGCTTGAAGCAGGATGTGCGGTTATGGGAATGCTTGACCACTGGCATCCGGTTTATCCGAGCCGCAAACTTCGGCGTAAGCCCGTGGAGCTGCGGATTGCTGGTCGGCAGCTTTGCTTGTTCCGCACCGCGAGCGGCAGAGCGGCTGCCATTGATAACGTCTGTCCGCATCGACGGCTGAAGCTCAGTTACGGCGAGGTTCTCGGCGAACGTGTCCAGTGCAAATACCATGGCTGGACCTTTGACGGCTGCGGGCAGGGCGAAAGTCCGGGCACCCCGAAACTCTCGGCGTGCACGGAAAGTTTCGCCGTCTACGAAGCCCACGATTATATTTGGATTAAGTCCCGGCACAGCCATGCGATCTTTCCGGACATCCAGGCCGAGGGCTATTTTCCAATCGGCACGTTTCGGCACACGGCTCCGGCACCGCTCGAATTAACTCTGGATAATTTTACGGAAATCGAGCATAGTGGGACTGTTCATAAAACGTTTGGCTACGACTTGACGCGGATGCATGAAGTCCGTGTCCGCTTTGAAGCCAGTGAGGATCGGGTTCGGGTCATCAATGTCGGACCGACCATTCGTCTGAATCCACTGTTGCGATTGGCGTTGGGCATTCGCGCGGGTGATTTGTTTCACGACGACTGGACGACGTATTTTTCCCCGGTCTACAGCGTTTATGATCACTGGTGGACATCTCCGGACGAATCCCGGGAAGGAATGGTCCGCTGGCGATTGTACATGTTTTTCTGGCCGATCGACGCCAGGCAAACAGCAATTGTCTCGTTCGTTTACGCCAAATCACGCTATCCCGGCCCGGCGGGCGGTCTGCGGCTGGTTAAGTGGCTATTTCGACGAGAAATCGATCGAGAAGTGCGACAAGACCTCGCCATGTTGGAGCATCTCGCCGATCATCAAACGAGTATCGAGGGGATGAAACTGAGCCGCTTCGATAAGGTCCTCGGTTTGACGCGAGAACGCATTGCCCGGATTTATCGAGGGGAGAGTGCCGATCGACGCTCGGTCGCATGATCGATGGCTTCACCTTGGCTCCGGCCGGATTGAAAACCGTCAGGAAGTCAGACAGCTTTCTCCTTAACTCCTTGTGCTCCGTGATTTTGCCGACTAGCTTGAAGAATCGACTGCACAAACTGGTCGGTTCCTCGTAAAATAATTTTGCTTTTTTCTGCGAGCCACGCTTCGTTTCGACAGGAGCGAGAATGGCGGAGCAACCGACGGTAGCCGTTCAAGATTATTTGAAGGCAATTCATCGACTGGGCGGGGCAGACGCCCGGGTCAGCCCGGCGGAAATTGCGCAGTTGCTTCAAGTGAAAGCCCCGTCCGTCACGGGCATGCTGAAGCGGCTGGTTGAAGCAGGCTGGATCGATTATCAACCCGGGCAAGGGGCGATCTTGTCCGACGCCGGCCGTGCCGAAGCACGCCGAGTCATTCGCCGACATCGATTGATCGAACTGTTTCTGACGGAGGTTCTTGGCCTCGACTGGAGCGAAGTCGATGCGGAGGCCGAGGCACTCGAACACGCCATCTCGCCGCGGCTGGAACAGGCTATCGCCGCTCACCTGGGGGAACCTCTAGAAGATCCCCACGGCCACCCGATCCCGTCGGCGAATGGTGAACTGCGTCATCGGGAACTGCAACGGCTTAACGAATTCCGCACAGGGCAGGTCGTCATCATCCGCGAAGCCCAAGATGATCATCCCGATCGCTTACGGCGTTGGCGTGACCTTGGGCTGCTGCCGGGTACCAGAATCGAAATCGTGGAATACCATCCGCTCGATGATCGATTCGAACTGGCAGTCGGAGACCGGCGAATTCAACTCGGGAGTGAAGGGCTTGCTGGTCTGCGGGGCGAATTGGAGACCACCGGAGCGGATTCGTCATCCAGGTAAATTTTTAGATTATACCTCAAAAGTTGAGACACATTCTCGGCCCAACTTCGGCAACCGACTCGAACATCACTCAGCTGAAAAAGTCTTGATGAATTCTAGAAGTTAAAAAGAGGGGATGACGAGTTGCTCCTCCCGCGGCAGTGAATTACATTTCGGATAGAACGGTACGATCGGCGAGAGCAAGATCAGCCGATTGCGAGATTTCATCCGGTTTCCTGGTGAGATTATGGAAATGATGCCGATTTTGAGCTGCAAAATATCGCTGTTGGTGATTACGATGATCTATTACACATGGCGTGAAATCCTGGTGAATCGACAGCGGCAGCGGGCCAAGATGAACGAGCGAATTGCCCGGATGCTGTGGGTCGCCGCCAGCCGCTTTTAAGCCCAGTCTCAACCGCTCATCTTCTTTGGCAGATCAGGATCATGGTTCGGAATCGCAACCATCCCGAGTTTTGACTCGGGATTTTTATTCTGATGGAAATTATAATTTAAGTTTGACATCCACGCTAAATCGACTACGATGATTTGAAGTTTTATTCCATTTCCATTTCCCGAGACGAACACGTATCTTCATGCTGCTGAAGCGAATCATTCCCTGTTTGGATGTAGCTGCCGGGCGGGTGGTCAAGGGGACGCACTTTTTGGATTTGCGGGATGCCGGTGACCCGGTTGCAGTGGCACGACGCTACGAAGAACAGGGGGCGGATGAACTGGTCTTTCTCGATATTTCTGCGAGCCATGAAGGTCGTGAAATCATGGCCGACATCGTCCGCCAAGTAGCCGAGCAAATTTTTATGCCGTTTACCGTCGGCGGCGGCATTCGCTCGCTGGAGGATGCGACCCGATTGATTCAAGCCGGTGCGGAAAAAGTCAGCTTGAACTCCGCGGCAGTCAAAACACCTGAATTGATCGAACAAGTCTCCGCCCGATTCGGCCGCTGTGCCACGGTTGTCAATATTGATCCACGGAGAGTCCGCCGCGATGGCGGAGAATTCTGGGAAGTGCATATCCATGGCGGCCGAACCCCGACAGGACGCGACGCTGTGGCCTGGGCTCGTGAAGTGGAACACCGGGGGGCCGGGGAAATTGTACTCACCTCGATGGATGCCGATGGCACGAAGAATGGTTATGATATTCCGATGCTTGAGGCGGTGACAAAAGCCGTGACCATCCCGGTAGTCGCAAGCGGCGGTGCCGGGCATCCGGAACATCTAAGGCAAGCCTTTCTTGCCGGGGCAGATGCGGCACTGGCTGCGAGCATCTTCCACTACGGGGAGTATTCGATTCCCGCCACCAAGGAATATCTGGCGGAACGGGGAATCCCGGTCAGACGGTCCGCCGGGCAGCGAACAGGATCATCGGCTTGATCCATGATTATAATGGCATCGTTATTTCTTATCTGTGATTTTTTGCATCTCAGTCAAGGAATCGATCATGTCCTCAGCATCGAAACCACCAACAGAGCAAACGGGCGGATTAAAACTCGCTCAGCCGGTTCCCGGCGAACCGCCGATCAATCAACTGTTCCGAACCGTGATGTTGCACGAAGGTTCAGACCTGCACATCAAAGCGGGGTTGCCCGGGATGATGCGGCTCCGCGGAATCATTCAGAAAATGAACACCAAGGTTCTGACCCAGGATGACTGCGAAAAGCTGATTTACCCCGTCCTGAGTGAAAAACAACGCAGAGTTCTCGACGAAAAAGGCGGGGCTGATTTTTCCTACGTGATCGGCGATGATGAATGTCGCTTCCGTGTCAATCTCTTCAAACAGCGGGGCAAATTGGCTCTCGTGGCTCGGCGGGTGAATACCAGCATTCCCACCTTCGAGAAGCTTGGCTTGCCTCCCGCCATCGAGACTCTTTGCCATTATGATCAGGGGATGGTCATTCTCGCCGGCGTGACAGGTTCCGGGAAGTCGACCACGATCGCCGCCATGCTCGATTACATTAACTCCCGGGAGTCGCTGCACATTCTGACGATCGAAGACCCGATCGAATTCGTTTTCACCGATAAAATGTCGGTGGTAAACCAGCGAGAAGTTTATCTGGATGTGGCTGACTGGCACTTGGCTTTGAAACATGCGGTTCGGCAAGACCCCGATATTATTCTCGTCGGTGAGATGCGTGATCAAGATACCTTCGAAGCCGGCGTTCACGCGGCCGAAACAGGTCACGTCGTCTTCGGGACCATTCACGCTTCGTCGGCGGCCAGCACGGTCAGCCGGATTCTTGACCTGTTTCCTCCGAACATGCATCACGCTGTTCGGCAAAGCCTCGCCTTCAACCTCAAGGCGGTTGTCGCCCAGAAACTGGTGCCGTCGATCCTTCCGGGTGTTCAGCGAGTGCCCACCAACGAAATTATGATCGTGAACCCCACCATCCGAGAACTCATCTTGAAAAGTAAAGACGACAAGCTCGGTGATGCCATCCGCATCGGGGAAATGGAGGGAATGCAAGATTTTACAATGAGTCTAACTAAGCTGGTGAACGAAGGAAAAATCGATAAAGCGACGGCTCTTGAGTTCGCCCCGAATCCAGAACAATTGAAAATGGCATTGAAGGGAATCAAAGTGGCCGCACCGGGGATTCTCTAACAGTACCCGTTCTCCCAAGGCTAGCGATCGCGGCCGCAAGGCTAGTCTTGCTTAATGTTTGTCGCTGCGAATGAGACTCCGAGCATGCGGCCCCCCGAGAAAGTGTCTCGCCGCATGCTCCGGAGGAAGTCCCCTCACAGAGAAGGGGTCATGCCATGCTGTTATTTGCCCGCGCCGAGGCCGACTGGTGCAGCGGGGGCGCCGGTTAAGCCTTGATAGCCGATGCTGGGATAGCCTGTACTTCCGCTGTAAGCTCCGAAGCCGTAATTTGCCATGCCATGACCGCCGTCAGCGGACGGCATCCCACTCCAGCCCTGCCAGGGGATGCCGCGAAAATAGGTGCCGTAATCGGCGTAATAGCCATACGGAGCATAGCCGTAAAGGGCGGGGGAACTCGGATAAGTCCAGCCGTAACCTGGCACATATTGCGAGGCCGGGCGGCGGCCCCACGCCTGGGCTTGTTGTTCTGTTACCAAAGTTAGCCCCGTAACGGCGATCGTCCACCAAACAAACAGCCGGAATGTCCGTGCCATGATGCACACTCATTGTGGGAACACGCCCTCAGTCTGTGGCATCCTGACCTGACCGGAGACTATCCTGTCCGCTTGCATCCACAGTACCGTGCATCCCAGCCAGGGACAAGCGATCTGCGTTTCGGGACAGAAATTAGTCATGTGGGCGTGCCTTCTATCCGGTATTTGAAGTGGAATCGGCACAGGTGCATCGCCTTGCGAGTGGTTTTTCGGCGGGTCAATGCTTCGGCTCACTGCCGCCTCAGCCGACAGGGAATGGGTTCGGCGGCTCTCTGGCCCGCGAATGCTGCTCAATGCGAGTCTTCCCCCAGCGGTGCCGCACATTTGAGGAAAATCTCAGATGATTGACACGCTGCCGAATCGGAGTAGGATGAATTGAGACTCAATCTCAGTGTGCTTGATTGCTGAGGTCAACGATGACCCTGGTGGAAGCTCATGCGGCTTGTGCATCGTCGGGAGCAACAACGAATGCCGAGGATACTTCCGTGTGTACCGGAACCTGTGTGACCTGTCCTTCACTGGGCAGTTGCATGGATCGACTAGTTTGTCGATGCTTGAAAGTGACGGAACACGCGGTGGTGACCGCGATTCGAGAACTCGGTGCGAGTACAATCCGGGAACTGCAACTCGCTACCGAGGCTGGGGCGGGTTGTGGCTGTTGTCGGCGTGAACTCCGGCAATATCTGCAGGTTTACGCCTCATCCTCTTCCTCGATCATTTGTTCCGCCAAATAACGTTCCAGCCCGACCATCTGAATCAAACCGAGTTGAGTTTCTAGCCAATCGACATGTTCTTCCGAGGCTGTCAAAATTTCGACAGCTAAGGCGTGCGTACCGTTATCTTTCAAGCGAATCGCCAAATCGGCCAATTCGTTGTATGTTTTGACACTTCCGGTTTCGAGCTTTAAATCGTTTTCGAATTGTTCTTTGACATCGGCACCAACGCGAATCACGTCGTAACGGGCAATTTCCGGGGTGCCTTCCAAGAATAAGATCCGTTCGATCAGCTTGTCGGCGTGTTTCATTTCGCCAATTGATTCTTCGTAGTGCTTGGCAGCAAGCTTCATCAGTCCCCAGTTTTTGCACATTTTTGCCTGGCAAAAGTACTGATTGATGGCCGTCAGTTCGATCGTCAGGGCACGGTTCAGCGCGTCGAGTATTTCTGGTTGGCCTTGCATGGCGGGATCCTGAGTAAAGGTCAACAATAACCACGGCGATACCTCCGTGGCTAGTTAATCTACGGACCGTGAAGTGAATGGCCGCAATAACATGGGCAACTTTCCGAGACCTATGACGGAAGAGTTCTTTCAGCGGGGCTTGCCGCGGTGGAATGAGCTTCTCTTTTGAATCGCTTCATGCCAGCAGCTTTTTCATGCCATCGGTCAGCGCGTCGTCGATGGCTGGGTCGGCGAAGGCCACACTGACTTCATATCCGCCGTTCGGATATTCTTCCTTGGTCGGGATATACCAGGGGCCGCCATCTCCGTAGGCCGCAGTCGCCACGAATCGCGTCGGGGCGAGTTTTTGCGCGCGGAGTTGATATTCCACGAAGGCTTCGGCCGGGAGATGGAGCAGCGTCAGGTGATTCAGGTGCAAAGCACTCAGGACGATCGGAGGTGTTTTCGCTTTTGTTCGGCGAATCCAAGTCAACTCGAATGCTGGGCGATTGCGGCCGACCACCGGTCGTTTTTTGTCTTCAATCTGAGCGAGAAGCATTTCTTCGGTGATTCCCTGGCGTGGCGGAGGCAAAATCTCATGCGTTTTCCACAGGACCGAGTCGACAGGTTCTCGCTTCAAGGACTGATCCGCGGCGACAATCGCATCGTAAATTCGCCCAGCAAGCACGGCCCGATTTTCTTTCGATCCGTCGTTGTATTTCCCGGCGGTCACGTTGCCTGCACACCCGGTGAAGTAGAGGTGGGTGCAGCAAGGTTCTTCGCTTTGCCGACGTTTCCGCGCCAGACCGACAAAATCGCTGCTTACCCGACCGTCGCCATAATAACTCATCGGGTGGGTGGCGTAATAATGACAGGCCACGAGCTTCGTATCCTTATCAAAGAAGGCGACGGTTCGCAAAAGTGGATCGATGAGTCCTTCGGGGAGCGCTCTTAATTCGGGGTTCCGGGTGGCGCTGGTGCGAGAAGCAATCACTTTTCCGGTGGCATCACGTTTGATCCGGCGATTTGAGGCCACCCGGTCGACCTTGGCCTGGCCGCTGGCCACGTGGGTGACCCGGCGAGCCTGCGGCAATGCTTTCTTGAGCGATTCCCGGCCACGCTCCAGGCAACGCTGATAAAACTCGCGATCGACAATGTGCGGAAGATCGCCTTGCTTTTCGACAATTTCATCGGATTGCAGACAGGCAAATGGCGCGTTATGCTGATGCACACACTGTACGGCGACACGATCCGCCGTGGTCCCCGCGGCATCGGCCAGGGCTTCCCGCCAGCGAACATCCGCCAGGTTCAATAATCCGGTCCAGTCGACAGCACAGATCACAATCGGTTTTCCTGCCCCGAGTAGGACGAAGCCGATCGCTTCCAGCGGGTCATCGACCCCGACAACCGGCTGAATCCATCCGCCACAGAGGGAATGCCCCAGCGGCGGCGTCACATCAAAGCGGAACGGGGCAATCGCGAGATCAGCTTTGACTGCTTCGGCCGAAGTGGGCGAGGGCAACGCCGTGGGGGCCAAGGTGGCAGCGGTCGCGAGTTGCAAGAAGCGGCGACGATCGGATGTCAGCATGAACAGGGCCTCGTGTTCGGGTGGGTGAAAAACGCGGAGAGCTTCAGAAAATTATCGGAAGTGAAACAATGCCGGGCAAATCGAAACGGGATATCATCATGGTCTCGTTTGTTCCACACCCGTCAATGCCCTCGATATTCGGAGTAAGGACGATGCCCGATCGACGGACTTTTCTCGGCACAGCAATCATGAGCCTGTTCCCCACGGTCATCTCAGGAGTCGGAACCGCGGCCGAGCCCCGAACGAAGCGGCTGAAACTGGCGATCGTTACAACAGAATGGCGGGAGCGCAGCCATGTTTGGCACATGGGCGAACGGTTTATCCATGGTTACCCGATTCGTGGGAAGTGGCATCACCCTGCCGTGGATGTCGTCTCGGCATATGTCGATCAGTTTCCAGCAAACGATCTCAGCCGGTCCCGGGCCAAGGAATTTGGCTTCAGCATTTATGCGAGCATCGCCGAGGCACTCCGTTGCGGTGGGTCCAAGCTGGCCGTGGATGCGGTGCTGATCATCGGGGAGCATGGTGATTATCCCCTGAACGCCATCGGCCAGAAGATGTACCCCCGGTACGAATTCTTCAAGCAAGTCGTCGAGGTGATGACAAAGGATGGTCGGATCGTCCCGGTGTTTAACGACAAGCATCTATCGTGGAAGTGGGAGTGGGCATTGGAGATGGTGGAGACGGCCGAGCGGCTGAAAATCCCGTTCATCGCCGGTTCGTCGCTGCCCCATACCTGGCGGATGCCCTCCGTCGAGATGCCCCTGGGGGCCGAGATTGAGGAAATCCTCGGCATCGGCTTCAGCAAAGTCGATCATTACGATTTCCATGCCCTGGAAATGATGCAGTGCCTGGCAGAACGCCGTCGCGGCGGAGAAACGGGGGTGACAGCAATTCAGGCGATCCGTGGCGAGGCAGTCTGGAAGGCACTGTCGGCGGGTTCATGGCAGGCCGGCGGCTGGGATCCGCAACTTTTTCAAGCCTGTTTATGTCGCAGTCAAACCCTGGCTCAGCCTGAGACGTTCAGTCACCGTTACCCCACGCTTGAGCAAATGAAAGCCTGGGTGAAAGAGCCGGTCGGGTACCGGATCGAGTACAAAGACGGCATGCGGGCGACGATGCTTTTGCTCACCGGGCTGGTGGCTGACTTTACAGTCGCGGCCCGATTGAAGAATCAAGCTGAGCCGCTTTCGACCTTGTTTTATCTGCCACCGAACCCGAACGTGGTTTATTCCGCGGCGCTCATGGCACAAGCGGAGAAGACGTTCCTGACCGGCAAACCGGCCCACCCGCTCCGGCGGACCTTGCTCACCTCGGGGCTGGTGGCAGCCGGGATGCAATCGCTGGCCGCGGATGGGCGGCGGTTGCCGACACCCCACTTGGCGGTGAATTATCAACCGTTCCCAGAATCGACGTTTCTTCGGGAATGATGGCAATCACCGCGACCGTGTGTCGGGGAAGCCGTCCGTCACGACATTTGCATGGTGTCGTCGAGTCGGTGGGAGATCCGTGGTCTTTCCCGTTTTTCGTTGCGTGACGGCGGGGGAAGAGTACGATGCCATCATCATCACGCCGGCTGAACAAGGCTTCGCAAGGTGCATATTCATGCTACGATCGACTGTGACTCGCCGAGATTTTCTCAAACTTGCCGCCACGACCACCGTGTCTGGGGCAGTAACTCCCTTGAATCCAGGATCTGCCCGCCCGGTTTCCGCCGTCAGTCCGCTCCGCTCGTCTCCGATGCCCGCCTCGGCCGATGCGGTGATCTGGATCAATCTGGTGGGTGGCCCGAGCCCGCTCGACACCTGGGATCCGAAACCCGAGGCTCCGTTGGAAGTCCGTGGACCGTTTCAGCCGATCCGTACACGGACGCCGGGGGTTCTTTTCAGTGAACTGTTTCCGAAACTCGCGGAGATGTCCGACCGTATTGCTCTGATTCGTTCGCTTCATCACGAAGCGGCAGCGGTTCATGAAACCGGCTTGCAACTGTTGCAAACGGGTCAACTCGCCGGGGATGGCCCCGAGTGGCCGAATCTCGGGGCGGTGGTGAATTATCTTCGGGGCCGTTTGACTTGTCCGACGGGTATTTGCCTGCCGCAACCACGGCTGGAGACGGGGTTGAACGTCTCCCAGGGCTTTTCTGCGGGATTTTTGCCGGTCGCGGAGTTTCAGCCGTTTTTGCACGACACCGCCTTCAGTTTTTCGGCGGCGTGTCAGACGGCAGCACGGCTAATCGGTGAGTATCCTTTTATCACGATCAACATGTTTTCAGGCATCTTCGACCAGTTGACCTGGGACTGTCACGCGGCCGGGGGTTCGCTTCCGACCACCCTGCGGGATTACCGTGACACGGTGGCACCGTTATTCGACAATACCTTTACGGAATTACTCCAAGAACTCGAAGTGACGGGTCGGCTGGAGCGGACGCTCGTCGTCGCCACCGGCGAGATGGGGCGAACCCCGTATTTGAATCCTCAGGGCGGCCGTGATCACTGGACCCGCTGCTGGACGGCGATTCTTGCGGGCGGGGGTATTCGTGGCGGGCAGGTACTCGGCGCGTCGGATTCGTTCGGAGGAGAACCAGCCGATCGGCCAGTCCGCCCCGCGGAGCTAGTGGCCACGGTTTATCACGCCCTCGGCATCCCGGCGAACACTGCGATTCCTGGCCCGGCCGGTGAGCCGGTGGCCGTCGCCGACGCACAGCCAGTGCTCGAATTGTTTTAAGCACGCCGCTGTCAAATGACAAGTTGCTACGCACGCTGCACAAGGTTCTAGAGAGTTGATTCATGAGAGCGATTGCTTTTCTCGTGCTGCTGTCGCTGCGCTGTTCATTATCGCCAACGCTCACGCCTGCTGCGGAACCGCTTCCCGGGACGAAGCCCCTCGTCTCGGATGACAATCTGTCGAGGAAGATGGTGGATGGCATCCATGCTTACCTCGATCGCGAAATTGCCGCGTCGGTGAAGAAGCGAGAGTCGCACTGGAAGCTCGATTTCACCTCTGAAGCGGCCTACTTGAAGTCGGTGGAGCCGAACCGGGAGCGGCTCAAGGCGATGCTCGGCGTGGTCGATCCCCGGGTTTCCCCGGACCTTCAGTATGTGGGCGGACCGGATCAGCCATCGCTGGTAGCGGCGGCGGATCGGTACACTATCCGAGCAGTACGGTGGGGCGTATTGCCTGGCATTGGCGCGGAAGGGTTGCTGCTTGAGCCGAAGGGCGGCCAGGCACTAGCAAATGTCGTGATGGTGCCGGACGCCGGTCAAACGCCGGAGCAAACGGCGGGTCTTGCTCCAGGACTGGCAGAGGAATCGCAAGTTGCCCGTCGGCTTGCCGAGGCCAGCTGTCGGGTTCTTGTGCCGACCCTGATCGACCGCAACGACACGTACTCGGGAAGCGCCCGCTTTAATCGCTGGACGAATCAATCGCACCGGGAATTTCTTTACCGGATGGCCTTCGAGATGGGCCGGACACTCATCGGTTATGAGGTGCAAAAAATTCTGGCGGCAGTGGACTGGTTCCGCCGAACCGGTGTCAAGCCGGTGCCAGTTGGCGTGTTCGGCTATGGCGAAGGAGGACGGATCGCCTTGTACGCGGCAGCAGTTGATCCGCGAATTGATGCTGTCGTGGTCAGTGGCTCGTTCGGCCCGCGAGAGCAACTCGCCGAGGAACCGATCGATCGCAACGTCTGGGGGCTGTTGACAGAATTTGGCGATGGCGAACTGCTCCGGTTGATCTTCCCCCGGGCGGCGATTCTTGAGTGGTCCCGGTTCACCGCGGACGGTTCACCACCGGCCCGGCCGGGACGCAGCGGTGCGGCACCCGGGCGAGTTCAGCAGGTCTCCCTCGAGGCGATGCGGCAGGAGATGAACCGGGTCCTCGAGCCCCTGTCGGGCAAGTGGAAACATCCCCGGAAAAAGATGCATTTAACCGGAAGAGAACCTGCCGTCGCAAACGACTTTGCCGGGCCAGGCTTTCCCGAAACGTATCAGCAGTTCCTGACGGAACTGACCGGTCAAGAGCAGGAATTTCCGGAACCGGAGGGAGCCCCGGTCGATCGTCGAGGGAAGTTCAATCCGGAACCAAGACACAAACGCCAGTTCGATCAACTTGTCCACACGGTGCAACGACTCTGGCGGGAAAGTGAATTCATCCGCGTCGGGCTGTTTGAGAACACCGACGCCAGCAGTCCGCAAGCCTGGGATACATCCTGCGAGCCGCTGCGGCAACGATTTCACGACGAAATCATCGGTCGCTTGCCGAAGCCGACGTTACCCCCGAACCCGCGTAGCCGACTTGTCTATGATGAGCCGACGTTCCGGGGTCATGAAGTCGTTCTGGATTTGCACCCCGACCTGTTTGCCTACGGAATTTTGCTGGTGCCCACAAATCTGAAGCCCGGGGAGAAACGGCCCGTGGTAGTGTGCCAACATGGCCTGGAAGGCACGCCGCGGCATTGCATCGACCCCGAGAAAAACCCGATTTACGATCAGTTTGCCCGGAAACTGGTGGAGAAAGGCTACATTGTCTACTGTCCGCAAAATCCGTATTACGGCGACAATCATTTCCGTCAGGTCCAGCGGAAGGCGAATCCGCTCGGTTTGTCGCTATTCAGCATCATCATCGCCCAGCACGGTGTCACCCTCGACTGGCTGAGCCAGTTACCCTTTGTCGATCCCGAACGGATCGGTTTCTACGGTCTCAGTTACGGTGGCAAAACAGCGATGCGAGTCCCTGCGGTGGACAAGCGGTACAAGGCGGTTGTCTGCTCGGGTGATTTTAACGAGTGGATCGGCAAGATTGTCTCAGTGGATCTTCGCGCCAGTTATATGTTCACGAAGGAATACGAGATCCCTGAATTCAACCTGGGTCATACCTTCAACTACGCTGAGATGGCGGCACTGATTGCGCCACGGGCGTTCATGGTCGAACGCGGCCACGACGATGGTGTCGGCATCGATTCCTGGGTCGCCTCGGAATACGCCAAGGTGAGATACCTGTACGCCAATCGGCTGAAACTTCCTCAGCAGACCACGATCGAATTCTCAGTCGGCGGCCATCGAAATTTCTGCAAAGGATCGTTCGAATTCCTCGATCGGCATCTCGGTCCGATCTCCCGCTGATTGAACGTCCCTGCTGGATCGTTTCCTCTCCTTCGAATGTGGACGCCTCTTATGAGAATGATGCTGACTTTCATCTTGCTCGTGCATCTCAATGTCGCTGCTGCCCGGGCCGCCGAGCCGGATTTGTCGGCAGAACTGGGGATGCCGATTCTCGGTCTGCGGCAACCGATTCATGAAATGATCGAGTTTGTCGAGCCACGGATTCCACGAATGCCAGCCGTGGCGACGGCGGCCGAGTGGACGGCCATTGCCGAGCGTCTGCGGGCAAAAGTGCTGGAAAAGGTCGTCTTCCGCGGCGAGGCGGCGAAGTGGAAGGACACGCCGTTGAAATTCGAATATCTGGAAACAATCCCCGGCGGTCCGGGATACCGGATCAAAAAAGTCCGCTACGAGGCCTTACCCGGCCTGATGATTCCGGCACTGTTGTACGAACCGGAAACACTGACGGGGAAAGTGCCGGTGATCCTCAACGTGAATGGCCACGATGGTACGGGCAAAGCCGCCGTGTACAAGCAAATCCGCTGCATCAATCAGGCCAAGCGAGGGATGCTCGCGCTCAACGTGGAGTGGGTCGGCATGGGGCAACTTCGAGCCCCGGGCTTCAACCACCTCAGCTTGAATCAACTCGATCTTTGTGGCACATCCGGTGTCGCGGTGCATTTTCTTGCCCAGAAACGCGGCATCGATCTGCTTTTGGCTCATCCGCATGCCGATCCGAAACGAGTCGCGGTCACCGGCCTCTCGGGGGGAGCGTGGCAAACTATCTTTCTCAGCAGCCTCGATCCCCGAGTGACTCTGGCCAACCCCGTGGCTGGATACAGCAGCTTTCTCACCCGAGTTCGGCATCCGAAAGACCTCGGCGATTCTGAACAAACCCCCTGCGACCTGGCCACAGTGGCCGATTACACCCACCTGACTGCCATGCGGGCTCCGAATCCGATTCTGTTGACCTTCAATTCCGCCGATAATTGCTGCTTCGAGGCTGGCTACGCCTTACCACCCCTGTTGCAGGCCGTGGAACCGATTTACCGGCTCTACTCCAAACCGCACGCGATCCGCTCGCACATCAATCATGTCCCGGGGACGCACAACTACGAGCGGGAGAATCGTGAAGCGTTTTACCGAATGCTCGGTGATTTCTTTTACCCTGGCGACGCAGCTTACTCCGCCAAAGAAATTCCCTCCGATGCCGAGGTGCAATCGGCCGAGCAACTGCAGGTCACACTTCCCGAGAAAAACGAGAACTTCAACACGCTCGCCCTCGCCATCGCTCACTCGCTGCCACGGGATGCTGAGATCCCGTCCACCGTGGCGGCTTATCAGACCTGGGCGAACCGCAAGCGAAGTCAGTTGCGGGAAGTCGTACGATTACCTGCCGAGGAGTCGGTTGACGCCGACCCTGCGGGAGCCAGCGTGGTCGACCCGCTGACGATTGCCCGCTGGCGGTTACGCCTGGGGCATACCTGGACCGTCCCTGCTGTGGAATTCGCTCGCGGGCAGCCGACAAAAGTTGCCATTTTGCTCGCCGATGGCGGTCGGAAGAATGCCACTGCCGAACTTCAACGGTTGCTGGAAGAAGGATACCGCGTCCTCGCCATCGATCCGGTCTTCATCGGTGAGAATGAGCCGATTTATCCGGAGGGGGACAAACGTGAGCCAACATTTCAAAGTAGCTGGTTGTATGCACTTTTGCTTGGAGCGATCGGGGAGCGACCGATCGGAATTCAAACGGCGCAAGTCCTGGCAGCGGCACGCTGGCTTCAGCAAAATCGTCAGGCCGAGTCAGTCACGGTGGCTGCCGTCGGTCCGCGAACTTCTCTGCTGGCATTGCTCGCAGGAGCCCTCGCACCCGAGCGAATTGCCGCCGTCGAGATCAATAACCCACCCGGTAGCTTAAAGCAAGCCATTGAAGAAAATCGCTCTTATGCACAAACTCCCGAACTGTTTTGCTTCGGTTTGCTTGAGGTGGTAGATATCCGGCAACTCGTTGCCTTGCAGGCTCCACGTCCGGTCCGAATTCGGGCACCGGCGGAACGGGTGCGACTTGAACTCCGTGAGATTGAAAACGTTTATGAGATGCTCGGCAAGCCGTATTCGCCACTTCCTTGACTTCTGATCTTTCCTTGCGTGCGAGACTGACCGCAAATGGGAATATTCGGAATATTTCTGAGTAAATTCACGAATTGAAATTTGGCGGAAAAAAACGAGAATTCGGACTGGCTAAGTTATGATTTGTTTGGCCGGATCAGCTATGAAAGCATCAGATCAATCAATCATCAGCACGGATCGACCGCGAGACGAGACGCGCGGCAAATCGTGCTGATCAAGTTACCGAGACATCGTTCCTTAACGGATGGCTCGGCCACGACTTATGCATAACACAGATTTCCAGGTAAGATCGCCAATTTTCTAAGAACTCATCAATTCTTCAAACTGACGGGCCTTCCGATCCCATCCTTCCCCTTCAAGTCGATACCGTGCTTGTCGCTGCTCGATGGTGATCCCTTCTCGGAGGCGTCGGATCACCAGATCGACAAATTCTTGCCCGTTCTGGCAAAGGTCCGCGGCATCGGCCCAGTCGCTGATGCTTGGCAAGTTTCGAGCGACCACCGGTTTCCCGGTCGCCAGGTATTCCTTGAACTTCAGGGGTTGCATGGCCCGGGTTACTGGCAGATCGGCGTACGGCATGATCAGCAGATCCGCGGCCGCTGCCAGGTGAGGAAGCCGTTCATAACTCACCGGCGGTAAAATCTTCAGACGGGGAATTGAGATCAACGCCGGATCCGGTGCTTCTTGCGGTCCGACAAGGACCAGTTTGCCCGCCGTCAGCGTCTGCCCGAGTTTTTGCAACCAATTCAGATCCAGTCGCCGATCGATTACCCCCCAGAACAACACAATCGGACGGACAATCCCGCGAAATTCCGGAGGGGTAGGACCGCTCGGCACGACCCAGCGGCGAAGCTCAACGCCGTGCGTCAGCAACGCCGATGATCGCCCTCGTGCCGCCAGTCGTTTTTGCAGCGTTTCACTGACAGCCACGACGGCATCGACCCGCGCCAGTAAATCGCCTTCCATCTGGTCCATGGTCTGTCCGTCATACCCTGGCCAGACTCGAAAATCATCGACACAGTAGTAGATCCACCGTTTCGCCGGGAGTTCTCCGATCAAATCCGCGACCAGCGGCAGCGTCGTGACGACGACCGGTGGTTGCGGCATCGCTTCGATCACCGGCCGCAATGCCGACCGCAATAATCGGCGATTGATCGCGCGGGACCAGGGGGAACGGAAGGATGGCCACATCTTCGGCGACAGGATTTGTGGTGAGGTCGGTGAGTTGAAGAATCTCGGTCCTGCAGATTCGTTCTGAGGTCGGAGCCAATGCCCGAGCTTTTCCCAGATTCGTGCCGCGGTTCGCCGGTCAAAGCGGAGCGGTCGCGTGCCGATTGTCTGCACCCAGGTCACCGAGCGTCGCGGCAGCAATTCGCGGATCAGATGCTGACAGCTCGAGGGATGCCTGCCCCAGTCATCGGCAAACACCAGAAGTGGCGGTGACTCACTTGTCTTCAAGCGTTGATTCCTGAGCGTCGGTAGGAAGTCACTTACGAGCGGCCTGTGAGAACGTTTCGCAAGCCCGTGGGATGTTGTGTAACTTTTACCAGGTAACTTTTGCAAGCGGAGTTTGCGAGCCGAGCTACGTCCGCGATTCCGCGGCAGGGAATTTCCATTACAAAGCAAATGGCGACATAAGGTTAAATCAAATATTGAGGAAAATTGAATTTTGGCACGGCAATCGCTAAGAGTGTTCTAACGTCCTCGTCTTCAGAGGACGTGACAAGTGCCGACCGGTAACCCCCCACCGATTCTGTCGGCTCAAGTGGAAAACGCCGTGGCTTCATCCCCCCGAAACCACGGCTTCTTCCACGCCGCAGGGACGAAAGCGGCTGTCTCCAATCTGGGTCAGAAACCGTAACCCCTAGCCAGGCTGTCCGCTCCCCCGCGGTCGGCCTAGTTTCATTTTGTTCCCACGGTCAGCCAGGCAAAGTTTTCTTGCGAGATGCGGAACGACTGATAAAGTAACTTTCTCAGCGATTGCTTAGCCGACAGCATCGGGAATTACCAAAACATGTGAGGTCGTGTCATGGGAAATCCGGCGGGTGTGCGAAAGAAAAAGCGTGAAAAACGGCGATTGAAGTTTGAACAACGGCTTGGTGGCGTCCTTGCCTACGTTCCCCGACAACTCCGCGAAGAGATTTTGGCCAAAATCAAAAGCGAAAGTGCAAAGACTCAAAATGCTCAGCGCTCTGAACCGGTCAAGCCGTCATCTTCATGAGCAGCAGTGAACCTCAAGCGGTGGCGTTATCGCTCGGTAACCACCCACCGCCGCTCGGAATCTCAAAAGAGTATTGCCTTCCGGAGATCCGCAACACGAGTCGGTTTCATTTCATCTCATTGAATCGCCAGGTTGGCACATTCGGCGGTAACTCGCCACGGAGATACGCTTCGTCCCCGATCAAAGACACCAGTTTTTTCAAAGCCTGGCGGCGTACCGTCACATAATAAAATTCACAGCGGGCATCGCGAACAGCATCCCAAATTTGGTACAGTCGATCTGTTTCCTGCATCACGGTCCGTAATGCCTCCGAACGGTCCATTTCGAGTTCATGCCGTTGATCGAGGTGCTTGCGGAACGCTCGATTGAAGCGGACGAGTTCGTTCACCGCGGTCCGATCGGGAAAGCGGTAACTGTCGGCGACGCGCGGGGCGTCCATCAGTTCCTGATAGCGTCGGCGGAGCAGGTTGATGTCGGAACAAAAGTCCTCGGGCCGGGCGAGAATATAGCGGATTTCCCGGGGATCGAGAATTTCCCAGTCGATGGCCAGTTTGTGCACGGCTTCACGGATGCCGGGCCATTGCTCGGCGGGGGGCGGTTGTTCTGGAATCCCTGGTGAGGTTGTCAGCAGTATGGCCGCCAAAAGTAAGTCGCCAGTGGACATGATTCGATCCTCCCCTCGCACCGATCGGAGTCGGTACGGTGGACAGGGCGCGATCCGGGGATAAAACCGGATCGCGTCATGAACATGAAATCCCAGTGATTACGCCATCTGCGGTAATTACTGGTTGCGATCGGGAGTCGCGGGCTCGTTTCCAGAGAGGACACTCGATTCGGCGAGGCGTAAAGACCCGTGGCTCAACAATCGTTCCATTCTGAAGATCCGTCCTCCTGCATCGCCTGGGGATCCGTCCCACAGGCGGAACTATTTCTCATCCTGATGCTGCCCCTCGGCTTGTCAGCGAAGGGGTAGAAATCCTCGACCTCAAGTCACGTGCGATCTTAATAATCGCTTCATGGAAAACTTACTAGACATTTTTCGTGCCGCGGGGAAAAAAAGTGAGAACTGGCTGACGCGAAATGCAGCCGGGCAAATTCGCAATGACGCAAAATATTGGTAAACATAAGGTTATAGAATCCGATTTTAACGACGCCCAGCCGGGCCAGTGGCAAGAATGCAAATGTTCACTGCTGGACAGTTGGTTGGACGTGGGATTGGACTGCCCGATTGTTGTGCAGCTTGTCTCTCTCAGTGATTAGCGCTGCAGCAGATTTTCATCTCCGTGGAATACCACCACCCTGGCGGGCTGACTGCCTGAGCTGTTCTGGCTCCGAGTACGACGTGAACACCCCTGGCCTGCTCTGATACATTGAAGTTAATTCAGGCAGCCGCATTCGGATCGGATTCGATTCAGACAGTCGCGGTGGGCGGCACTCCTAAGTTTTGTTACCTGGCAAAGTCGTTATGACCTCGGAACAGGCGTTAGCCCTCGTTGTTCGCGGCACCGACTGGAGCGAATCGAGTCGAATTGTCACCCTGTTTACTCGGGAACACGGTCGGATTCGGGCCCTGGCGAAGGGTGGGCGGCGATTAAAGTCAAATTTTGAGATCGCTCTGGATTTACTGAACTTGTGCCGAATCGTTTATTTGAAAAAAGCCAGCAATGGCCTTGATGTGTTGACAGAAGCCCGCGTCGAGGAACGCTTTCCGATCTTGCGACGGTCGCTCATGGCACTTTATGCGGGATATTATGTCGCAGAACTTTTGGCGGATGGCACTCATGATTATGATCCTCACCCGGGGTTATTTGACGCTGCCGTTGCTAGCTTACGGATGTTATCGGATGGTGTGGAAAGCAGACCGGGTGAGTTCTTGTCAATTCTGGTCGGGTTTGAGCTTGTCTGGCTCCGAGAACTGGGTTATAGCCCCCGGCTCGAGAGCTGTGCGGGGTGCGGGATCGTGCTCGTCGGGCAGGCAGGGTCGGTCCCTCGCCTGGGATACAGTGCCAGCTTGGGCGGCGTGGTTTGCTCGAGCTGTTTGTCTTTGGCCCGAGAGAGCCGGGTTTTGAGTCCTGACTGCTGGCAGGTCCTTCGGCATCTGAGTGAGCAGCAGCCGGGGCCAACCGAGCCAGTCCCCGGCCCGGTGCAATTGGAACTTCGCTCGCTGGTCAGCCAGACTGTCAGTACTGTGCTGGGCCGACGGCCACGGATGCTCGGGTATCTCGACGTGGCCTTTCGCGGCGGGGGATAACGTGTGGGGGAGCCAGCCCGAGGCCGGCCATCGTTGCGGGTAAATCAGGGGGGAGCCGACGACATGGCAGAGCTTGGCAAACGGCTTAACTTGATCACACACGTCATTTTGCTGTTGCTGTTCTGTCTGGCGGGAGCTTCCAGCGGTTGTACGAGTCTGGAGAAGTTGCGGGGCAAATCTTACTCTGCCGTGCGTTCGATCATCACCAGTTCCTACCACGATCCGGAAGCGGACTCGAAAATGATGATGGCGGAGTCGCTGTTTGAGCAAGGCCGTTACAAGGAAGCGCAAGCCCTCTTCGCCGACATTGCTGACAATACTTACAACCCGGTGCTGATGGCCGAGAAGGCCCGGTACTATGAGGCAGAATGCCTGCGGCTGCAAGGCAAACTGCACAAAGCGGTTGCCCATTATCATCGGCAATTGCAGGATTTTCCGACGGGGCCGTACCGAGAGAAAGCTTGCACCCACATTTATAACATTGCCTACGGCTGGCTTGAAAGTGGCACACTTGCCGAGATCGAAGCGGACTTGGCCGGGACGAAAAAATCCTGGTGGAAGAAGTTTCCGAATCTTCTCCCGAATCCCGTGGATGATTCAAAGCCCTTGGTTGATGTCGAAGGCGAAGCGTTGAAATATCTGGAAGTGGCGCACACGCACGATTTGACCGGCCCGACCGCCGACAAAGCCTTGTTCTGGAGCGGATACATCCACTTTTATCGCGGCCGATACGAAGAAGCGGATTATTTTTTCAGCCAACTCGTGGAAATGCACAAGCAAAGCCCCCTCTGGGAAGAAGCGTTGAAACTGGCGGTGATTGCAAAAAATCAGAGCACCGGTGGTGCGGTTTATGATTCGCAAAAAGCTTCGGAAGCACTGCAACTGGTGCATCATGCCGAGGCGGCGGTGCCGGCTTATGTGCAAGATCCGGAAAAAACCGCCTGGTTGAATCGACAAAAAGTCGCTGTGCGGATGCAACTGGCTCAGAAAGATTACGAGATGGCCCGTTATTACGAGCGAACTGCGCACCCGGCGTCCGCTTATTTTTATTACGAACTGGTGACACGGCGTTACCCTGGGACAAAATTTGAAGCGTTGGCACGGCAACGGATGGCGGCCCTGGAACAAGTTCGACAAGACCAGGAACGTGCAGCCGCATCGTCGAATCAGCCCGGCGTGCTGGAAAGGTTGCAACACGAGTGGCAGAAACTCACAGGACAATCAGCAGAACCATCGCAAGAGCCGGCCACGCCGGCGACACCACCGAAGGATCAACCACGAACCCTGCCGGCCGACATCACTCAGCCGCGTTAACAGCGGCTCTCAGGCGTGACAACGCCGCAGTCGACGGCGGTAGGGCGGGCAGTTGCTGAAGAATTTCCCGAGGGAGTGGGGTGCTGCGGTGACACGAATGCCAAGGATCGTAGGGAATTTTGCAGCCACGGCGACGGCGACCTTGCTGGGCATCAGTTGTCTGGCCACATTATCAGGTTGCGTCGGCGACGGGGATCTCACCGTGCTTGGCTACAGCACTGTGCCGCCTTACGATCCGAACATTCGTTCCGTACATATCCCTGTCTTTAAGAACGTTGCCTTTGTCACGGATCCGTACCGGGGGATCGAAGTCGAGGCCACGCAAGCGATTGTCAAAGAACTCGGGCGGCGGCGTTCCCCGATCCGCGTGGTTGGCGATCCGTCGCGGGCGGACACCGAACTGATTGGCACCATCCTTCAGATCGACAAAGGTGTTCTGAATCGCAGTCAGTTGAATTTTGCTCGGGAACTGGAATTGGTGGTCACGGCCGAGGTGGTCTGGAGGGATTTGCGTACGGGAGCAATTCTGACAAATCCGCGACGAGGTGCGGTGGCGGTGGTGGAGCCGTTCGATCCGTCGCTTCCGCCTCCGCCTCAGACAGCCGAGCAACAAGTTCCGATCCCGGTACGGATCACGGCGGTCGGCCGTTTCATTCCGGAACTGGGAGAAAGCAACGCTTCGGCGCAAAAGCTGGCCTGCGATATGCTGGCAAAACAGATCGTCGATATGTTCGAAGCCCCCTGGTGAGCATGTGGCCAGCAGTTCTTTATACGATTCTCATCAGGAACTCGCGCAAACAGGCTGGTCAAATCTGCACGTCGGTGTAAATCATGGTGGACTCTCCGTGCTATTGTTCCTCGGGGAATCTCCGCCATGTCGCGTCGCACGAAGATCGTCGCCACCCTGGGTCCAGCGGTGGATGCTCCCGAGACCCTTGCCGAGCTGTTAAATGCGGGAGTGGATGTCGCCCGGATCAATTTTTCTCACGGAGCAGCGGAAGAACACCTGCAGCGGATCACCCGGCTTCGTGAGACAGCCGACAAACTCGGCAAAGTCGTCGCGGTGCTGGGCGATTTGCCGGGGCCGAAACTTCGGGTCCGCCTGCCGGAAGCTCGAGAACTTGTCGATGGCGATACGGTTCACTTCAGTTTGAATCACGAGCCGGGCAGCGCCGACGAACTGGTGATTACCGAGCCGGAACTACTCGCAGATGTCCGGCCGGGTCAGCGGCTATTGCTCGATGATGGCCGCTTACAACTGGTCGCCCGAGCCACGGTGGGGCAGCGGCTATCGACGCGTGTGCTGGTCGGAGGGACCCTGCATCCGAACAAGGGCATTAACTTGCCGGACACGCAAATTCAAGTCCCGGCAGTCACGCCACGAGATCGGGAAGCCCTGGCCACAGCGGCCCGAGTCGGCGTCGACTGGCTGGCCTTGTCCTTCGTCCGGGGTCCGGAAGCCGCGGAGGAACTGCGAATCGCGGCGGCGGAGTTCGGGTTAAAAGTGCCGGTGCTCGCCAAGATCGAACGTCCGGAAGCGGTCCGGCGTGTGGCGGCGATTGTCGCGGCCTTTGATGGCATCATGGTAGCCCGCGGCGACCTGGGCGTCGAGATGCCGCTGGAACAGGTGCCGACGATTCAGAAATCGCTGATTACGGAAGCAAACACGGCTGGGAAACCGGTCATCACCGCCACCGACATGCTGGACAGTATGCGGAATAACCCTCGGCCGACCCGGGCTGAAGCCAGCGATGTCGCCAACGCGGTCTATGATGGCAGCGATGCGTTGATGCTTTCCGGGGAAACAGCGATCGGTCATTACCCGATTGAGGCCGTTCGCTGCATGGCGAGAATCGCCGAGGAAACGGAACGCCATCTCTTTGAGGTGAATCGTCGCCAGCGCTCGCTGGAACTGTTTCAGCCAGGTCAAGAAATCGTGCAACAACTCGCGGAAGCGACGGTGGGTCTGGCCGAGAATCTCGGGGCGGCTGCCATTATTACCCCGACTCGAACCGGCCGGACGGCGCGGTTGCTGACAAAGTATCGGCCGCGAACGCCCGTAATTGCCCTCGGTCCGAGTCCCACGATCTTACGGCGGATGGCGGTCTACTGGGGGGTATTACCGGTGCCACTGGCACCGCTGACACCTGGCGACGATCGGATCGTCGCAGCCGTCCGCGATGCCTTCGCCGCCAACGCGGTGGCCGTTGGCGACCGCGTGGTCGTGCTCGCCGGTCATCCTGTCGAAGGCGGCCGGCATTATCCGACGATCCGTGTCGTCCAGGTCGGCGAGGGAGGGGCTTCAGTCGCCCCTTGATCGATCTTTGGCATCCTTCCGATTCCATCAATCGCACGGAAGATGCGGATTTGCTGGTGAAACCGTAGTCAATCGCTGCTGTTTCTTGGCCGTTCTCAGTTCTCATCCGGGCAATTCCTAGTCAATTTAAAGTATCTCGACCTTGGTGGTGGGGAAATCGTGGTCGGCCGCAGCACGGTCTGTTGCGGGTCTTCCCACATCTTTCGCGAATTTGTCGTTCAGGAAGAACTCGGTTGACCTTGTGATCGGGCGTCATTGGCACGGTGGCCAGCCCCCACGGAGTCACCTGTACCATGAATGATGTCGCTCCTCGGATTCGAGTTCAGGTGGAAGCACTCGAAGAACGCTGTCAGCCCTCGGCCACTTTGTTTTCCGAAGGGTTCGATGCCGTGACACCGCCGAGCCTGCCGGGTGGCTGGGAGGCCTGGGCCAGTCAGGGCTCGTTCCCCTTCATCACCAGCCGCTTGCAATCGCTTTCGGGGACAACCTCGCTGGCCAGCCTGGGGAATAGCGGAGTCAGCGGGCGGCTGTGGCATTCCTCCCCTGTTTCCTCGGAAACTGGGGTCGCCATCAGTGTGGCCCCAAATGCACCTGCCCCGATCGTGGCCGTCACGCGGGGGCACGATCTGAACACGTCGGCTCCGAGTTACCTGGGGGCGGTGCTCCATCCTGGGATTGGCGGAGTGGAATTGCTCGAGGTGCAAGCAGGACAATCCCGATCGCTCGGCCGGGTTGGATTGCCCTCGCCGATACCCTCAGGTTGGCTTCGACTCAGCTTGTGCTTTGCCGGTGATCTTGCTCAGGTCCGGTTGCAGCGACTCGACACCGGTGAGTTCCTTCAGCCGCACGGAGAATGGCAGGCCATCCCGGGCGATGCCCTCACTCTGCCGGTTTCCTGGAACCCGGGCACAGGCCAGGCCGGAATTATCCGTTTGCCCGGCGGCTCGGGAATGGCGTTCATCGACGATTTCGCGGTGCTTGCCCCGTCCACCATGATCGTGCAGGAATCGTTTGATTCCGCGCCGGTGGGGGAGTTGCCCGCGAATTGGCGCGGGTGGACGAACCGCTCGGCAGGCAGCTTTCAGGTGACGGACGCTCCGGCTCCTGGTAGTGGCCGGGTTCTTGTCAGTGAAGGAAACTCGGCCAACCAGTCGCGTGCCTGGCTTACGGAGCCGGTTTCCGCCGATGTTCGAGCCGCGGTGGACATTCGCATCGACACGCTGATCCCAGTCAGCCTGATCATCCGTGGGCAGAATCTGGAAACTGACTCAGCGAGTTATTACGCCGCCACCGTCACCCGCGGGATGACGCTGGAACTGGTCCGCGTGATCGACGGGGTTCCCACGGTGCTGGCATCGCTGAAATCCCGCAGTTACTTCAGCCAGCAGTGGATCCGGCTGGAGATCCGAACCACGGCGGAACGGCTGGAAGTCACGGTCGTTCGTACCGACACCGGGCAGTGGTTGAATCGCGACGGGAACTGGGTCGCCGACGAGGCCACTGCTCTCGAGGCGCGGGATACGCTGTTGCCGACCGGGGGGCTGGTCGGGCTGGCGCGGAATCACGCCGTTGCTGGTCGGGTGCTGTTCGATCGTTTCGAGGTACGTTCCACGGCCGGAACGGCTGCTCCGCCATCGCCGACAACCCCCAGCGACCCGGTCACTGGCCGCGTCGAACTCGCGCGGAAACTACCCCACATCCGCATCGCCCAGCTGGCCTATTCCGGCACTCCGCTTGGCGACTTTGAACTTCAGAAACTTCGTGATGCGGTCGATCTGGTGGTGGCAAATCCGATCTTTCACGATGCGATTGATCTGAACGCCCCAGCGACACCACAGCTGGTGTATTCGAATGCGTCGAATCTTTACCTCGACCTGCTCACCGACTGGCTGAATACGGCGGATCGGCTCGGTGTTTCCCGCGAACTGGCGTTCTTTCACGTGAGCCAGGCAACCCCCTGGAAGAATGCTAGCCCCTCGGCCATTCCGGTGAACCGTTTCTGGAGCGTGACGCATCAGCGTCCGGGAGCCGCGGCGACGGATCAGACCGCCGCGGCTTACGGGGGTCGGAACTGGCCGCCGATGTTGCCCGCCGCCGGGGAAATCACTGCCCTGGGTTATCCCGACCGGTTCCGGGAAATTCACCTCAACCTCAGTCGGGGCGCGACGAGTCCGTGGCGTGGCGTGATCGAGTATCCTGCCGCAGTCGCCGCCGACGGCACGGTCACCCTGTGGAAAACCTTGCCCTTGCGAAGCGACGGCACCGCCGGGCTCACCCGCTCGGGAGTCATCACTTTTGACCCACCCCGTGACTGGGTCGCCTCAGTCGGAGCCCTCGGCGGCCAGCGGCTCTTCCATCTGCGAATTCGCGGCGTGCAAGGCTCTGCCAGCGATGCTCCGCAAGCCCGGACGATTCTCGGTCGAGATTACGATCAGTCCGGCGGAAAACTCACGGGTGGCATCATCCCCGCTTTCGACACCATGGCCGACCGTGATGGCGATGGTTACCTCAACGACAGCGAATACGCCGCTCGGCGACCTGGTTTTGATGCGCGATTCCTGTACGAATCCCGGCTCATTTATCCGAACTACGGCCCGATGCGTTTTGTCGTCAACCCGACCGACGAAGCTGTCCGCAACTGGGCTGCCGATTACCACGTTCGCTTCCTGCAAGCGCATCCGCTGGCAGACGGGCTATTTCTCGACAACTCGAACGGTCGGCTGCCGACCGGCGGTGCCGCGGTGATCGAAGCGACGGGAAATTACACCCGGGATTATGCCGACCTGGTGCGCCGCATTCAGCAAGCGAACCCGAACCGCATCGTGGTGGCGAACACCGTCGGTGGCTGGGAGCAGGCGAATCCCGTGGCCGCCGCGGTCACCGCCGCCTTCGAAGAATTTCAACTCCGGCCGATGCAAGGGAACTGGGCGGCGCTCCAGGATACCGCGAATCTGGTGGCGAGCCGACTGGCGGCCGATTCCCCGGCACCGTACCTGATCCTCGATACTCATCCCGGCGGCGGCGGTTCTTCGAACGATCCGCGCACGCAACTCGGGGCCCTGGCCTACTACTACCTCCTCGCCGATCCGGAACGCACGCTGATGATGTTCTTCGGTGGGGCGAATCCGTCGGCGGCCTGGTCGCAATCTTGGATCGCCGCGGCCGAGGTGGATGTCGGACGACCAGCTGGCAACATGACAATCCTGGCGAGCGGCCTCGACCCGCAGAATCGGGCACTGGAATATCGGGTCTACGCCCGGGAATATCAGAATGCCCTCGTGCTTTTCAAACCACGGTCGTACCGCCTCGGGCAGGGCACCGGCACCACCGACACCGCCACGGCGACCCAGCACACCTTGACCGGAACCTACCGGGTCTTGAATGCGAACGGGACACTCGGCCCGATTCTCCAGCATCCGACGGTCAGCTTGCGGAACGGCGAGGGGATGATCCTGATTAAGGTGTAATGGCCGCGGTTCCACGCATCCGCGCCACGGATTGTCCGGCGTATCGCCGTCGCTCCGACCCGGGTGGTCATCCACTCTGAGCGGCAAGCAGGTCGGCGATCACGGCATCGGCCACGCAGCGGCCCTGCCGGGTCAATCGCACCGTTTCCCCCGTGTCTTCGAGCGTGCCGATCGCACACAGTCGTTTCAATCGCGGCGCGACGAGTTGATCCAGCGCGTATCCGGTCTGTCGCTCGAAGCGACTTCGATCAATCCCTTCCGATCGCCGCAGTTGCGTGGCGATCGTCTCGAAGGCCCGGGATTCCGGATCGAGTTCCTCCGACTGAAAGGTCGGCGACTCTCCCGCGAGGACTCGGCGAATATATGTGGCCGTGTCGCGGATATTCAACTCCCGCCGGCCCTGAACGTAGCGGGCTGCGCCGACGCCGAACCCCCAGTATGCCTCATTCGCCCAGTATCGCTGGTTGTGCCGCGAGCGCTGCCCCAGTCGTGCGAAATTTGACAGTTCATAATGCTCAAACCCCGCGGCTTCGAGGCGGTTCATCGTATGCAGGTACAACTCCAGTTCCGCGTCTTCGGACAAAGCGATCACTTGGCCCCGGTGCCGAGCTTTCCACAACGGCGTGCCTTTTTCGTAGGTCAGACCGTATGTCGACAGATGTTCCGGCTGATATTCCAGGGCCGCGCTCAGATCGGCGTCCCACTGTGCCAGCGATTGCCCCGGCACCCCGAAAATCAGATCGAACGACAGTCGCGTGATCCACGGCCGCACCGCCGCCACCGCCGCCGGAATCTGCTCCGGATTGTGCTGCCGATCCAAACGGCGGAGCATCTCCGACTGAAACGATTGCACGCCGAGGCTGATCCGGTTGACCCCGAAACTGGCGAGTAATGCGGCTTTTTCTCGATCGATACTTTCCGGGGTCGATTCGATCGAAAATTCCCCCTCGGTCGATTCTCGGGGCAGCCACCGGGTAATCATCCTCAGCAAGCGCTCGAGTGCCGGCAGCCCCAGGTAAGTCGGCGTTCCGCCCCCGATGTACAGCGTCTCAACAGTCTGTGGTTCCCTCAGCCCGGCAAGCTCCAGTTCCAGGGCTTCCAGGTAAAGGTCGATGAGATGATCTTTCCCGGTGGCGACGGCGAAGTCGCAATAACCGCAGTGATGGCCACAGAAAGGGATATGAATGTAGGCTGTCCGCGGTTGCCACCACGGCTCTGTCCGGCTGCTTGCAGCAGTCGAGGGCACCGATTCTTTACCAGCAATCGTCTCGGCCACAGACTCGATCCTCATGCCTTGATTTTCCCTAGCATCAGTGGCGTCTGTCTGGTAATCGGTAAACCGAGTAACTGTCATCGTGGTAAAGACACTTCCAGCCGTCGCAGTTCACGGGAGAATCCCGGGGAATCACGACGTGCGTGATACCGCGTAGCTGAACGCTCGCAAGAACACCGGATGCCTCCCAGTCGGGAGTGGCGTACCACTGCTCGACTTCATTGACCCGCCGCCACCACTCCAGCACTTCGCGATCCTGATACGGAATCGACTTGAAATCAACGTAGATGGCCGCCCCCGTGGCCAGCCGAAAGCGCTGAAATTCAAAAATGCTCGGCCGCGTCTGATCCCCAGACTTTGGCAAAAATGTCGAGGAATAACTTCCTCGACTCTTCGGGGGGGGCGGAACCCGGGTCGGTACTAGATAACACTCTCCGGGCAGGCGATGTTCCGCGACATACGCCATTACCGCGGACTCGGCGGGGTATTCACGGTAGCCCCAGCCTTGCCAGTCCACAATGACCGCTCCGAGTACCGCCACCGCAAAACACAAGCCGGCCAACATCCTCACAAGACCCGGCCACAGCAGTCGCTCGATCCCATGACCAAGAATGATGATGCCGACGAGTGATGCCAGTGGCATTAACACGACCGACAACCGCCAGGGGAACAACAGCGCCAGCGTGGCATTTGCCGACAGCACTTGAATCAGGGTCAAGGCGATTGCCCCGGCCGCGGGCAGCCCCAGCACCGCGGCCAGCCGGCTCCGCCGACACAAGTAGCCTGCCGCCACCATTGCCAGCAACTGCACCCCAGCGACCAGATCCAGCCACTGTGCCACCCGGGTGTGGTGCGGAATCCGCACCCAGGCCAGAATCTCCTGAGCCTCGCGGAACTCTCCCAGACTACTCGGGCGAAAGGTGCTCAGAACATAGGCGAGAATGGGTGCCACTCCGAGCAGCGCTAGCCCGCCGGTGATGATCGCCTGGCGGCTTCGACCCCGCCACACCAGATCGGCTAAATAACCGCCGACCAGCAATGCCCCGGTTAACAGGTAAGTCGAGTGCATCGTCGCGGTGACGGCAATCGCCAGCGCCGCCAACCGCGGCTGATCGTGAAGGTAAGCGGCTAAACTCACCAGCAGATAGACGCCAAACACCGACGGTTGCAAGCCGGCACCGAGGAGATACTGATTCGCGATTCCTGCCTGGGCGTACCAAGGATAATCGACGCCAACGATACCCACCGAAGCACATCGGACAATCGCTGAGAAGATCAGGGTCAGCCCGCCGGCCACAAGCCATTGTGCCGATCGCTGTGCTGGCCAGAACGGCAACGTCTGCCCGATCGCCATCAGACTCAGAAAAGCCAGCATTCCCAGCGCGAAAAACAGCAAATTTAACGGCCACAACCCCACCCAGGAATAACTGCTCGCGATCAATTGCGAAAAGATCGGCGTCGGATCGGCGGTGTTCGCCAGCCAATCCGTGGCCAAATCACCATAGCCAGCCCTCGCCAGGCCATGCAAGTAATACTGGTTTTGATTCGAATAAAAGCTCCAGGGTTGCGTCAGGGAAAACGCAAAGCCGGCGGCTGCGAATACCAGCGGCCAGAAGGTGATGATCTGTGATACGGGCTGGCGTGATTCCATGCCTGCCATTTCATCGGATTCCCCGGAAATTGAACAGCCAAGGCGCAGGGGATACTCAAAATTTTTTATCGGAAGATCATGAGCAACTCGGCCTTTCTGGCCAGGCGGACGCCGATCCGGGGAGAGACAACGAATATTCCGGGTTGAACAAATGCGGGAGAATCCTAATCATATCAAATGAGTACAAATTCAGGGCGATTTTCTTCCCCGAAGGCTCGGTGGGGAATGATTGCTCGTGACAACAGAGTCATGGATCATGGCTGGCATTAATCCTTACATTCAGAAAGTTCAAGTCGAGCGACCGAAAAAGCCCTTCAAAGTTACCTTTGTCCTCGAAGAGAGCCGGGAACAACGGGAATTTATCGTGGAGCCGGAAAAAATCCCGTACGGTCGGATTGGCTTGGAAGGCAGTATTCTCGATCTGGCGGAGGGAGCCGGAGTGGAGATCGACCATTCTTGCGGGGGCGTCTGTGCTTGTGCCACCTGTCATGTCTATGTGACACAAGGACTGGAAAGCTGCCCTCCGGCCACGGAAGACGAAGAAGACATGCTTGACACTGCTCGGGCAGTGACGCCTGAATCTCGCTTAAGTTGCCAATGTGTCCCGAACGGCAGTCAGGATCTCGTGGTGGTGGTCCCGGCTTGGAACAAAAATCTGGTCAAGGAAGGTCATTGATTCCGTGAGATGATCGAACAATCCGGCAGTCCCTGGCGTTTACGAGTTGACCGCGGCGAAAGAACTGCGTAGCATCTTATTATTGACTCGTTGTTTCGGTCGTCCGCCCCGTCGCAACGTATCTCCGGAGGCTTCAGCCGATGCGTCGCCGATCCCGACTCCTAATCCTTTTTGTCCTTGCCTTGGCCCCTTGGCTCTCACCGGGGCTGACGGTGACCGCACAAACCGACGAGACCAGCCGCAAAATCGCCTTCAAGACGCATGATGAAGTTACCCTCCAGGGGATCCTTTATCGCTCGAAAAAAGGGGCGAACAGTCCGACGGTGTTGATCCTGCATAGTTACGGTGTCGATCCCAACAAGGGCGACTGGAGTGGCTTGGCGAAAACTCTGGCCAATGAAGGCTTTAACGTCCTTCGCTTTGACTTCCGGGGGCATGGCGAAAGCAAGATTGTCAACGCCAGCAAATTCTGGTCAGACCCGATTAATGCCAGCCAACTCAGCACGCTCGCCAGGAAAAAGCCTGACATCATCGACTTCAAAAACTTCCCGGGTAAGGATGGTGGTAATTACTTCCCCAGGCTTGCGGATGACATTATGGCTGCCCGAGTGGCGCTCGACCAGTTGAATGACAATAGCGAGATTAACACCCGTTCCACATATCTGATCGGTTCGACCGACGCGGTCAATCTGGGGTTTCTTTATTTAACCGCGGAATGGAGCCGGCCCCAGAAAATGCCGCCATTTCTGATCGGCATGGGGCAACTGGTATTGTCTCTGCCCACGCCAAACGGCTTGAGTGGCGTGGAACCAGCAGCACTCGATGTCGCTGGGGCAATCTGGTTATCACCCGCCAAGCACCGCAGCATCCCCGACAAGTTGCTGCAGCAATGGGTGCAGGCGGCACCTGAACTCCGCGAACGAACACCGATGTTGTTTATCTACGGCGATCAAGATACCGTCGGTCGGTCCACCTCCCGGTTTTTCCTCGATCAGGTACTTGCGGCTGGCACGACTCGCCCGGGCTTACCAAAATTGGTGCATACGACTTATCGCGCCATCAAAAACACCAAGTTGAGTGGGGCCGAACTGCTCGGCAAGGGGGCGACACTCGGCACCGAGAAAATGATTGTTGATTACCTCAATACCCTCGAAAAAGAACGCTTAAATTTGATCCGGGTCACCAACCGCGGCTTCAGTTCCCCACCGCCGATTAACTTACCCTATTTCGGTGTCTGCCGCTGATGCCATCGGCTTCGGCAGACGATTGCATCTGTTCCGTCACCTCGACCCGAGAGCCGCATTCGTTGCCGGCGATCGGGTTTTTCAGTTGAAACGGTCTGTTTATGGATCCCTGGTCATGAGGTTCTCGTGGCAGACAATACCCACACAGAACGCTGATTGTTCTGCAGCTTGCGAAACGGCTCGACCGATCAACCATCAGCAGTTGGATCCAAAGGCCCAGAACTTCTTGGATGAAACTTCCGGTGAATGGCCTTCAACCGATTGCGATCGACATGCGTGTAATGTTGCGTTGTTTGAATCGAGGCGTGACCCAGCAACTCTTGCACCGTTCGCAGGTCTGCCCCGTTGGCCAACAAATGTGTGGCAAAACTGTGACGGAGAGTATGCGGGCTCACCTGGGACGGTAACCCAGCCCGCGCACAATACTTTTTCACCAGCTTCCAGAGAACAATCCGGGTCAGTGGCTTACCCGAACGACTCACAAACACCGGCCCGACCCAGGAAACCGACACTTCTCCTGGGGTTCGGCTAAGACGGAATGACTCATCCAGGTAGTCTCGGAGGGCTGCGATTGCCTGTCGACCGAGCGGGACCACCCGTTGCTTATTTCCTTTGCCGATGCACTTGCAGAAGCCGGCGTCGAGATACAGGTCTTCAAGTTTCAACCCGACAACTTCCGAAGCTCGGCAACCCGTCGCATACAACGTTTCCAGCAAGGCTCGATCTCGCCGATAAAAGCGATCCCCCGGTCGCGGGGCTGCAAGTAACTGATCGACGGCTTCCGGCGAGAGCACATACGGAATCCGCTCCCACAACTTCGGCGAACTGAGTAACTCGACCGTACCGGGGTTTGCACGCTCTTCCAGTCGCAGAAACCGGTAAAACATCCGTAAAGAGACAATGTGTCGGGCGATCGACGGGGCCGCCAAATTTAACTCACCAAGATACTGCAAATAACGGCTGAGATCGCGGAGGGTCGGTGCCAGGTAATCTTCCAGCGCCACTTGCTCGAGCCACTCACCGTAATGGTGAAGATCCCGTTGATATGCCAGGATCGTATTCTCGGCCATTCCACGTTCTGACTGGAGATAATGGCGAAAGGCTAGGATATCCGAGCGAAATTCCATCAGCATCCCTATCCTCCTTGTCGCTTTCTCTTTGGCAAGATCAGGTTGCAACCTGGCAGGCAAGGCTTCACCTCGTTCCCCAAGCATGGCTTTCACTCGCGAATCATGCCTCCCGACGCAAATTTACCTGGAGAATTCCGGCCGTGCACCGCCAACAGCTTCGCTCAGCCGAAGCACCGCGGCCCTCGGCGAAGGATTTCGCTGATCAGGCAATGCAGGCAGTCTCGTGACAGGATCACCGACCCGCAACTCGCCATTTTCCGCTGTCGGGCATAAGAACAGTTGTGAGACGAAAGACCGGGGAGGCACGCGGCATGGCTGAGGCGATCGGTGTCGGGTTGATCGGAGTTGGAACCGTCGGAGCCGGGGTCGCCCAGATTCTCCTTCAGCGGGCCGCCCGCATCACCGCTCGGGCCGGGCGGCCGCTTGTCCTTCGCCGGGTGCTGGTCCGCGATCGGGATAAACCTCGGCCTGTGCCGCTTCCCCCGGAGTTACTTACGACGCAACTTGCTGATTTGCTCACGGACCCGTCGATCGGTATTATCGCAGAACTGGCAGGCGGCACCAGCTTTGCGCGAACCGCCGTGCTGGCCGCACTGGCCGCCGGCAAACATGTGGTAACCGCCAACAAGGCGTTACTCGCTGAGCATGGCCCGGAAATTTTCGCCGCTGCCCGAAAAGCGGAACGTGTTGTTGCCTTTGAAGCCGCCGTGGCGGGTGGCGTGCCGATTATCCGGGCCATTTCGGAAAGTCTGGCTGCCAACCAGATCACCGCCATCCAGGGGATCTTGAACGGGACTTCGAATTTTATTCTCACCGCCATGAGCGATCAGCAGATGACTTACCACGACGCCTTGGCGGAGGCTCAGCGGCGCGGTT